>ENA-ORXR01004945-ORXR01004945.1-marine-metagenome-genome-assembly--contig:-NODE-4945-length-10873-cov-2.955539_pt1 | contig 10873 bp, 9 predicted proteins | sample MGYA00237866_ERZ511479 | MGnify/ENA metagenome assembly ERZ511479 | reverse complement strand
CCGCTTAGCAACCTCAGGCGGCAAAAATCGCCGCATTTCCCCAACAAAACTGCTTTGTAGCGATGCATCATCCTGCACCTGCTGAATTCGCTCCTCAAGCAGATCAATAAACCGATCACGCTCCTGCCGATGATCCGCAATTTTCTTAACCACTAGTTCCAAGGGCAACTCCACTGCCTGCTGCCGCAACCACACAATATCCCACAAATCCCGATTCTTAATTCGGTTCGGGCGCAAAGCCAGCGCCACCAACTTATTCGCCAGAATTTCCTCCCGACTTTCTGCCTGCAGAATCAAACCCGATGTGCCCATGTCAACGCCATAGTGATTGCGCAGCATCATCGGCTTCGGCTCATAACTGGGGATCGCACAAATATCGATATTAATGCGCTGCATCGGCATATTCGGCTGTTCAGGGTGAGTGATCACCTTGAGCTTCCAGGTATCAACATTCCCCGTTTCTCTGCGTGGTTCGCTCACAGCAACCGTCAGACCATATTTCGTCTGCAAATGGCTGATCAACACGTCACCCAGTTCCATGAGCTGCTCACGTTTAAAGTCTGCGCCACCCGTAAAGTCGAGGTCTTCACTGAGTCGATTTGAACCGTAGCAGGTGCGCAGACAGGTTCCACCCATGAAGGTCAGGTTTTGCAGTAAACCGGCCTCTGCCATTTCACGCAGAATGTCATGATGCAGTAACTCTTTTTCCACCACGACCCGCAAAGGCGATAGCTCGGTCTGAGTTTTCATTGCTTCATCCACTAACTGGTCAAATAAGGTCATTAGCAAGCTCCCAATCAATTAGCTCATCGCTGCGGTGTGTGTGTTTTAAATCTTTCAATGCCAATGCGACGGAGGCACGCCACAAATGAATACGGCTATCCCAACTTAATTGCCCAGTCAGTTTTTCGACGGGGCGTCGGGTATGAATGTATTCGATGCGTCCAAACCGCCCACAATCTACAATGCGGTTTCTGCCGGATGACATGAGCGTTATCCAACCCATAGGGACTTGTGAAATAACGCCTGCATCGCTTAAAACCGATTCCAGACTCAAATAATTAAAATCGCCTGCACGTAATCTGGCGGCTGCGTGATACAACAATAAACCATCCTGTGGGTTGGTATCAGGGTATAAATACAAGTTGCGACAAACCCGCTCTAGTAAGCCGCTTTTCACGGCACGGCTGAGTATGACTTGTAAAGCTGAACGGCTTTGGTTTGGCAGTACGCTACTCAGGTCGCTCAGAGTAAACAGGTAATGCTCAGGGCTGGCGAGCGTTTTTAACGTTGTACTGAGTTGCTTTAGGGGTGTTGTCACTTATATTTTACTCTACATATTATTTCACCAATTGATAGTAAGTGTAGAGTAACTAGAGTTACTTAGCCACTTCAGCAGCCATTTTATTACGATCACCAACCAAAATCTGAGTAGCTTTCCGCTTAGCTCTATCTGATGATTGCTGGATGACTAATAATCTTGGAACTAACTGATAAGAAATGGCAGTATTCTAATTCGATGATCGCATTACAGTTTGGCTAGCGAGGAAATGATATGAAACTGCAAGATCTTGAGGTTATTGTCACCGCACCGCCTGCGCCAGGCTGGGGTGGCCGCTATTGGATTTTAGTCAAAGTCACCACCGACACGGGCATTACTGGCTGGGGCGAATGCTACGCCTCATCAGTCGGGCCGGATGCTATGACCCATGTTATCCACGATGTATTTGAGCGTCACATGCAGGGTGAAAACCCTGAAAATATCGAATTAATGTTTCGCCGTACCTATTCCTCAGGGTTTACCCAGCGACCTGACCTCACAGTGATGGGGGCTTTTTCCGGCCTCGAAATCGCCTGTTGGGATATCCTCGGTAAAGAACGCGATCGTCCGGTGCATGCACTAATTGGCGGCAAAATGAATGAGAAGATCCGCGCATACACCTACCTCTATCCTCTGCCACATCACGATATCATTAAGTTCTGGTCCTCCCCCGAAATGACTGCTGAAAGTGCAGTTCAAAAGGTCAGCGAAGGTTTTACCGCGCTCAAGTTTGACCCCGCAGGTCCGTACACCCTGCGCGGTGGGCACATGCCCGCCATGTCAGATATTTCTAGCTCGGTGGCTTTCTGTAAAGCGATTCGTGAGGCGGTGGGTGACAAGGCGGATCTGCTGTTTGGGACACACGGCCAATTCAATACCGCTGGGGCGATTCGCCTTGGTCAAGCCATAGAGCCGTACTCGCCGCTGTGGTACGAAGAGCCGACACCACCGGATAATATCGAGGATATGGCACGTGTCGCCCGTAATGTTCGCATCCCAGTTGCCACTGGTGAGCGTATGACGACTAAAACCGAATTCGCTGCTGTACTACGATCCGGTGCGGCCGAAATTCTCCAACCTGCACTGGGCCGTGCGGGTGGTATATGGGAGATGAAGAAGGTTGCGGCGATTGCTGAAGTGTTTAATGCACAGATAGCGCCGCATCTTTACGCTGGGCCAATCGAGTGGGCTGCGAATATTCATCTGGCCGCATCGATTCCGAATATCCTTCTGTTGGAAACGATTGAGACACCGTTTCATGACCAGTTGATTAAAGGAAGTATTCGGGTCGAGAATGGTTTTGTGATTCCTCCGGAAGCACCGGGGCTTGGGATTGAGATCGATGAAGCGTTGGCGCGGGCTAATCCTTTTACGGGAGATGATCTGCATCTTAATATGCAGGAGGCACCGTGTGATTATGCTAATGGAAATAGCTTTACGGGTGGGGCTGCACCGATTGTTGATTAGTATCCAATTGCACCTCGCATGATCAGAACTTGCCGCCTAGACTGCGCTCTTATCTCAGCTTCTGAGCTTTATGTTTTGCGGGTCATACATCGGCTGTAGGCTGGCCTGAGCTGGAACCTTTTCACCTGCCACCAGAATTTCCCAATGCTGTTCTACGAGTGTTTCTCTCTCCACTCCATCCGGCAAAGTCACCCAACCCAATCCCACCGGTGCACCCAGTGTATGCCCATAAGTCCCCGTAGTAATCGAACCGACCAGTTCACCATTCAGAAAGATCGGCTCATTGTGATACAGAAACTTCTCATTCCGTTCCAACAAAAACTGTATCAACAAGCGATCACTACCTTCTGCAACCCACTGCTGCAAAGCCTCGCAACCAATAAAACCATCTGGCTTATCTAGCTTGCTGGCGAACATCAGCCCACTTTCTAATGGCGTATCTGCATAGCCAATATCATGCCCCCAGTGGCGGTAGGCTTTTTCAGTACGTAGCGACTCACCGGCATGGAATCCAACCAGCGTTGGTGCAGCTGCTTTTTCACCTGACATCAACATCTCGTGAAGATAGGGAGCAAATGAGGCATCGACAAAGATCTCCCAGCCGCATTCGCCGTTATAGCTAATGCGTTGAGCCCGCACGGCGACCGGGCCAAGATTAATATCTTGGGTAGTACTAAATGGGAACGCCGTATTCGACATATCAGCATCACTGTAAGCCGAGAGAAAGTCACGCGCACGCGGCCCGCTGATACCAAAAGCCGCCTGTGAAGTGCTGATATCGCTGATGGTAACCCGTGCGTTATCCGGGGTGTGTTTACGTAGCCAACGCTGTTCATTCAGCCCGGTAGCCGCTGAGGTCATTACCAGAAATTTGTCTTGTGCAAGGCGGGCAACAGTAACATCAGCTTCAATACCGGCGCGTTCATTCAGCCATTGCGTGTACACCACTCGGCCCGCTTTAACGGCAATATTATTAGTGCAAATGCGCTGTAGAAAGCTCTCAGCATCACGCCCTTCAACTTGTATTTTGCAAAACGGGCTGAGGTCAATCAAACCTACATCATTGCGTACGGCATGATGCTCATTCGCCCAGTGTTCAAACCACGAGTTGCGATTGTAGCCGTATTCATATTCCGCCTTCACACCTTCCGGAGCAAACCACATGGGGCGTTCCCAGCCAGCCGTTTCGGCAAATACTGCACCGGCCTGCTTGAGCTGCTCATGAATAGGTGATCGCCGTAATCCCCGCATGGTTTCACGTTGTTTGTATGGATAATGCGGGGCGTAGGTTTCGCTAAGTGTTTCCGGACCGCGCTTTAACAAATATTGACGATTAGCCTGATGCGGCTGGATTCGGCGGACATCAACATCGACCAAATCGCGCGGTGCGTGTCCTTTTAAGATCCACTCTGCCAGAACCATACCAGCACCCGGGCCATTTTGAATGCCGCTGGAATTAAAACCCGCAGCGACAAAAAGCTTGGCGATATTAGGATCTTCACCTAAGTAATAACGACCGTCTGGGGTATAGCCTTCCGGTCCATTAAAAAACATGCGAATGCCCACATCGCCAAGCGCAGGCACACGCTCGATACACTTTTCCAAAACCGCGTCGAGGTGATCATCAGGATAGGGCAATTCGTCGAACTCAAAATCGCCCGGAATGCCGTTTTCAGGGTTCCATGCCAGCCCATTGAGTTCAGCAAAGCCGATCATTAGTTTTCCGGCATCTTCCTTGTAATAGGCCTGTTCATCATAAATGCGAAGTACCGGTGTCGGCTCACGCAGCCCTTGGATAGGCTCGCTAACGATATAAAAATGCTGGTTGTGTTGAATCGGCAATTGCGTGCCGTTAGCTTCTGCAAATGCCTTGCCCCAGATACCAGTGCAGTTCACCACGTTTTCAGCTCTGATCTCACCCTCTGCTGAGCGCACGCCGACGACTTTGCCATTTTCAACGATCAGTTCGGAGACTTCTGTATTTTCAACAATCTGTGCCCCAGCCATGCGCGCACCTTTAGCCAGTGCTGTGGTGGTATCAATCGGATTGGTCTGGCCATCGTTTGGAAAGTGAATGGCTTCTAAAATACCGTCAGTTTTAAGCAGTGGCCATTGCTGGCTAAGCTCTTCAATACTCAGGGTATGCACATCAATGCCTTGGCCTATGGCAACGTCTTTACGCCTAAGTAATTCTTCACGCCTTGCAGCGTTCATCGCAACAGTCGTTGCTCCCACACGTTTAAAGCCAGTGGCTTGGCCAGTTTCTGCTTCCAACTGCTGCATCAGCTCAATGCCGTAACAGGCAAGTTTGGTTACGCAAGGAAAGCCATGAAATTGGCTAACAAGACCTGCGGCATGCCAGGTTGAGCCAGAGGTTAACTGCTTACGTTCAAGCAGCACCACGTCATGATTTGCTTTAGCCAGATGATAAGCTACGGAGCAGCCGACGATGCCACCGCCGATAACGATGGTTTGCGTATGCGTGGGCAGTGACTGGCTCATGGCTTGCTCCGAAGCGGTGGTGATTTATTATTGCTTGTTTATTCTATTGGCTTATTTGATTGGCTTATTTAATGGCCGCGTTAAAACGTCCGATCATGTCGTCCCAAACCGGTACAACATCCATCAAACCATCCCAGAATTGCTGATCACGTCGCGCATCGAAATCTTCCAGTGAAACGCCCTGCTGCTCTACCCAAGTGTAGTAACCCAGATTAAACATACGCTGCTTGTCCTGTCGTGTGGCTTCAACCAGATTGTCGGTCGTTGCACCCATCAGATAGCGTCCGAAGACTTCCGCAGCTGCGAGTTCATCAAACTGTCCATTGAAGCGGTTGGTGAGTGCTTTTGCGCGCTCACTGCCATACATTTCAGCACCGGAAGTAGCCACGGCCATCACGACATCATTGCTGCCAAGCTGGTTGTATTTGGCGTACTTAATCGCACCCAACACATTTGCTTGTGATGACAGGCCGAGGTTAGCAATACCGGCTAAAGTGGCATCATCCAGACCAAGGCGTTTGCTGAGGAAGGACTTACCAGCGTCGGTGTTGTATAGCAGATTCAACGAATCAGTCGCTTCGTCCGACACGCCAATCGCGTAATCGGTATTCAGCACATTATGGATAAAGGGCACGTGCTTATCACCGATGCCCTGAATATTATGTTCGCCATAGCCATTGGACAGTAGCGTCGGGCATTGCGTCGCTTCCACTGCACAAATATCAGCGCCCAACTCTGCTTTCAGGTAATCACCCGCAGCAATAGTACCGGCTGAGCCAGTGGCGGCGACAAAGGCACGAATATTCAGATCTGAAGCACTATTGATCGAGTTAAAGATACGCTCCAGTGCAGGGCCGGTTACCGCACGATGTACGATGTAATTACCGAATTCATTAAACTGATTGAGGATCACATTGTCAGGGTCTTGTGCCAATTTATGACAGGCATCGTAGATCTCCTTAACGTTACTCTCAGTACCAAAGGTGCGCACGATATCTTCAGGTTTCAGCACCCACTGTTCCAGCCAGCTAAAACGCTCCTGACTCATGCCTTCTGGCAAAACGGCTGCACTGCGACAACCTAAAATCCGTGAAATGGCGACGCCACCCCGGCAATAATTACCGGTTGATGGCCAGACTGCGCAGTTCTTATCCAGGTCAAAACTACCGCTAATGAGGCGGGGCACTAAGCAACCATAAGCCGCTAATACCTTGTGTGCCCGGATCATCGGGAACTTATTACCCAACGCCACCACAATTTTGGCATCTACTCCGGTTAGTTCGGATGGCAACACTATGTGTTCAGGCACCTCAGTGAAACCGCGCCGGGTCGAGTCATTGTGCCAATGCACACGAAACAGGTTGCGTGGGTCGGGTGCGTCCGGATCAACGTCGAGTAGTTGAGTTCTCAAATCGGCATCAATGGTGCGCGGATCAGCCAACTCAGTCAGCTTTGGTAGGCGAATCGAGGCGTCGCTGAAACGATCAATCGTCTGCTGGTAATTCGTCGCGTCGACAATGTCTTTTTCGAGAGAAATGGTCATTTGAGTGGTACCGGTAAGTTTAGATGCGGGATTGCTAAAGTATAAAAAAAACCAAAGAGTCTGAGTAGAAAAAGCGTGGCGCGTGCTGCTCAATTTCAGCAAATAATGGAGGTAAATTGATTTTTTTCGGAAAGTAGGGGAAGGAAAAATCGCAGTGCATCACAGAACGTCTAGCGAAACCTTGACCCGATCCATCACCACAGATGAGGTGAAACGGCTGACATTGGATTCGTCAAAAAAATATTCTTCAGTAAAGGCTTCGTATTCTTTCAGGTTGCTCACGACCATAATAATAATGAAATCTGCCGAGCCAGTTGTGTAGTAACATTGCTGGACTGCCGGAGCCTCACGCATTCGCCGCTTAAAGGTGTCGAGGTGCACACGGCTTTCACGTTCCAACATCACTTCAACAATTACCGTTATCTCGCGACCGAGTTTGGCCGAGGAGAGTACCGCAACTTCTTTTTCAATGACCCCACTATCACGAAGGCGTTTTAAGCGCTTTTGGATTGCAGCAGGTGAGAGCGCGACGTGAATGCTCAGGGCATCGGCGGTTAGGCGCGCATTGCTTTGTATCAACTTGAGTATTTCTAAATCTTTATCATCCATAGGTGGATAAAAATCGAATTTGCTCGGAAAAGCAATCTTTTTACGCATGGATTGATTTTGGGCTTATGGAGCAAATCATCTTATTTCGAAACGATATTTAATCATATAAACTGTCGTCACGATACAACAGAGCTCAGCCCCTATGGAAACCTTAGAATTAATACAAAAACATCCCCTCAAAGGCAGCAGGGAATTCAAACTGGACAATGATGAGATCCACTACGTCATCAGCTCGCCATTGCGAAATGACTCATTGAGTGTGGTGCTGAGTGTACTTAACGCTAAACCGGTGACCACGGGCTCAATGCTGGCGTTTGTTAGCCAGATCAACAAAGAGCCATTGGTTGAGCTGTTCATTGATAATCCGGACAAAAAGACTTTCGATGAGTTTGTTGAAGTCCTGCAGCAAAGGATTACCAAAGAGGACTTTGGCCGTTTTTCCGTTACAGACGACGGGGTAAAGGTTGATGTCGCCAGACTGGATGAATCGATCGCTATGATAAAGCAGTATGTTGACCCGACTGAAATCGAGTCCTTACTCTCCACCTTGTCTGAACTTCGTGACAAACCCACTGATTTGCAGTGCCAGCGTAACGTCGCCGAAGCGTTTAATGTATTAGGCTTTGCGCAGGGTCAGGTACTCAACTACGCTCCTTACCTCAGCTATCTACTTTCCGGCAGCGGAGAACAGACCAACTTTCTAGGATAGAGATATGACAGTAAAAGTAGAAATATATGGTACCAGTAGCTGTAGAAAGTGTACTAACGTGCGTGAGTTGCTGGATGAGAGAAAGGTCGAATACATTGATTATATGATTGACCTAATGCCTTTGGAAAAAGACACCATGATCCGCCGCAGCGGCCGTAAGAATTACCCGCAGCTGTTTATCAACGATGAACACATTGGCGGTGAAAAAGAAGTGATGCAATTGGTATTGGATGGCAAGCTAGATAAGCTGCTTAAAAATACTCTCTAGGTAGGCAAACCGCTAGGGCTGCCTGATGACACGTGCACCTGCTCCAAACAAACCCTCTGAAACTGGCGCATCGCATAACTCTGTCGCCGCCCTACTTTGCTAATGACGGAAATCTCTGTCTCCTGAGAAAACTCACTGGGTAACAATTGCTTCAGTAGAGACTGATTTTCATACTTACCTGCATAGTGCGCTGGCAGGTAACCAATGTGCTTACCGGCAAGGATTGTCATCGCTATCGTCTCAATGTTCGTCGCAATGACAGACGACTTAACATTAGGAAAAGGCTGCATAGAAAAAACACCGGGAGGATAGCCATTTGTCACCCAATTGGCAGTAGCGATATCATGGTTCGATAACTGGTTAGGCGCTTTGGTAAAAAAAGGATGGTTTTTTCCGCAGTATAAATGGTGCAGTTCATCATAAAGCCGTGTCGTTTTAACAAATTTACTGTTATTAACGGCTGCCCCAATTACCAGATCTAGCTGCTCTTCAACCAGCGCATTGTGTAACTCAAACTGATTATCCTGAATCAAGTGCAATTCAACATTGGGCGACTGGTGGGTGAAGTCGCTAATGAGCTGAACAACAGAGAAGCGGTTCTCTGTCAGCATATGATCCAATGTCCCGATGCGTAAAACACCACTGGACTCATCCTGCAACGCACTAATATCATGACAGAAGCTGTCGAGATTAATGGACAGTTTCTGATACGTATCCAAGACAGACTTGCCGCGCTCTGTCAGCTGAAAGCCTTTTCGCCCTCTGGTGCATAAGGAGAATCCAATACGACTTTCAAGGCCAGCGATGTGATTACTGATCGTTGATTGACTTAAATCCAGTGCATCTTGTGCGCCCGTGAATCCCCCGCAGCGGCATATCGTTTGGAAAATAGATAATGCGCGTAAATCGGCCGCGCTTAATTGAGTGAACATATCTTTTTATCTAGTAAACAATAAGATCATTTCTTGAGTCAGCAATAATACATTTGTATTTATCAATCTATTAGATGGTAACAGGCTATGTTTTATGAATCTAACATTAATTAAACTCTTTACAAGCAAGTTGCGTCTTGGGTTCGGGCGATCACGCAATAGATTTTTCAGATTTAATCTGAAACCTGTATAAGCACCTTAAATAAAGGAATGATATGTTTAAAACATTAAAATTGGTGGCTGCAACAGCGGCCGTTGTGGCTGTTACAACCAGTGCTGCCATCGCAGAAACACTGACCGTTAGCGCTTGGGGAGGATTCTTTGAGGAAACGTTGGCCTCTGAAATTTATCCCGGTTTTAGCAAAGAAACGGGCATCGAAGTTAAGTCAATTGCGCAGCCTGAAGATTCCACTTGGATGACTCAGCTAATGGCCGCTGCACGTGCCAAAAAAGCACCGGCTGACCTGTCACTGGTTGTCGACGAGGTGCTGATTCGCGGTAATAAAGCAGGTTTGTGGGCGAAGCTTGATCCGGCAGCAATGAAGGGTACTGAGTCACTAATAAAGGGCTCCGTAAAACTGGATGACGAGGGTAAAGCATTTGCCGTAGGCGCGCTGTCTTTCTATACGACTTTAGTTACCAATACCGATTTCAATAAAACTGCTCCTGTTAGTTGGGCTGACTTATGGGAAGACAAATGGGACAAAAAGCTAGGCATAGTAACCACACCAAACTCCGGCCTTTTGGAAGCAACGGCTAAAACCTTTTTTGGTGGTTACGAAGTAATGGAAACACAGGAAGGTCTGGAAAAGGTTATCGCTAAAATTGCAGAGCTTAAACCACAAGTTAGCCTTTGGTACCGCGATGAAGGTCAGTTCCAGCAAGCACTGGAAGGTGGTGAGCTGAATGCAGGCCTTTACTACCATGATGTGGCGATGCTATCCGTTGCTGACGGCAAACCAATTGCATCAAACTTCCCTAAAGAGGGTGGCATTGCATCGACGGCTTATTGGGTAGTGCCACGTGATAGTGAACATACTAAAGCGGCTGAGAAATTTCTCGATTACATGAGCCGTCCAGCAACACAGGCCGCACTAGCACGTAAACTTGGTGTATTCCCCGTTGCGCCACGTGAATCAATGGATCTAACTGACGAAGAATTCGCTGGGGTTGGTAGTAGCATCGAGCCAGTTCGTGTGCAAACGCATATCCACCTACGCGAAGGTGACTGGTTGAAGTCTAAGTATCAGGAAATGATTGCAAAGTAGTCGGCTTTATCCATGGCTACTCTAACGCTGTCGAATATCAGCAAAAGCTACGGAGCCGTTCCAGCACTCAGTGGTGTTTCGTTGGAGGTGGCCTCTGGCGAGTTTATTTGTCTGCTCGGTGCGTCTGGCTGCGGCAAGACCACATTGCTGCGCATTATTGCCGGATTAGAACAGCATGACCAGGGTGAAATTCTGCTCAATGATAGCGACCTAAGTGCCGTGCCGTGTCATCAGCGAAACATCGGTATGGTGTT
>ENA-ORXR01004944-ORXR01004944.1-marine-metagenome-genome-assembly--contig:-NODE-4944-length-10873-cov-9.809281_pt1 | contig 10873 bp, 13 predicted proteins | sample MGYA00237866_ERZ511479 | MGnify/ENA metagenome assembly ERZ511479 | reverse complement strand
ACAGCGGGGGCCGCCTCCGGTGCTTAGATGCTGCTATAGAAGCAGCGAAGCGGTTCTGGGTGGGGCCGCCTAGGCCGGAATTTTGTGCATCACTAGGGTTTAATAAACCCAAATTGCTTCACTAGGTGAAAATCTCTCTTTTGTGCTCAAGGTCGTCCTGACACCCTGCTCGTATGGAGAGTTATTCTCGGTCCGATATCGTCAGTATCAATACATGAACGCATGTATTTATGATCTAAGGGACGAACCAGAAAATCAATACAGCTCGTGGAAACTTGATACGGCAAGACGATGTTTCGCTTCGGAGGCCCGCCTACCAACAATTCCAACTTGTTTCAGAACAGCAGCATTCCATTTTTCTTGACAAACTGCGACTTCAATTTCATCGCACCGATTCCATCAATCCTGCAGTCAATATCATGATCCCCTTCAGTAAGCCTTATGTTTTTAACGCGAGTTCCCACCTTTACAACACTTGACGTACCTTTCACTTTCAAATCTTTTATGACGGTCACCGTATCGCCATCCATCAGTACATTACCCACTGAGTCTCTGATTGCGGACGCCTCATCCTTCTCTGCATCTTCCGAGGGTGACCATTCATGAGCGCATTCCGGACATATCAGCATTGCTCCATCACTGTATGTGTATTGTGATTGGCAAACGGGGCAGGCAGGAAATTCGCTCATGATGTAAGCAGTGTGGGAGAACGGGCGACCATATTGACACACAGGCAGCGTAGATAGCGTACGCGCAAAGACTCAGCACTCAGTACTCAGCCGAAATCGACATGACAGGCGATTGTCAGAGGACCCCCCTTTTATAAACACGCGCCTGCGACCATTGTGATAGATTCAAGGGCAATGAATACGACGGATAAATACTGGCTTTATGACCTTAAAGTAGAGGTTGTAGGTTCAGACAAACCCATGGTCTGTGATCACCAGCCGGGACAGTACTTCCTCATGCACGGCGAGAATCTGATTTTCGGCCCGGACGGCAAGTTTCCGCTGTACCCGCTTGCCGCCTTGCTGCCGTTACTGCCTGCTCGTCAGCGTGAGACCAGTGAACACGACTGGATGACTACAGATACACATATCGCCTGTCCTGACCCGCACTGCGGTGGTCGCTTTCTGATTACACGCACAGGCAAACGCGCGTTCACACACGCAGCAACCACGGGATTACCCGAGTTTCGCGGGGATCCCCATTGGAATAATCCGGAACACACTGATTGATGAGTCCCCTGCGTACTGAACTAAGACCCGGCTATTCCATTAGCCGAATAATCAAGGGCGGGTGGCAGCTGGCGGGCGGTCACGGTTCGTTTGACAGGCGTCAGGCGGTTACCGATATGCTTACGTTTATCGACAACGGTATAACCACCTTTGATTGCGCAGATATCTATACGGGCGTAGAGGCGATGATCGGCGAAGCGGTCAAAGAGCTCCAGCAACGCGACAGCTTCAATACTGATGAACATATACAGGTGCATACCAAGCTGGTACCCGATCTGGATAAGCTCACCACCATTACTCATGACCAGATTGAAGCGATCGTAGACCGCTCTCTGGCGCGATTGAACCTGGAGCGGCTGCACCTGGTTCAGTTCTACTGGTGGGACATGGCTCTGGGTGATCCGCTGGAGAGCCTGGAAGTGCTCAAGAATCTGCAACGCAAAGGTAAGATTCGGTATCTGGGTTGTACAAACTGGAACCAGCACACCATGCAGCGCTTCACTGACGAAGACTTTGATCTGGTTTCGGCCCAGGTTCAGTACTCTTTACTCGACCAGAGAGCAAAGGGCCGCTTTAGTGATTGGTGTGCAGCCAATTCGCTACAGCTACTGTGCTATGGCGTCCTGGCTGGTGGATTTCTTACGTCCTATTGGTTGAGCAAACCAGATCCGGGGTTTGATTTTGAGAATCGCTCGTTGATCAAATATCGCCTGATCATCGAGGATTTCGGTGGATGGGATCTCTTTCAGCAATTGCTGCATGTACTTCACACTATCGGCCAGGAACATGGCGTTCCACTATCCACCGTTGCCACCCGCTTCATGATGGATCAGTCTGGGGTTGCCGCTGTCATCATCGGTGCCAGGAGCGCTGCGCATATTGGCGATACGCTGTCGGCAGTCAACCTTGAACTTACCAGCGCGAACCGTTGCGCTATTGATAACATCCTGCAGCAGCGTAAAGGCCCGGAAGGGCTAGTGTACGAACTGGAAGGTGACAGAAACGGCCCGCACGGACGCATCATGAAATACAACCTCAACGCTTGATGAGTACCACCACAGCACACTTGTCTGTTGAATCACTCAGCAAACACTACGGCCCATTAGCCGCTGTAGACAACGTGTCTATTGACATAATACGAGGCTCTATAACGGGTCTGATTGGACCAAACGGTGCTGGCAAGTCCACGCTGTTCGATACCCTGGCAGGAGAGACCCGAGCGGGTACTGGCAAGATATTCTTCAACGGGAAACCCTTGCAGAACAGCAGTGCTGATCATGTATACCGACAAGGCCTGGCCCGAACCTTCCAGATTCCACAGCCGTTTCCCGAAATGACGGTGCTCGATAACCTTATGCTGGCAGCACCTGCGCAGGTGGGCGAATCTGTGTGGACACCTGTATTCAGACCGAGTGCTATTCGACGGCAAGAGGCTGAGCATCTGGAACGAGCCTATGAAGTTCTACAGTTCACCACCTTGGAATCAGTAGCCGAACTCGCCGCCAGCAAACTGTCCGGTGGCCAGCAGAAACTTCTCGAACTGGCACGTGTGCTAATGGGCAAACCCGAATTCATACTTCTGGATGAACCTGCTGCGGGTGCGCCAATCCGGCGTCCTCTCGCGCCATCGCCATCCCCAGCCGGTTCACGGCATGGTGCTGAAGGGCCGCTGGCACTATCTCGAACACGACTGGGTGGCGGAGGAAGGCAGCTATGTCTTCGAGCCGCCGGGCGAGACGCACACGCTCGTGGTGCCCGAAGACGTGACCGAGATGATCACGTTCTTTCAGGTCAACGGCGTCATGATCTATGTCGATCCGATGGGTGAGGTTCTCGGGTACGAGGACGTGTTCACGAAGATCGATCTGTGCCGCGCGCACTACGAAAAGGTCGGCCTCGGTGCCGATTATGTCGATCAATTCATCCGCTAGAGGGCTATCATGGAAATCAGTGGAAAAAAGGCCATCGTCTTCGGCGGCACATCCGGCATCGGCCTCGCGGCCGTTCACATGCTGCGCGACGCGGGCGCGGAGATCGTCGCCGCCAGCCGCAATCCGGGCCGCGCCGATCCGATCGAGGGGGTGACGTTCACGGCCTGCGACGTGCGCGATACAGCGGCGGTCGAGGCGCTCATGCGCGATAACGCGCCGTTCGACATCCTGATCCCTCGCCGCATGCCCAGCCTTACCGTTGAGGGCCTACCGGGCTCTTCCCCGCTAGCATCCGCCGATGGCTCCCCACTTATATTGAAGAGCGCCATCATTCAGGGCTTGAAAAAGATCATCCCGACGGTGCGCGCCTCCCTCTACAAGTACCAAGCTCGCTACGAGAGAAACTGGGACAGCCGGGTGCGGCCAAAGAAGAAGGACCTGGCGGTCGGCGACTTCGTCTACCTCCGCTCCTTCCGCGGCGGGCACAAGCCGCTGCCCCAGGCCCTCGGTCCGTTCGAGATTCTCAATACAAATGGCACCTACTTCGCCATCGACCAAGGCGACGGCGAAGGATGGTTCAACAGAAATGACTTCACGCCGGCACCGCGCCCGGTGCCGGAACCGGATTCTCAGCCGCATCGGCTCACACAGGCCCCGTTCCCAGACGTGAATTCGTCCGATGAGGACCCGACCTGGGAAATAGACCGGCTGTTGGCTATTCGCCACGACGCCGATAACGGCATCGTGGCGAAGGTCCGGTGGGCCACATATGGCAGGGGCGATGACTCGTGGGAACCCATGTCGGGTTTGCCGAAGCATCGCGTCATCCGCTTGGCGAAACAGAAGAAGTTTACGCTAGCCGACGACGCCTTCCCGACGACGCCCGTCTTCCTCTCCCCGTGCCCGCGGCAACGCGATTGGGGATGCGTCGCGGTCCAGCAGCACACCGACGAGACGGGCGCCGTGCTCGTCGATGTCCGCTGGACGTCCCCGACAACTAGCCACGAGGAGACTGTCCCTGCCCTTTGGGCACCCTCCCTCCTCTCGGAGTTTCCCGAAGACCGACCACCTGCCCACTGGGCACTGGGACGCCCCGCCTTCGAGAAAATCGATGCGGTCTGGGGTCCCCATACGGTCGACTTGTTCACCACCGCCGCGGAAACCCATCTTCCCCGGTTTCTGCCCCTTTCCCCCGAGGACGCCGCGCGCGGCTGCGCCGCGGCGTTCTCTCTCGACTGGGCAGTCGAAAACGGGTGGGTCAACCCCCCCTTCTCCTTTTTACCGCAGGTCGTCGACCGCATCACCTCCTACCCATGTGTCCTTACCCTCGTCACCTCGCGCTGGCAACTCCAGTCCTGGTGGGCGCTCGACACGCGCTACTGCGCCGCGCGGGAGCAACTCAACCCCCCCTATCCCACATTCACGGTGGCCGGCCGCACAGCCTCCTCCCCGCCGCCGTTGTGACGCGTGGTGATCTTCCGCTTTGAGAAGACTCATACCACCCGGGTCAGCGCCGGCGCCACCGCTTAGTGGTGCCGCCGCCGAGGACCCGTGGGCCGACTGCCGCCCGACTCGTGGCTGTCGTCATAGACGAACCGCTCGTCGGCGGACGCCACAAGATCTGCGGCCCGCACCTCACTTAGGATACAACCTATGTCGTCCTCCATGTGCGTCGCGCTGCGGAGCTCCTTGACGACCTTGACGACGCCGTCCATCGCCTCTCCCACCGTGTGGTCGCTGGACGTCCGTAGGGACGCGTGCAGCTGGTTCACGACATTGCGCAGCAGGGGCATATAAATCTGCCGATTTTCGGTCCACTGCCATATGCTCAACATTGGCATTTGTTGAATCAGATCAGATTTTTGACGCAATTTCTTGAGTACTGATAGGATATATATCCAAAACAAAAAAATGTAGGATATGAGTAAGAATAGGGATTCTATTCAGAATATGTCAGATTCTGCAAGAACTACTTCAGATAGGAAGTACTTGCGATGCTGACTGCAAAGAGATAATGAAGAGCGGGTTGTGGTGGAACGTGTGAACGCGACGTATGCGAGACTATGACAAGCTCGCGACAGCGATTGCCAGGCCGCCCGTCAGCTGCCGCGCGCGACAAGAGACGAATAGTCGCCCAGTTTGCCAATCACCTTCGCCGTCGACGATGTGCCCTGAGTTGGCTCACTGCTACCTAGAAGATGACTGACTTATTACTGCGTGTCTCGTGCCGGCCTTGCGGGTTCGAAGCCGCCTGGCGAGTCAAGTTACCTGACGTGGTGGGATGCCTTCGTTTGACGACTGGTAAGTCGTTGTACTCTCGTTTATCCGTTTGAGAGCTATTAAAATGGCGGTGCCATTCAGATCAGAGTACGCATAATTGGGCATGTTTTTACGGAATCTGATCACATCCCAGTATATCCATCCGTTATATCAGAGGGCCGTTTATTCACGTATGCCCCTGTTGCACAGCACCCGGCTGATGGCCAGCCCCACGGCGCCGGCCGGCACACCGCCTGCTGCGGCCAGGCGATTCACAGCCGCCTCCGACAGGTGCGCCCGGAGCGCGTCGCCTTCCGGCGCGATAGAGCCCACGTGGTGCCACTTGTGGTACGCCGCGTACGGAGGCTCCACCTCCTGCCCCTCGCACGGCCGCAGGCGTTTCCCTCTCGTGGCCCCCCCGCTCCGCCGCGCCCCGGTTTCCCCCGCCGTCAACCGGGCCGCGCCATCGGCGCGAACAGGCGTCCGGCCGCGCCGCGCGTCGGCCGGTTGGGGCGCCGCTGTTCCGCCTTTCGCCCGCCTTGACGCCCTCGCGGACGCCGGCGGCTTCCGCCGGCGTGCCGATGCCGTCGGCGGCGACCACTACCGCTGGATGCCCCCCGCGGACTTCCCCGTCGACGCCGCGTCGCTCCGTTGCGACGGAGGCGGTGGCGGCGTTGCCCGACGCGGCGTCGGGCCACGAAGAGGGCGTGGAGTCCCGCGCCTCGGCGGCGGCGTCCGTCCACGTTACGGCGGGGGCGTTGGTGACCGCCGTCGCGGTGGTGACCGCGATTGGCGCGGCGACGCCGGCGACCGACGCGGCGACGCCGACCGACGCAGCGACGCCGACCAACGCGGTGACGCCGGCTGACGCGGTGACGCCGGCTGACGCGGTGACGCCGACCGACGCGGTAACGCTGTCCGACGTAGCGACCCCCGACCGGGCGTCCGCATCCGCGTTGTTGACGCCTCCGCCGGCGGCGTCCAAGACGGTGACCGCCGGGCATCGGCCCGGCCACGCCCCACCGGCGAAGATCGCGTCGGCAACGCCGCCGGCCACGACGGGGACTCCGAGAGTGCCGCCGCCCCGCCTTCGGGGGCCTCGTCGCTGCCTCCGTTCCGGGTGTGCCCCGCCCCCGCGTCTCCAGCTGCCTCCGGCGGAGGCCGCGCCGTGGCTCTCCTCGACGTCGCGAGCTCGGCCCGACTTGGGAAGTCGACGCCCCCGGCGTCCAACGCTAGTCGAAACCCGTATGGGCTCGCCGCGTCGTCCCCCTCCGCCGGCAACGGCGTCTGTCCGAGCGGCAAGCCCGCGGCCTCCACCATGTCTCCCCATTTTTTGAGCAGCACCGCCATGCCTTGCAGCAGCCGCTGCAGCCGGGCATGCTCGTCCACACTCCCCGCCGCCATGTCATGCAATGGGAGGCGCTACAGCCGATGGAGAAGAGCAAGGGAGATGCGGTGAACCCGCCCGCCGGCGATGTCCGCCAGCAGCGTGATGGTGGTGAGCTGCAAGCGCTCCACCACGTACATGTCCCAGAGGCAGCTGCGGTCGTCCCCCATCATGCTGTCGTAATCATACGACAGCACGGTGAGGTATGCCAGGTGCAACCCCCGCGGCAGCTCCAAGGCGTCCAGCGTCTCCGGCACGCGCCGCCAGCCGGCGAAGTTCCACCCCTTCGCGTGGTGGCCGGCCGTCATCAGGTACGGGACGTCGTCGCCCTTGCACTGCCGGACGTCTACCTCCTGTCGCGCTTGGTTTACAGCCACGCGGTCCCCCTCCGCCAGGAGGAGCGTCAGATCCCGCCCAACAAGATCAAGTTTCGGCCAGAAGCTGATGTCCGGCCGCTCATACAGCGGGACCGGCCGCGGCGCCGCCCCCGCGCCCTCCCGTTGGCCGTTGTTGTCCGCCGCCTCGCCGTAGTAGTACGCCGCCGCGTCCATCGCGTCCCGGTGCTGCGCATCGGCGGCCTGCACGTACTCGACGTCCGCCGCCGATCGTAGATAAGGAAGCGACAACTCCTTCAGGTACTCCACCGGCGGCGTCACCGCGTCCGGCATGAGGCTCATGAGCCGGCCCCAGCAGTGTGCCACCCACGGCACCCACTCGCGGAGGGCCTCGTCGTTCTCATCCTCCCTTACGAACGTATACGCCGTCCGAACGGACCACGACGGCAACGCCGTCCCGAAGCGCGCCACCTCCCGGCTGAAGCGGACGGCCACCTCGCCGTCGCACCGCTGCGAGTGCACCTCGTAGATGCCGCCGAGCCAATACGCCGTGCGTACGCCGGCCCGCATGCGGTCGACCGCCGGCTGATTACGCGGGTCGCGCACCGGCACTTGCGCCTGCAACGGCACCCCGTCGTGGTCCGCCAATACGCCTTCGGCGTACCGCCGCAGCCCCGTCTTCAATGCGGCCCGTAAGAGAGGCGCGATGTAGGCCATCGCCGCCGCTTCCCCGGCCCCCGCCATCCGCCCGCGCCGGCAGCACGCCCATGACGTTGGCGTCCGCGCGTGCCGCCTCCGCGAGCCGCCGTCCACGTCGCCGCCGGCCGCAGCAAAGCGGGGTGTCCGCTCCGCCGCAGGATGCTGCCCGCGTGCGCGACCCCACGTGGTCCGCGTCGCTTGGGTGATCCCGCCCGGCGACGTCGGGTTGGAGACCGCCCACAGATGCTCGGAACACGCGGCCCCACATCCGTCCTTCCTGGTGGGTGACCGCCAGGTCTTGGCCTGGAGGGGGTGCTGCGATTGGCCGGGGCAAAGTTCAGTACTTATGCCCCCGCCGGGAGTTTCACCCGGCCTTCAGTACTTAGAACTGCGGGCTATGGGACGGCTGTCCCTCCCTAAGTAGCCCCCCCTATTCAGACCCGGGGTTACTATTTCGTCTCTCTTTTTCGTCTGTTTTCGTCTTGTTATTCTGGCGCCGGCCACGGCCCGCGCCGCCTCGTCTTGCTCGCCTTCTACATCTTGCCGTCCCTCTCGAGTCCTAGCCTTTGCGCGCCTTTGCGCCGTCTAGGTCCTCTCGGGAGGTTGACCCTTTGGGTCTTTCTCTTTTTTATCGCCTGTGTTGCTACAGGGTATTTGCTCGCGCCTTCTCTGTTGCCACAGAGCCCATGCAATTAGAAAATCAGCACGTACGATCAGAGACCCATTCGGTAATCCTGGAAGGCAGCAACTTGATGAGTTGCACGTGTGCATTCGACCACTACAGCACACATCCCATCTCTCAGAGTTACGCAGCATCTCTTAGTTGGCACTTGGGCACAACGCAATGAGATGTACACCAAACGGTCGAAAAGACTGCCATTTGTTCGTCACAAGTTCATTAAAATTGCGTCGGCTTGGATTGCATTTGATTGAAGTCATGTCATATGGTCCCGTCGGTTGTCTACCCTGGTCGAGGGCCATGTCAGCCCAACGACAGCGAGGCCAGGCTGTATGACGCAATAAACGCCTCCCCAAGACGGCGCCCGCTCTCTCACCTTGGCGCACAGCGTCCCTTGCGAGCCCACGTTCTTCGTCGCCATCGACGCCTCGCACTCTTATCCCTCCCCCCCCCCGACGCCTCTTCACGATGGATTCGTCCAGCGAGTCGGGCTGTGCGCTCACCGACGGCAGCGCGTCCGAGTACCTCTTGCCGGCTGAATCAATCGCCAGCGTCTTCCCTATTCCGATCACCAGCGCTTTCGATGTTTCCTCCTTTCTAGAGTTGGTGAACACCAGCAAATGTGGTTGCCGTGAGGGCGTGACAAGCTAAATCACCTTAAATAACGCTCAAACACGCCCTTCTTGCGATCAGCACGACCATCACTCCCAAAGTGGTTCCCCCATGGATCGACTCATAGCCTTCCTTTTCGATGGTTTTATGAAATCCAGTCATCACATCGGTTCCATGATTCGGCTGACATGCCAGACGGACGCGGCGGCTGCACTAGGTTTCTACTGGTCTCTACTCCGGAGGAGCATGGCCGTGCGACCGCCCCATGGGTCTATGACGCGGGGCTTCTGCATCAATGAAGGCAAAAGATGAGCTCTGTTTGCTAACCTAGTGAGCGCGGATCGTAGCATGGAACGTACACCATCGGAGGTGACCTTGCCGTCTGGGCGTCGGCATGATGCCCATAATGCGGACATCGTGCCGATTTCATGGAAGTATTCTTTCATCTCTCAAGATGGGTGTCCCACACGAAATCCAAAGACCTACACTTGTCTGATGCGAGATCCTCCACGAATGATTGGACTTTAAGTTCGGCAGAAATTAAGCACACTCTAAGCACGCCCCTCGAATGCTGGGCGTGAGGGCGTAGCACGCCCTAAATCACGAGTTAAAGCACACCCCGTGCCGGGGCGTGAGCACGTCTGGGACGTGCTCACCAACCCTACTCCTCCCGCAGCAGCAAGGACAGCCGCGATGTGCAGCTCGATGAGATGCTCGCGGTATCCGCCCAGCTGCTGCCGAGCTCCTACGGCGGCGCCGAACGGCCCTATCTCCGGCTCGACAATGGGCAGGCGTGGGCGACGCGTGTCGTACGGAAAGAGAATTGCTTTGAAAAGCGGATCCGCATGTCTATTGCGTCGCCTGAGCGGCTCTACGATCGCGTGCGACCGTGTCATTGCCGCACGGGCGACGGTCTGGTCGGCCGCCCGCAGACGGTGCCACCACGCACGCGGTTGCTAGTCTTCCTCTTCTGGCTCGCCCACGGCGGCCCCCAGTTCATTACATGCGAGGTGTCGGACATGGCAGAGTAGACGTTTTCATCCATTCTTCTGGAGGTACTGGCTGCCATTATGCGAGGTCTACCTCCTCTCCGCTTTCCTACGTCCCTGTAGGCACAGAAGAAGAACGCGGCGGACTTTGTGAATCGGCTGGGGCTCTGTCTGTCGGGCGTGGTGGGGGTGACCGGCGGCTCCATTCTTCGCATCCGCACGCCGCTCGCGGCGTGGAGAGTAGCATATGATACCCGAAAGTGCTTCTATTGTGTGCTTTTGCTCGCAAGTGCTGACGCTCACCAGCGCTGTTTGTGGATTCGTGCGGGCCTGCGGGGGTCGCTAGTGTCTATTCTACCGGGGGACGCAATTGATCCTTTTCCGCTCATTTGATCCTCATTTTCAGCGTCTGTTTTCGAGCGCTTCCCGTTGTCTGCTGTCCATTCTGACGCCAGGAATGAACTCAGCGTGGTCTGTTTAGCCCTGGGGGAACTGGGGTACATTCTACCAAGCGAAAAAGTCACTTTGGGGCGCCATTTTTGGGGCGCCCTGGGGCGGTTCCCGCCACTCCAAGGGACCTCAAATGCCGCCCTCTGTCCGCGCTGTGCTCTGTTCTGGATGCGCGCGCGCGCAATATCATCCACCATTGCGTCTGCCCGACACGTGGGCACGCCTGGACGCCCCCCACGGCGCCAACCTGCTAGTGTCTGTTGTACGAGGGGGCTCATTTGACCCAGAAAGGAC
>ENA-ORXR01004942-ORXR01004942.1-marine-metagenome-genome-assembly--contig:-NODE-4942-length-10879-cov-13.097389_pt1 | contig 10879 bp, 16 predicted proteins | sample MGYA00237866_ERZ511479 | MGnify/ENA metagenome assembly ERZ511479 | reverse complement strand
ACCCGCTCGAGCTTCAGCTCTCGGCCAATGTACCTCGAGAGGTACTGAAGCATCAACTTTTGAAGCTCCCGAGAGGTGCGTGTTGGGGGAAAGGTAGACCACTGATAGGACGCAGTCTGTCGCTATGAAAGAGCCCAGAGAGCAGTAATTCATCAAGGACGGGATCTTGTACAAAGCAGCATGCCCTGGTGGACCTATGTCTTTCAACTTCGCGCGCTTCTTGACGTCTGTTCCCCTGCCTGAGATGACAGAACCTGGGCATGAAGGAGGTGAAAAATTCGGCACGGAGGGCATGCAAGCGCGATGTCGTCATGATAGGGTGGGTCTGAAAGAGTTTTCGGGTCGTGGACGAGGGGGGCGGGTCGGGCCGGGCCGGTCCGGGCGGATTAAGAAGGGCCTACGGTGGCCACCACCCGCTGTTTCTCGAACACTCGTAGCGCCCACTGGTCGGGGCTCCACCGCTTCTTGGGGAACCGTGAGCCTCAGCATGGTATGCGAAAAACCCCCCCTCTTTACTAATGTACTCATCTCAAGCTGAGAGCGAGAGAAAAGGGCCGGAGATGGGGCCAACTTGGGGCAGTTCATACAGCGTTGCAAGACGAAATCGTCGTTTTTATTGCTTTTAGACGACGTCGGGCGTGCTAGAATGGACTTTCCTGATACGTTTTTGACGCCCTTCTTTCGTAGCAGGTAAGCTACAGGGGTTTCCTCCCCACAACACTCGGGTCCATGCTTGAGATGCTCATGGTCTCACGGGGAAGGGCAACGAAGCGGGTTTGTACGCCGTGATCACCCATTATCACATGCAGGATCGCTGGAATCCCCGATTCCGCAGAAGCTCATTTGATCCTCAGCACAAGCTCATTTGATCCTTTTTTCCGGTAGAATAGACTCTAGGATCGGACAAGTAGAACTCCACAACGTATCAGCCGGATAATCCGAACGGCCTGCGAAGATAATCCCTGAGATAATTCCACACCGATCCTGGTACTCTGCCAGAGATATGCCGACGAACTCGATGCTATCAAATCCTGATAACTCCTCTCTATTTCTTTCAGAAGAAAGAATCTCAACTTATACCGTGAGCTTCATACCACCGCGCAGTGCAGCCTGTCAAACGAAAGTGGCTCCCAGGTGTCTTATAGAATGGAACAGACTGTTTTGTTCTGGTACGGCTCTGTATGGCACTTCTCCCAAAAATGAACCCACCTCTGTGCATGATGTGGAGGAGGACAAACGTTTGGAAACGTTCTGTAAGGCAGGGAGGGGCCAATAGGAGGCGGTCGTTTTGTGCCCCGATAGAAAGCTCGAGCGCCAGCGACCTTGTCGCGCGATTGACTGATACTGCCTGCAGCCATGCACGGAAGCGCCACCCCTGCCACAGGTCCGCAATCTACGGCAGGACGCCGTGTTGGACTCCATTGGCAAGAGATCGTGTCCGATGTGTGTCGTCGTCGTCGTCGCTGCTGTCCTGCTGGACCGTGGCCCCCGCGCCGCTCTCGCGCTCCCCTCCTCCCCCTCCCGCCGTGCCGCCCGGCAGGCTCCCGTTGTGACGTGCCTTTTTCCTCGAGGTGGACGGCGCTCGTGGCTGTCCAGTCGCTCCACGACGCGGGGCGAGTGCGTCAAGCCACGCTGTTCCAACGGCTGGCATCCATTTCCTTCGGCGGTGGAGCAACGACTCTCTTTGCTGTTCCATCGGCTTTGCGGCTGCGGCGGCGCTCCGCCGGCAGCGGCGGGTGGCCGTGGTCGTGCACCTGTACAACCGGCGGCGGTCTGAGGCTGTGGCCGGACCGGTCGACATTCGACTTTGGCCGGCGGTGGCGGGCGACTGCGGTCGCGCTCCCCCACCGGCGCCGGTGAGCGGCTGTGACTCTATTGGGTGGCAGGCGTCGCATGTTTCAGGACGGGACGACGGAGTTGTCCGTTGCTCCTTTCTCCAGTCATGGTTTGCCTGTTGTGTGAGTTTGACCTCGGGAAAGACGCTGACGGCAAGAGCATCAATGGCAACCACTCGCAGCGCACGTGCACAATGCGCTCCATGCCGTTCATGTACCAGCTGTCGCCGACCAGCAAGTTCTTCAAATTTGGGGAGCACCGTGTCGTGTCTGGACAAGGGTTGCGTATACGAGCTGACGTGTCCCAGGTGCCGAGCTGTTGGACATCTGCCGCACACGCTGCGTCTCACTGTCGAGCTGTACGCCCGTAACAACGCAGAAGACCCCATCCGCGTCAAAGAGGCGGTTTTCGTGGAGCGCGCGTCGGACTACATGTGCAGGACGCTGGATGACCACCACGCTGCAGAACGCAAGGCTGACGTCGTCGGCAAGGCCTATCGGCACCACAGGGAGAAAACCCGGCTGGCCGGCACAGCGGCCGCCATTGCCGGAACTATCTACCAGTCCGGGCTACACGTGTCGTCATCTGCTGCAGCCAACCTCATGGAGGCGAGCGGCACGGCTGCTGCGTCATGGGCACCTGCCAACCACGGCCAATTCGACCGGACGTCGTCGGCGTTGCAGAACCGCTCGAACACTGTGGTCGAAGCGTCGCTGCTCGCTGCAGGTGGAACCGTTGGGCTTGCCGCTGTCGCCGCCGGCGGGGCTCTGGCGGCAGCCGCCGCCGGTCGCGCTGCGGCTGGTGCCGCTGTGGGTGTCTGCCGTGCCGACGGCGCCGCAGCCGCAGCCGCTCCGGGTGGTATGCATCCCACCTCGCTGGCTACTGGTGGAACCATTCGGCGTGGCACAGCCCCACCTGCTGGTCGGGCCGTTTGTGTTCGTTGGGGCGCGCGCGGTGGCTGAAGCTCAACGGACGGGGCGGCGCATGTGCTCGGGGCGACCGCAGCTGCAGCTTCCGCGAGTGTTGCTTCAGCCGCTTCAGCTGTCGCCGCCGCCATTGCTGGTGTCGCTGAGGCTGACCCCTTTGCCGTTGGTGGGGGCTCATCACCCGGCGCCTCTGGTCGTGGTGGTATCAGCACGCGTGGCCGCGCCCGAGGCCGCGGCCGCGGTGGCCAGGGCTCCGCGCGTGGTGCAGCTACATCTGTGTCATCCTCCTCTCCTGGTGGCGGCTTCACAGGTGGAGAAAACGTCTTCCTGTCTGTGGTGCACCTCATGCGGCAACAGCAGACGCGGAGTGCCGCTGAAGCGGACAGGCGCGCGCAGTTTCTCATGGAGATGACCACGTCCGGTTCTGGGTCGACACGTTTAACGGGTAGCCCAGGTCGTGGCGGTGGAGCAGGCGCAGCGGCCGCCGGCGGTGTCCCAGGAACGGCATCTGCGACTGCGAAGCATCTCATGTGGCCTCCCGGGCGTCGGGATCAGTTCCTAGCTCAACATGTCTTTGAGTGCGCGTACGTGAGCCAACTCTCGGCGCGGGAGCTCGTTCTTGTCTCCCCGGAGCAGGGTATTGGCAGCGGTCCGCAAGCGCTGAACCCTGACCTGGAGTCGCGGTTGATTTCCGCGGCTGAGGGGAAATTCCTCTTTGGCGCGTCGATAACCTGCTGTGCAGTGTCGGCGGCCGAGTTTGCCGAGCGCCTGTGCTCCACACGCGTCAATGTTAACAACTCGATTCTCCTGGTGATGCTGGATCAGTGGATGGAGACCTTTGTACGGGAGCAGCGCCGCATCTCTGCCGCCGCTGCTGCAGGCTCAGCAGCCGTAGGGGGCACCGGTCTACGGGAGGAAGACGTCGACGAGGAGCAGTCGAACAGTGCGCAGCTGGAGCGCTCAGGCGGCTGCGGCACGGATCGTGGTGCAGGTCGTGGGTCGGGAGGTGATTCAAGGCGGGAGGCGGGGCGTGGAGCGGGGGGTGGCGCTGTCGCGGGGTATCCCTCTATGGGCAGAGGTGCGAATCATGTGGCGGCGCGGAGGGTGGTCGTGAGCGACAGCGACGAAGAGGATGACGACGGGGAAGAAGATGATGGAGAGGGGGACGACTTTTAGCAGCAGGGAACCCCGCGATACCACGAGCTGTTCCATATACGTTGTGCGACTTGGTGTCTCCCCTCTTTCTGTCCCGCGAGCGTATGAAAATAGATCGCGGCGGTGACCTGGTTGTGCGGAAACAGTTGCAGCTGCAAATATCGGGAATGCGTTCCCGAGTTTTGACTTTTCTCAGTGAGTCCGATCAGGATGTGATCTTGTCCGGCTTTTTCGAGGATCACGCAGATTCTTGGCGGTGCCTCCGCACCGTCAGCCGTCGCTGTGTGTGTGTCTGTGTACGTCGCGGCTGTGACGCCGCAGGTGTGGCTGTGGCGCAGCAGGGGCTGGCAGGTCGGTGGGACCTGGTGCGGCCGCCGATATCTTTGCGTCCTCGCGTACTCGTGATGCTCTTTCTGTAGTTCCACCGGTCACGACGCCCCCGAGGCGGGCACGGGGGATGGAGGGGCTTGAAGATGACTTTGTCCGGGAGTGGTTCGCGGCGGCCAGCTCCTCGGGGGACTCGGGGGACGACGCTGGGGACGACGCTGGCGAGTGTATGGGGGACGGCTCGCAGCTGCTACCCGCAGTCACTCGTGTATTCCACTGAGCAATGGAAAATGCGAAACAGCGGCGGAGTGCTGCTGTGCATGTTGGCGTGGTGGCCAACCGAGCCTGTGAACCGGCAACGGCATGTGGCCGCGACCTCAATTGGAACCTGTGGCGTCGAACTGCCACCGGTGGAAGCGCTTGGTGCTGTCATCCGTCTCGGAGCGAGCGGGGACATCGGCGGTGGCTGGGGACGTGGAGCCGGTGGAGTTGGTTTAAAAGTAGGTGCCAGCAGCAGTGCTTGTATAGGCCGCGGCGCCGGGGATGGTGTTGGCGTTGTTGTTGTGTATGCTGGCTCCGCTGGAGGGGCGGGCGGCGGGACACCCGGCAGGAGCGACGAGGACGGCGGCTGCGACGACAAAAGCAGCAAACACAGCTGGTGCAGCGACGACGGCGGGATTTACGACGGCGGACGACTCGGCAGGAGGCGCAGCAGCAACAGCGAAGAAGACGGTGTCGTCGGCACCACAAGCGGGAGCGACTCCAGTTGGCGCCTCGACCACGGTCGGAACGGCGGCGGCAGCAGTAGCAGGGGGAGTGGGAGGTTCTGTCGTGACCATGGCAGCCGCCGCAGCTGTCGGCGCATCAGCAGTGTACGAGGCTGGAGCACGGCGGTGCAGCGCGCGTCCGCCGGCCAGAAGGACGCGGCAGGTGGGGCCGCTGCCGGTCACGGAAACGTGCTTCGCGGGCGGCGTTTGGACGGTGGCTCATCGCGCAAGGTGCTTCGTGCGGGTCAGTTCTCTGGTGGGACCGGATGTCTCCCGGCTACTGCGGCTAGAGGGCGGGTTTGGGCTGCCTCTCATGCGGCAGCTTCTCCGTTTATCCCTCTGCGCGCGTGAACCCCTCCTCCGACAATGACAGCGTATGCACCGTTGCGTCGCTGCTGTCGTCGCGTCGAGCCGCACGAGGACGCGCGCTTTGTCCCGTACCTGGGAGAATCTGCTTTGCCGCGTGCTCCCTTGCGCTCGAGTGTGCTGAAGAATGGATGGCAGCTGGTGGACAACTACGGCGGCGACGCGTCAGAGTTGGACGACGACAACCGCCTGAAGGACTACTACTCCATGGGCCCGCGGACCCGGCGCGCCGCGGAACGGCGGGCGGTGGGGGCCGTCATCAAGGAGTTTGGTTCGGGACCGTTGGTGAAGCAGGCCCTAGCAATGAATCTGCATCGGAGCGACGCGGCGGTGCGGCGTCTACTTGGCCTTGTGCAGTGCCGCATGCGTGACATGGACGCGGCTCGGCGCGGTCGCCGTGCCGCTGCCGCACGGTCCGCTGCGCTGGAGGAGCTTACGGGGGGGCAGCGCCTGGCAACGATCATGGTGGAAGGAGACGTTGCTGAAGCAGCTCGTTCCCTGCCGGCTGGATGGCAGGAGGTCTGGGATGGCCTAGCGGCTCCGGCTGCTGCATATACTGCCTGTATAGAGGCTGGCCGTGACATCACCGCAGCAGGACTTCCTGCTAGGAGTCGAGCGTGGCTGGTTGCAGAAAAGGTGTCAGCTGCTGCGGAGCTTGCGCCCGCCGCGTCTCTTAACGGTGACATAGCGGCCGTCAGAGAATATCTGCAGAGTGCCTGCGACCCAGTAGAAGACGAACGCATGTCCCGTGTGGGCTCCAACTCTCCATCTAGATAGTCGCCGTCAGGTGCTTGTGCAACTTCATCGGGTGGGGGTGCCGCCGCGCATGCAGTGACACCCATGTCCGCTGATGGGGCTGTAGTGTGCGAGTGCTCTATCTTGGGCCGGGACACGTTCTCCAGGCTGCTGTGCCGGATTTGCTTCCGCTAGGCCTGTAGAGCGCATGAGGCTCGACAAGGGATGGAGCTTCCCGCCCCACCGTTGACTGCACCACGGCACCTACAGGTCGACCACGACCGGATAGGTACTCACATGGCAGCTGGTGGGCATTTGGTCGCGCCCGACGTTCTGGGAACCGTCCGTCGTCGCTTCATCCCCGGTGCAGGACCTGCAGCGGCTGCCGCGGCGGCGGCGGTCGGTGACGATATGAGCAGCGAGTCAAGTGCTGCCGCTGCACGCAACCGTCGCGCCGGTTTGCAGCACGAAGCGCTCTCGGTTGCCGGCGGCAGTTGTGTTGACTGCCGTCACGACGTGCGTGCTCATCCCTCCGTTCTCCAGTGTGGTCTTGGAGCGCCTGCGAAAAGCCGCTGAACGGCGAAACAAGTTGCGCTGCTACATGCGGCAGCGGAGCTGGTCGGCAGACTTGACAAGTGCCGTCTCGCGTGCTTTGTTCCAAGCAGGACGTGCCGCGGGGTTGCTCTGCACCTCGACTCGCTTGTGTGGCCGCCGGCAGCTGCCCCTGCCGCAAAGGCCGTCGAGGAAGAGGCGGAGGGGGTACAGGCGCCGCGATGTGCCCTGGATCCTGTCGCAGAGAGCGGGACGTCTGCTCATGTCGGTGATGTTTTATCACCCGGCGACGCGGTCATCAGCAGCTTGGAGGATGTATCTGCCCCCGAGAAGGTTGTGGACTCCCAGCCGTGCACGCACAGCGGACCATGTCACGACGACCGCTGCACCTGTGTGCGAAACGCGCTTCCCTGCAAGAACTATTGTGGCTGCTCGGGCACACGCTGAATTGCCGGTGGGGCGCGGGGCCCACGAGGCGCAACGTCAGCGCTCTCGGGCGCTGCAGGAGGGAGCGAGACGGCGGCTCGTTCTTTCCTGTGCCGGCAGCGCACGTGGTGCACTTGTCGCCATCCCGCGAGCAGCAGCACCGACGATTGCTCGTGCTTCCGGGTGGACCGAGAGTGCGACTTGGACGCTTGCGTGTCCTGTGGGGCACTCTGGCACCCGCTCTCTGGGGTAGACGGCACCATCCTGTAGAGTGGACCGTGGGGCGGCGGACGAACGGGACGTGGTTTACACGGTGCCGCCACCGTGGAACCTGCTCCGAGAGACGGCGTCGGTCTCCTGGAGTCTGGGCTGTCAGGCGGTGGCACCTCTGGGGGCACCCGACGATGCCGTAACGAGCAACTGCAGGTGGGGCTTCGACCGAGACTGGTGCTTGGTCCGTCTGCGGCGCACGGGCTGGGTGTGTTTGAGGGGGAAGAGGTCGCGGAAGGTGCTTTCGTCGGCGAGTACACCGGGGAGGTGCTGTCGTTGACGGAGGCGCGGATCCGTTGGAGGAAGTATGACGCGGCGGACGTGAGCTTCCTGTTCTGGACGACCAAGACGGTGTTCCTGGACGCCATGTATTGTGGCAATCGCACCAAGTTCATCAACCACAGCGCTGCGTCTCTGAACATAGAAGTGAAGCTACTAAGCGTTTTCGGCGACATTCGAGTGGCCTGTTTCGCTACGAGTGCGCTGCGTCCAGGGGAGAAGCTATTTTTCCATTATGGGTGGACTGTCAGCGGGTGGCGTGAAGGAGTTTTATTTGCTTCCTTTCCTGTGTCCTGCTGTATCATTTCTTTGCCCGCAGTATGACCACCCGTTCTCAGAGAGGAAAACGGGTGAGTCGTCTTTGTGCCGCCCATCTTGCTCTTCTCCGTCGTGTGGGCCAATCTCCTCGGCGTCTCTCAGGCATTCCGCAACGCTGGTACATTTGCGATCGGCACAGAAAACCTCGCGTTTCTCCGTGTTTTTTCTTTTTTTGCTCTCTTCCGCATGTACTTGATGTCTGTACTTGTCGTGTTCAAATATTGTCATTTTGACCTGATCTTGTGCAGGTCTAATGGTACGACAGCCCGTGTCAGGACTGTATACCTTCCTGCTGACCCAGTTCGTTGTCAGTTGCTCCATTGGCGCTCTGCTCGCGCATCGTGCAGGTGTTGGACGTGCTTCAGGCCACGTTGCCTGGATGGCTTAGCCAAGCACACCAGCTGGCGCTGTGGCGCCACTGTCGCCGTCGCGCTGTTGTCGGACGCGCGGCGACGCAGCCCGCGCCAGCCACACGGGCCATCCACCTCGTGCTCTGAAGCGCCTCTCGCGCCGGCACCCCCTGCCCCCCATAACCCCCCCTCTTCCCCCCGCTGCTCTTGTGCGCGGGCGGCAACAGCTGTCAGAGGGTGCCGGCGCGTCTGCCTCTCCTCCCCCCGCCCGTCACTCTGGGGCTGTCGCCACCACTCCTCCCCCCGCCCGTCCCCCTGGTGCCGTCCCCACCCCCACCCGCCCGACTTTGTGACCATGGCGGCGTCCCTGGACGACACGGTGCTCGCGACCAGACCCGTCTCCCTCCCCGCCATGGCTGGCGGCCCGCGGACGCGCGACGCGCTGCTGCGGCTCGCGCACTACATCACCGCCCTGATGCGCCTGTCGACCGCCGCCGCGGCCGCCCGCCGCGCCGGAGGCTGCGGCAGGAGCGCGTCCCCCCCCCCCCCCCCCCCCCCCCCATCGTCCCTCGAGGCGGCGCTCGGCACGACGCGGCGGCTGGTGCGGCTGGCGACCCTCTCCACCCTCTTCACGCCGCCGCCGCGGTCGCGGCCGGGGTGGACTTGGTGGCGGGCCTCCGCGCGCCGGCACCCGGCCGCTGGCAGCGACCGACGGCCGACGGGTGGGGGTGGGCGGGGGGGGGCGCCAAGCCCACCCCCCGCCCCCGCAGGCCGGCGTGCCTCGCCGCGCTGCTGCGCGCTGTGGCGGCGGTCTCCGCCGCCGCCGTGGGCATCCGCGAAGCGTCGGCGACGGTGCGGCTGTGGTGGGAGCGGTGGGGGGCGGGCGCTGCGCCGAAGCGAGCGACGATGCGGGCGTGCGCGCATGGGTCGCCCACCAGCGGTCCTACCAGTGGGTGGTGGCCGTCAAGTACGCGGGTCAGTCAGATCAGGGCGTTTGAAGGACGTCGTATGGCGGCCGCCGCAGCGCCTCCTTTGCAGCAACAACCCGGTGTCGCCATCCCGACCAGGTTGCGCCAGAAAGACGTCCACTGGCGGCTCCGCACCACTGCTCCTGTGACGACGCTGTGTTCAGGCGGCAGTGAACGCGGCCTGATGCCGGTTGCGCTCTGCGGGTGCAGTATCTGCCTTTCTCCATGCACAAGGCGTCCCATCTACGAGCCGACGGGTAGCCATAAAGTAATCACACTAAAAGTCAGTGGTCTTCATTTCTACTGCGCTTCCTGGCAGGCAAGGCTTGACAGTGACATGACCTATCGCTGCCGCAACACGTCCCAAACACTCGGGTCAATCGCAAAGTCTGCCGCTGCGCCGGTGAGGCCAGCAGCAGCAACAGTGACAGCCTCCACAGGATGTAGTCCCGACTGTGTCGCTCGAGCACCTGTCAGGATGCCAACAGCTTGCGCCGCCGTTCCGGCGTCGATGAGCCCTTGCTGCACCAAGATGCGTGCATGAGAAACCAATTGAGGCAGCAGGCCAGCACGTTTCAGCGCCGTGTCACGAGCAGCGACAGAGTTGGTGAACAAATCCGCAGTCCCGCCGTCGCCCCAAGGTGGTGCAGCTTCGACAAATCCGGTCCACATGCTCATAAACAGCACGTCCGCCGGTGGCAGTGGCAGAGAAGTCATGCGAGCACCGTCCATGGCAGTCAACCAGCTTTCGTCCATGTCGTCCTCCGAGTCGGCCGACACGTCCGGTGCAGGCAAGCTCGTCAGCCGCATCCGCCGGAGGCTGTTGGTGTGGTAGTAGTGCCGTCGATTCGGGGTCTTCGTCCGGCGACTTGGTGCACAGGTTTCGGCCGCACGTTCCCGGAAGCCCCCCGCAGGGGCTGGGGCACAGGCAGAGGGAAAATCTGGCCTGTTTCTGGACGCCGCCGCAGCGATAGGATGTGGCACCAGTGGAGTCGGAAGTGAGGATACTGGTCGTCGCTCCATGATCAGCGCAAAAGAGCTGCTATCGGCAGCATGGAGTTGCTCAGCACAAATGGGCAGGCGGTCACAAATCAACAGGCCACAATACAACAGGCGCGACGGACCCGGGATGTTAGTACAGCATTGGCGACAAGATGCGCTCTTGCAACGGCCAACGTGCCGTTGCAGTGGCAGAAATGCGGGAAGTCCCCAGGCATCTGCCGTCCCCGCATGCTCGGAGGGCACTAGAGCGGCCTACAGTCCAACGTACAGGTCGTCCAGAAGGCCATCTCGTTCGACAGCACCACTCGCAGCGGCCTCAACAGGAACATACGGCACTGTAGCAGAGAAAAAAGACAGCAGAAATGCCAGCCAGCGGCGACGGGCGGCACAAAGCCGCGCAGGACAAAGTCAGGAACCTGCGCTTGCCACGTCAAGAGAGGAAGAGTGAGCGATGCTCTGACGAGCATGAAAGCCACCACCCACCCGCCCAAATAGTTTTCCTCTCCCACCGTCGTCACTGTTCACCAACATACCTCCAGCCCACCGCGCGTACGCGGGAAAGCGCCGCCCGACGCAAAGAACCTCGTCAATAGTTGACGAGT
>ENA-ORXR01004941-ORXR01004941.1-marine-metagenome-genome-assembly--contig:-NODE-4941-length-10883-cov-3.053026_pt1 | contig 10883 bp, 11 predicted proteins | sample MGYA00237866_ERZ511479 | MGnify/ENA metagenome assembly ERZ511479 | reverse complement strand
TCTATCTACAGCAATAAATAGATACTACTTTACGCCATTTATTTTGGTAAATACGAGAATATCCTGAGTTATATTCTTTAAATTTCTTTGCTTATTATTTCTTCTTTTGAGGAGCTTTATTTACTCCTTCCCTAACAAATATTCTATAAACCGCACTTCTGATTTTTTCTGATTTTCCGTTTTATAACAGTCTTTTTAGACACATTATATTTTAGAGATCGTTCAGAATTGAATGCAGTGCTGTTGTTAATTTCACAGCACAATCGTATGTTTGTTCTTGAGTTAGAGTAACAGACTTGTTCCATTTGTTACGTTTTGCTTTAACAAACATAAGCAAGTTGTCGCTTCTTAGTATTTATCACATAGTATTACGTGATCAAATTGGAGTGGGAAATATGAAAAAATAGGACAATGTGGAGAAACTAATCATCTAAAAATATAAGCAGACTTTAAGAAGGCGTAATTATCTTTAATAAAAACTATAGAATTCAACAAAAACAACAAAATGGTACAAACAATTACAAAACAAGATTTTTTAGATAAAGTGTTTGATTTTGAAAAGTCACAAGAATGGGATTTTTCTGGAGATGTTCCGGCAATTATAGATTTTTATGCAGACTGGTGTGGACCTTGTAAAGCGTTAGCTCCCTTATTAGAAGATTTACAGAAAGAATACAACGGAAAAATTAATATTTACAAAGTTGATACCGAAGCAGAGCAAGAATTAGCAGGAGCTTTTGGAGTTCGTTCAATTCCTTCATTGTTGTTCTGTCCCAAAGGCGAAAAACCACAAATGTCTCAAGGAGCATTACCAAAGCAACAATTTGAAGAACTAATAAGCACTATATTAAAAGTTGAAAAATAATTAACTTCAAACTATATGAAAAACCTCAAAAAAGAGGTTTTTCTTTTTTAGCGCATTTCTCACTTATTTTATTTCAACAAAACATCTGCATCAGCCTTTATGCAATTTTCATTTCTTAAATTTACTCTTTATTACTAAAGTACAAAAAGGATGAACATACATTTTATTGCTATTGGAGGAAGTGCCATGCACAATTTGGCAATTGCGTTACATAAAAAAGGGTACCAAATAACAGGTAGTGATGATACTATTTTTGAGCCTTCAAAATCTAGACTCGCAAAACACCAACTCCTACCTTTAACTTTTGGCTGGTATCCTGAGAAAATTAATAACAATTTAGATGCTATTGTTTTGGGAATGCATGCTAAGCCTGAAAATCCTGAACTGTTAAAAGCACAAGAATTAGGATTGAAAATATATTCGTACCCAGAATTTTTATACGAGCAGTCTAAAAATAAAACGCGTGTGGTTATAGGAGGTTCTCACGGAAAAACCACCATTACCTCTATGATATTACATGTATTAAATTATCATAGTATTTCTGTTGATTATATGGTAGGTGCCCAATTAGAAGGTTTTGATACGATGGTACACTTAACCGAGGAAAATGAATTTATGGTTTTAGAGGGGGATGAATATTTATCTAGCCCAATAGACAGACGTCCTAAATTTCATTTGTACCAACCTAATATTGCTTTATTAAGCGGAATTGCTTGGGACCATATCAATGTATTTCCTACGTTTAAAAATTACATAGAGCAGTTTTCTATTTTTACAGATTCTTTAACACCTGGTGGTATTATAGTGTACAACCAAGAAGATTTGGAAGTAAAAAAAGTAGTAGAAAACTCTCAACACACTATTAAAAGGTATCCTTACCAAACTCCAGAACATAGTATTGAAAACGGAACTACACTTTTAGACACACCTGAAGGTAAATTACCTTTAGAAATTTTTGGAAAACACAACTTACAAAATTTAGCAGGTGCCAAATGGATATGCCAACACATGGGAGTTGGAGAAGAACAATTTTACGAGGCTATAGAAAGTTTTAAAGGTGCAAGCAAACGCTTGGAGAAAATTGCAGAAACTAAAACAGCTGTTATTTTTAAAGATTTTGCCCACTCGCCCAGTAAAGTTTCTGCCACTACAACAGCCGTAAAAAACCAATACCAAAACAGAACTGTTTTGGCTTGTTTGGAATTGCATACGTATAGTAGTTTAAATGCTGAATTTTTAAAAGAATACCAGAATGCTTTAGACACGGCAGATAGAGCTGTGGTTTTTTATTCTCCAAAATCGGTTGCCATAAAACAATTGAATGAAATTACAGAACAACAAATTAGAAAAGCATTTGATAGAGAAAATTTAATTATTTATACCAATCCAGAAGAATTTAAAGAGTTCTTATTTTCTCAGAATTTTGAAAATACAGCCACACTTTTAATGAGTTCTGGTAATTATGGAGGAATTGATTTTCTGGAGGTAAAAAAACTAGTTGAGTAATATTAATAATATTTTGAGGTAGGTTATTAATTCCTCCCTAAATTGAAAACTTTTTTTAAAGCTTTGAACATTATGTTAATTGACTTTTAAACCTAGTCTCTTTATATTGAGCTTGATGTATTTAACAACAGAAATTATAGAAAGGAGGTTTATTACATCATTAGTGGATTTTTAAATAACCAAAATTTTAAATTTATTGCAAAAAATTAATAAAGAAAACTAATCTTTAAATTTAATAATATCTAGCTATTAACTATGTACTTACTCAAACCCTAAAAAGGCCTGTTTTATATGTTTTAATTCCGTTTTTTTATTATTTTTTATAATAGCAATCACATCAAAACTAATTTCTACGTCTATGTTTTTTTGTTGAATATAAGCATCAGCTGCAATAATTAATAATTTTATTTTGGATCTGTTGATAAATTGTTCTGGATTTCCAAAAAAATCAGATGTTCTAGTTTTTACTTCTACAATTATTAAAGTATCATCTTTGCTTGCAATAATGTCTATTTCTGCCTTTAAATAACGCCAATTTTTTTCATGAATTACATATCCTTTATTTTGCAAATAAGTTGCTGCTAATTCTTCACCTAATTTTCCTAAATCATTGTGTGTTGCCATTTTCTAAGGGTTTCAAAATTTATATTGAAAAAAAAGTTAATTAAAATATTTTTTATCATCCCAAAAAAAATGTAATTTTTAGTATAAAAAACAAAGCTGAATAGACTGAGCTTATTTATGACTTGAATCCGCCGCTTCTTCAGAAAGAAATCTGGCATTGTCGATTCGTAATATTTATAGAATTAAAGTTAAAACGCTTTTACCTATTTTGAGTGTTGGTAAATACTAATATTTTATTCAAACTTCACAAGATCAAAAAGTTATAGAGTTTAGTACTCGGTTTAAAACAGATTTATACTGTTCTCATATCTATCCTCTATCAAATTGGTCAGAGGGATATAATTAGCGTAAATGTGGTCATAATAAAGCACAAACTCGTAAGATTTTATTAAAATATATAATAAGACAAACACTATAAAGCTTTATTGTTGACATAAGCTTTATGGTGTTTATTTTGTTCTTCTAAAAATCTTTTATATTTACTTTAATCAATTAAGAATTTTTTCTGTGATAAGAATATATGTTCTAAAAAAAACAATATTTACTGCCTTAGGAACTTAAATGTAGCATAGAAATAAAAGTAAATATGAATAAAAGCAAACGAAGATGATGTGAAACTATCTCTAAAGAAATAAATATTACTAAAATTAAAAGTAACAATGGGCAAATTCAAAAGTATGACACATTTTAGATAATATCATAGATTAAGAAGCTTTGTTCTTGGATCAGCGATTTTTGTACACAAAGTTATTCCTATTAAATTTTTACAGAATAAATTGATTTTAACATAAAAATACAAGGTTCTATAAACTAATTAATAGAATGGTAAAAGTCTTTAAATCGAGATAATAGTTAATGGGGGTGTTCTGTAAAAATAAATTTTACAAGAACCTTTGTTTTCTTCTACAAACAAATCTTTATTTTCTAGTAGGTTTGTTACTAGCTGTGGCATTACCATCATCTCTAAAATTTTCATTTTTTTAGCATAACTAGAAATGGAAATAACAGCTATCTACAAAGATATTTTTTAATTATTTTTAAAATTACTGCAAAAATTTAAAGAATTATTTCCCCGCAACAATCAAAACAATTTCTCCTTTAGGCGGTTTATTTGTATAGTGTTCTGCTAATTCTGTTACTGTTCCTCTACGAGTTTCTTCAAACATCTTTGTCAACTCTCTTGAAACAGAGGCTTTTCTATCAGCTCCTAAATATTCTGATAGATGCGTAAGTGTTTTTACCAACTTATGCGGGGATTCATATAAAATGATAGTTCTATCCTCTTCAGCCAATCGTAGCAACCTAGTCTGTCTTCCTTTTTTTACAGGTAAAAAACCTTCAAAAACAAATTTTTCGTTAGGCAAACCGCTATTTACCAAAGCAGGTACAAAAGCAGTAGCTCCAGGCAAACATTCTACAGGAATATTGTTTTGAACACAAGCTCTTGTTAACAAAAAACCTGGATCAGAAATTGCTGGGGTTCCTGCATCAGAAACCAATGCAATAGTTGTTCCTGCTTTTAATTTGTTAATTAAATTCTCTACTGTTTTATGTTCATTGTGCATGTGATGACTTTGCATATGAGTTGTAATTTCATAATACTTCATCAATTTACCACTTGTACGTGTATCTTCTGCCAATACCAAATCTACTTCTTTTAAAACTCTAATAGCTCTAAAAGTAATGTCTTCTAAATTTCCAATAGGTGTTGGAACTATATATAATTTCATTTTTTATGGTATTGAATTGCAAGCACCTAGCTATATAGTTAAAACAATTACTTTCTGCTTTTTGGTGCTTTCTGCTAAAATTATGCTTTAAAATTCTGCAAGACGTTTGCTATTTTTCTGTTATCAGACAGTTGTGGAATCTTATTTTGTCCTCCAAACTTACCTATAGATTTCATATACTCATGAAACCCTCCTTTTTTAACCTTTGTAATAACTAGAGGTTTTAGAACAGAACCTTCTATCAAATCAAAATAATAAATATTTTGTTCCTGCATAGATTTATCAATCTTTACTGCCAAATCATTTACGTTTGTAGGTTCATTCTCAAATTCTATAAACCATTCGTGATAAGGCAACCCATTTACTGGCGCTACTTGCGGAGCAACTGTAAACTCACTCACGGTTATACTAGTTCCTATAATAGCATCGTTTAAGGCTTTTTCTACTTCTTTTCCAATAACATGTTCTCCAAAAGCAGAAATAAAATGTTTGATTCTACCTGTAACTTTGATTCGATATGGTTTTAACGTAGTAAATTCTACAGTATCTCCTATATTATAACCCCATAAACCTGCAGATGTATTTAGTATGATAACATAATTTACACCTAATTTAACCTCGCCTATCGATAATCTTGGAGGGTTTTCTTCATAAAATTTATCAGCAGGAATAAACTCGTAAAAAATACCGTTATTTAACTGCAACAACATTCCTTTTTCTTTTTGAGAATCTTGATAGGCTATAAAACCTTCAGAAGCAGGATATAGTTCAACGTAATCTATTTTTTTACCTATTAAGCTTTCAAATTTATTTTTATAAGGCTCAAAATTTACACCTCCATAAATAAAAAAGTTAAAATTCGGGAATAATTCCGCTACAGTTTTCCCTGTTTTTTCGTGCAAACGTTCAAAATACATTTGTACCCAAGATGGAATTCCACTAATAATAGACATATCTTGATCTACGGTTTCATCAACAATGGCATCTACTTTGGTTTCCCAGTCTTCAATACAATTGGTTTCCCAACTTGGCAATCTATTTTTCTGTAAATACTTAGGTACGTAATGTGCTACAATTCCACTCAAACGGCCTAATTGTACTCCTTTTAAATCTTTAAGAACAGGGCTACCTTGTAAAAACATCATTTTGCCATCAACAAAACTAGCATCTCCCGTTTCTGCAATGTAAAACAATAGCGCATTACGAGCCGATTTTATATGTGTGGGCATAGACTCCTTAGTAATTGGAATGTATTTTGCTCCAGAAGTTGTTCCTGATGTTTTTGCATAGTACAGAGGGCGTCCTGTCCATAGAACATCTGACTCTCCATCCACCATTCTATCTACATAAGACTTAATTCCTTCGTAATCGTTTACAGGAACATTGTTCTTAAAGTCATGGTGTGAATTTATATTCTTAAAATTATGATCTTTACCAAAAGCTGTGTTTTTAGCTGTTTGAATTAGATATTTTAAGGTTTTTTGTTGTGTTTCAACAGGATTGTTAGCCCATTTGTAAACTTGTCTTCGTATTACCTTAGCAAAAGGCAATGCAATTGTTGATTTTATACTCATTTTTAAAACTTCATAAAATTAGTTGGATCTACAGGATATATTTCTTTCCACATTTCAAAATGAAGACGAGGCTTTGTGGTTTCTGTACTTGTAAAACCTACATTTGCGATTGTTTGACCTGCATATACCAACTCTCCATGTGATATGTTTATTTTACTGATGTACCTGTATATAGATACGTAATTATTTACGTGTAACAATACAACTACATATCCTGTTTCTATAGACCATTCTGCAAAAATAACAACACCATCTGCAACAGCTTTTACAGGCTCATTTTTAGCCGTGGAAATCTCTATACCAAAACGATTTTCAACCGCATTAAAATGCTGTTGAACAATTCCTTTAACAGGGGTTATAAAAATTTGATTATCTCTATTAGTTTCATGACCAAAAAGACTAAATCGCTCTTCCATTTCAACTTTTTCTCTAAAAACTGAATCTAAAACTGATGTTTTTAACGACACTAATTCCTCTTTACCAAACTCCTCCACAGCAGTTTCTGAAGAAGATTTCAAATAGTTTTCTGAGTCTAAAGGTCTATTTTTAAACTCTTTTTTTAATTGTGCTATCTTGTTATTTCTTTCCTCTAACAAAGCGTACAATTTTGTTAGCTTTACATAAGTGGAATCATTGTTTGTTATCCCTGCTTGGTATACTGATTCTCCTTTTTTAGTTACAAAGGGTAAAGGTTCCATTTCTATCACCTTATCTCCAATTAAAACAGGTTTCATAGACTCCGTATACAATTCTAACGCATGCATATTTTGCTCTATAGAGTCTAGCTTAATATTTAAAGAGATTACATTCTTTTTTAACTCTGGAGACTCAAAACCAGGTATGTATTGTTTTAATGGAGTATAAATTAAAAAAGCAGCAGTAAATACTATCAATACAATGCTAAAAAAACCTCCAAACACAAATACGTTTAAACGTGTTAGTTTAAACGAAAACTTCTCTTCAAAAGAATCGTTGGTTAAAACAACCAATCGGTATTTTTTAACCAGCTTATTTTTTATCCTTTTGCGTTTCTCTGACATAATAAATAATCTAAAATAATCTATTTTTATTTGTAAAAATTCATCAAATCTATATACTCCCAAACCTTAGGCAACAATAAATGTTTTACACTTTTATTGCTGGCTATAGATTTTCTTATAAAAGTAGAAGATATTTCTACAATTGGTGCTTTTACTGTATGTACCTTAGGGTGGTTTATTAAAATATTGTCTTCCTTTTTGTCTGATATTCTTGGATATACATAAACCTCATAATCCTCTAAAATAACTTCATAATTTTTCCATTTATGAAACGAATTTAAATTATCCTCTCCCATAATAATTGCAAATTGGTGGCTTGGATGTTTTTCCGAAATATGTACTAAGGTGTCTATGGTATAATTGGGTTGTTTTAATTTAAATTCAATATCAGTAACATGAATTTTATCATAGGCCTCCGTAGCTTTATACACCATTTCTAAACGATGGTGATTGTCTAACAAACTGCTTTTTTTCTTGTGTGGATTGTGAGGTGTAACCACCATCCAAATTTCATCCATATTGGTATAATGCAACATATGATTTGCCAAAATAGTATGACCCACATGCACCGGATTGAATGTCCCAAAATACAAACCTACTTTCATCAATTTATAAATTTACTTACCATGTTATAAGCATCTGCTTTGGCTATGGATAAATTGTCGTTAATCAAAATCCTATCAAACTTTTCAGAAAAACCTATTTCTTGTTCTGCTTTGGCAACACGCATTTTTATTTTTTCTTCCGTTTCAGTTGCTCTACCCCTCAATCTTCGTTCCATTTCTTCAATAGAAGGTGGTTGTACAAAAATTGCCAAAGTTTCTTTAGGAAATTGTTTTTTAATATTCAAACCTCCAATTACGTCAATATCAAAAACAACATGTTTCCCTTCAGACCAAATTCTTGTAATCTCAGACTTTAACGTTCCATAAAAATTATCTTTATAAACCTCTTCCCACTCCAAAAAAGCATTAGCTGCTACTTTAGATTTAAAATCATCTGCTGATAAAAAATAATAGTCTTTTCCGTTTATTTCTCCTACTCTTGGCTCACGAGAGGCTGCTGATATAGAAAAATCTAACGGCAAATCTGTATCTGACAACAAATGCTTTACAATGGTTGTTTTTCCAGAACCTGAAGGTGCAGAAAACACAATCAATTTCCCTGTCATCATTATAATACGTTTAAAATTTGTTCTTTAATTTTTTCCAACTCATTTTTCATTTGGACCACTACTTGTTGCATGGGTGCGTAGTTAGATTTTGATCCTGTTGTATTGATCTCTCTACCAATTTCCTGAACTATAAATCCTAATTTTTTACCATCCGAAACTTTGTTATTTAACTCCTTTAAAAAGTAATCTAAGTGATTTGCCAAACGAACTTTTTCTTCGTTTATATCTAATTTTTCTAAATAGTAAATTAGTTCTTGTTCAAATCTATTTTCATCAACCGTTACTTGTAAATCATCAATAGCCTTACGCAATTTTACTTTTACAGCAGTCATTCTATCTTCATCATGCTGATTGACCTCAACGGAAAAAAACTGAATATTCTGAATTCGCTCTCTAAAATCTAACTCCAAAGATGCTGCTTCATCTTTTCTAAACTGAACCAATGCTACTAAAGCCTCATCAATCCCCGCTTCTATCAAATCCCATTCCATAGGATCTAATTCGTCTCTTTCTGTTTTTAAAGTATCTGGCAAACGCATTGCCATTTCTAACAACTCTACATCATTACCCACTGCAATTTGTTTTAACTGACCCATATAATCAGCAACTACATTTACATTTACTTTGGTTTGAGATACTTCAGCTGTCATCTCTACATAAATAGAAAAATCTACTTTTCCCCTTACCAGACTCTTTGCTATCGTTTTGCGAACGTTTATTTCTTTTTCTCTGTAATATGGAGGTATGCGAACACTTAAATCTAAATTTTTACTATTTAACGATTTAACTTCAATAGTTACCTTTTTGGTTGGTAATTGCACTAAAGCTTTCCCATACCCTGTCATAGACTGTATCATAAATCCAAAAAATTTGGTTGCAAAAATAAGCATTTTACTGCGGATAGCCTTACTGCTATACGGTAAGTTTGCTGCTTAGCTCTTTTGGCTTTGCACTTACTAAATAAACCCCTAAAAATATTGCTAAAGAACACCCTACTTTTGCTACCGATAAATTGTCTGTTTTAAGAAAAAGCGCAAACAAACTTGCTATTACAGGTTGTGTATAAATAAAAGCGCTTACTGTAGTTGGTTTTAGATGTTTTAAACCATATAAATTGAATAGAAAATTTAAATACGTTGCAAAAACTACAATATAAGCTATCGTTCCATAAATATTTATAGGCATTTCACTCCATTCAATATCTAAAACCTCATCAAACACAAAAGGAGTCATAATAATCAAACCAAACGTATATAACCATTTTACAAAAGTAACAGGATGGTACTTTTGAATCATTTTTTGAGCAAGAATTAAATACAAAGCATAGCCCGCTGCATTTACAAATACCAAAAAATTACCCAATGGTATATTTACAGCATTTGTAGCTTTTGTACCTCCTGTTGTTGTTAAAAAATAAGCACCTAATAGACCAATAACAATACCCAATATTCGTTTCCATTGAAGTTTTTCTTTTAAAATAAATAACGAAAATACAAAGACTAGAATTGGGGTGGTTACCATTATTACAGCACTATTAATAGGAGTAGTTAGACTCAACCCTTTGTAAAAAGACAACACACTTATTACAATTGCAATGGTAGACAAAAGTACCACATACGGAAAATCTTTTCTTTCCATTTCAGGAGCTTTTGTTATCCAAGAAGTAATCCAAAAAAGCAAAGTTGCCAAAGCAATTCTTATCCACACCAAAGCATTTGGACTCATATACGTTGGCATTACATCTTTTGCAATAGAATAGGTAATTCCATAAAAAATAGCTGTACTAAAAACAGCCAATAAAGCTAGGTTTCTTTTACTCATTTATATGTTATTTGTAACACCGCAAAGATGCCAAACAAATTTTGATTTATTCCTTTTTAAACATTTATTGAAAAAGACTAAATTAGCTATATGCAAACAAGTAAACACATCCTTGTAATACGTATGTCTGCCATGGGAGATGTTGCCATGACGGTTCCTGTGCTTAAAACTTTACTAAAACAAAACCCTACATTAAAAATTACAGTAGCATCCAAAGAATTTTTAAAACCTTTGTTTAATGATATTGAAAACCTCTTTTTTTATGAGGTAGATACCACAAAAAAACACAAAGGTTTTTGGGGAATTTTTAAACTATATACCGAACTAAAAAAATTAAATATTGATGCTGTTGCAGACTTGCACAATGTATTACGCTCTAAACTATTAAGAACACTTTTTAAAATTAGCGGGATACCAGTTTCATTTATCAATAAAGGACGATCTGAGAAAAAAAAACTCACCTCTTTAACTAACAAAATATTTCAACCTTTAAAAACAACACATCAGCGTTATGCAGAAGTCTTTTGTGAATTAGGGTTTACTACTTCT
>ENA-ORXR01004937-ORXR01004937.1-marine-metagenome-genome-assembly--contig:-NODE-4937-length-10892-cov-10.927601_pt1 | contig 10892 bp, 14 predicted proteins | sample MGYA00237866_ERZ511479 | MGnify/ENA metagenome assembly ERZ511479 | reverse complement strand
CAATCCTCCACGTGAATACTGACCAGTCAGGGGGGCTACCGGGCCCAATATCCGAATATTAAGGAGATATGCTACAGAGAAGCAGCCGTTCAAAGTGAAGGAGGGTTGATCCCTTATGCGTCGGCAGGCTACACACTGATGAAGAAGAGGAGCGTTCTGGGAAACTGTAGGTTTAAGAAATTGCTTGCAGACGCGCAAGCGAGTAGCAGCCTTGTCGTCCGTGTTCTCGCTGATTCGTCTGGTCGTCGTCAAGGTGTGCTATAGAGCGTCTATTTATGCTCTGCCGTGCGCTTGACCATGATGCCGATCAACTCCAACGGTCTACCTCTACGAAGAGTCAGGGGTGCAGACTCCAAGCGCGGGGTCTGCAACATTCAGAAGAGAAGGCACCTCCGACGTCCTAGCCTGCGGCGGGAGCGTCGGCGACGGCGTCACGACTGGCACCGGTACCGGCTTCGCCGGCGGCTTGCCAGCGGCGTCGACCACAACCCGTGAGGACCACATTGTGGATCATTTTCCGCTTCATCATCATCTGTCTACCTAGAAGTTATCCGTCACCTCGTTCTCCTCTACTTCTTTTTCCTCTGTCACTTTTTCTTCGTGGAAGTGATCTCTAAAACAAGAGTGCCAGCCTCGTCCACGTGCATACAGAAACACGCTCTGCCACCAAAATCCACAGCCCCCATATTCTTTCGTTTGCAGAAGTAACTGTACCACGCAGCCAATGTAAAATCTCTGGGAACGCGTGGGTGGACCTCTCTATCATCTCGGAGCGCGCGGAAGCCGGCAGAAGCACCACTTTTGCTCTGGACATGGCGTGTCCGACACGTCTATTTGGACCGGAATTTTTGTTGGCAATCAACGCCAGTGCTCTCAGAAAGTAGCCCGTCCCATTTCAATGGCGCAGCGTCCGCGACTGAGATCTAAAACCACCTATCTCTACTACGCGCCTGAATGATCGCCGACCCGTACGAGCGGGAGAAGAATGTGTACGAGTGACGGGGCGCTTCAGGCACTCGTGAGCGAGCCGTCGGTGACTATTCTCCATGTCTTTCACAATGAGGAATCTTGCAGCCGGATCCAGGAAGCTTGAGGGGAAAGCATGCTGCCTGGCGCCCAGGCCCGTATGCTTTAAAGACAGTATATACTCGTAAAAGCACTCGTTGATGTCACTTCCGTCAAGCGAGGGTCTGCCAAAGAAGTATATCTGGTCGAAAGGGGCGCGAGTGATCGGGTCCTACGACGGTATCTCGGGCGTCGCGCAGTGCACAAAGTAGGACACGAGCTAATACACGAGTGAGAGCACGCACAGTCTCGAATTGGGCATGCGAAAGATCCGCCGCCTGTTGAAGACGTCATTCAGATCCACGACCAATGTTTCAATGACACAGAACGTTTTACCGCTGAGAAGACGACGCCTCCATTTAGAGCTGCCACCGGGAAGCCCTTCCGCTGCCCCAGCTCTTGACGCTTTCCCCGACCCGCACTCGGTCCGGCACCTTCGACATCGTCTTGCGCCGCTCCGAAAAACGCGACATGGTCCACTACGGGTCGGTACTTTGAGTGGTGCCTCCGTGCCCAGAACTCAAGACTTCTTCTGCGTCCTTTGCGGAAGGGGCCGGGGGGTGGAGGAGCTGGGGGATTAGCCGCGGAGTGGTGAGCTTCCAAGACGCCGGGGTCCAATATGGAGGATAGAGAGGCTTCGGCACTGTAGGGATGGTCCGCAACGCTTGTGCCGATGGTCGCCAAAGGGAATACTGCGCGGGGAAGCTCATCCATGAGATACAATGGAAGAGCCTTCACCAAACCTACCGGAAAGGCCGATCGTACGCTAGAAGCCGATGCGCGGAGAAAACAGCAACACTTGTGATCAGTGTCATGCCGCGCCATGCCTAGCGCCTTTTGCTGTCAGCTATTGGACTCTCAGTGTCCAGCATCTCTTGTGCAGCTCTCACGCTATAAGATATGGTAAGATTGCTCAATGCTCGGATTCGGAACTTGAAAGGTCCCATCCAAGGCTTGGCCTGTCTGAAAGTCCGAACCAGACGATGAAGATGTGCATCGTAACCATAGCAAATAGGGAGCGGAGAATTATGGTCGGCCACGTGAGCCTCGCGCATGAGGTAAAAGGGAAGATAGTGGGAGCATCTTGGGACACGACCAGCGACAGCGCTCTGGTGTTGCGCGTTGAATTATAACTTATCGGTGGGTGGGGGCTCGGGTGGCCCGCTCCACAAGCAGCCGAAAAGAACACAGCGGCGAATCCTCCATACTGCGCCCACCCCGGGAGGTCGTCCTCACGAGTTCAACTGGAAAAGTGTTGAGACAACGCTTGTACCGCGTCGGACTTGTTCGTGCCGTGTCATGGAACATCGAAAGGGAAACCAGCTACCCGTGAAGCCACGGCGTCAACAGCGCCCAAGCCGATTCCATGGACATGAGCCCGCGGAAATCGATAAGCTGTAGACAGGCAGCCCTCAGAACAGGACTTGGGTCGACAGCCTGTACCTGTGGAGCCAAGATGGTGGGCACAGCGGACGCCTCTGCTCGTAAGATGCAGGCCAGGTTCACAACATAGCAGTTATACATGCATGGCAGTCGCAGAACGGATGTGTCTTCTTGTACCTGCTATGGTAGACCCGGACCTCCAATCCTGAAGACAGGCACCATTTTCAAGTGTGGCGTGGGTACCTTTCGAGGGTAGAACATGTATCTATGACCGAAGTCCGCAATACCCATTCGTAGCCGCCTGGCACCTTGTGCGTCCACAAATCGTCGTTCGACGCCGCAGCTAATACTACACCCGGAACGGCAGACAGTGTAGCTCTACACTCCAGATCCTTCTATATTCTTTGGAATTCCTCTTTCCACTACGAGCTCACTCAAGCATATCCACATGCCGCTAGTGATTGATTGACCAAGGAAAGCATCCACGTGTAAAAGCTGACCAATGAGATGGCTGAAGCAGGGTACATCCTGCACGAGATAGCGCTCAGACGAGTGTATTGAGCGCAGACGGAGCACACGGTGTCGTGGTTTCTCTATCTGATGTGTTTTTGTGGCGTTGAAACGCCGCTTGTCTCAGCTTTCTGGTCTCTTGTCATTCATTCATGTCGCATTGGGCTAAAGTCTGGACCGCATGAGACGCTTGAGACTCATGTGACCTCTCACGTGGACAAGGATGGTTCGTCCTTAGAGAACGTCCGTATCCGGCAGCAGGCGATCGAACGCGGATCAGCGGTGGCTCGGATCGCACTCAGTCAAAACTAGATCGGACCGGCCGCAAAGTGTTCACGGACGCCGTCCATTGGCGCAATACATTCTATCTTCCAGACTTTTAGACACACGTCACCCGCAGCCGCTATTCGAAGCGCTCTACTAAGCCATGCGCCTTCACTGTCGCCGCGGCGTTCGAACACCTGTCGGTGAGGCACAGACGGCTGGCGGCGACGATGAAGAAGTCATCGCTCCTCTCCGTCCCCGACGCCAGTAGGACGGGGGACGCGGGAGCAGTACGCTAACGCACGGGGAAGACCGTCTGAAGAGATTGGGAAACCGATCCATCGAGCCTCAGGGTGTAAATGCCCCGCACCTAGCGCGCGGCTCAGACGGCCCTTTGAAGACGTCCGCGTGGCAATAAATAAGGAAGACACGACCGAATTTTCTTCAGCAGGGATGTAAATCAGCATGACAATGAGCGTGGTAGCTTTGGCGACGGGGTCGGTCGGCACCGCTGTGACGACGGCTCCTGCCTTTTCGTCACCCGTTCCGCCTCCACCGTTTCCCATACTGCCACTGCCGGAGTCTCCATCCTCATCGGCGCGATCCGTCCCGTTTCCCCTCGCGAATGCCGGAAAATCGCCTCCACGCTCCCATAGGCGCCGCATCGAAGCCACATCTAATCGGAAGAACGCCACGGGACACAGCGGTCACCCCACCCCCCCCCCCCCCCCCCCCCCCCGCACTCCCCCAGAGGAGCGTCTCGAGGGACACGTCACAAACGTGTAGCAGCACGTCGCCAAAATGCTTGCAGATGCGTCCATGACCGCATTGAGGTATACTGCACAGTCACTGCGTTTAGTGTCCGCGCCGCCGCCTGTGAGTACGAGACACAAGGTGGCCACGTCGACAGGATTGAGCGCTGCGGCAGTACCACCGCTAGCCGCTGCCACGGACAGACGCTGTCGCCTCTGGAACATAGAGGTGCATGAGCACCGCGCGCGCCCACGCCAGCCGTGCTCCTCGTCCTCCTCGGCCGGCGCTCGAACACGCGCGCCGAAGACAGTTGAAGCTGACAGTAGTCGAGTTGAACTCCGCATCATTAGATCCAGCTCGGAGCTGGGATCACGATCGTGCCAATGAGGAAAGGTTGAAAGGCGACCTTCTACGAAGGAATCAAGAGAAATTTCGATACCTACTAAGACGGCGCCGGGGTCATCGTCGGGTCTCGACCACTCCGTAGCATGGCTGGACACGAGTGGTGCTCTTCTAGATGGCCGTCTAGGGACGGGGCAGGTTGCGTGTGTGGTTGTATGGTCTAACGTTTGCCAAGAACGCCCCCGAAGGAGGACCCTACTGTTCTTGCGACGGCAACAAAGCTGTGATCTGGCGTCCACATGCCGTGTCAAATGACACAGCCTTGAAGCTGAAGAGTAACGCCACGTTTCGACAGCAAAGAAATTTCTCCGCGTCAGCCTGAATTACAACTTGGGAAGGGTGAATGAATATTCGTCGAACCAAGACGCTTGAATGCCTGAGAGTCAATTTTGGGTCAACTCACGTCCGATCTCTTTATGGGAAGTCTGTGTAGCTGGCTGGGCTCCAAACTGGTTCGACCGGTTTTACGGCAGGGTCTGTTACACATCTCAAACAGTGGACGACCACTCGGCCGCCCGTCCAAGGTGGGCCGTGGCTCTCTCGAGATCACAATACGTTTGCAACGAAGCGCTTCTATTGACCAGCACACGACTGTGGAGGGTTGGTGAGCACGTCTCAGGCGAGATCACGGACACGACAAGCCGTCCGTTAACTCGTGCCTCAAGGCCTGCCACGCCGTCGCGTCCAACATTCGTGTTCACCAGCAGGTGCACGGACGTAGAGCTGAAGCCCTACGTCTGAGCACGTCGTGCATGTGCCGCCGAGGGCCTCAGGGGGCGGTCGCAGGGTATTTGAGTGCGATCAGAGGCGGGTGGGTCACCTTGGCTCTGCCGGTCAGAATCATCAGCCCATTTTCACACACTACCTGCTGCCCACCATGATTTCCACCGTCCTCGGTGCCGCCGCGGTGCTCGTCGGAGCCGTCGCGGTGGTAGCCTCGTCGGTCGTCTCGCCCGCCTATGGCGCGGCCCGCGTAACGCTTGACGACAAGGTTGCGCACGCCCACTGGCGCTACCGAGAAGCTGCCAAGGTGCTCTCCGTTCGTGTCAACAACCGGGATGGGGTCATGATGCGCCGCGAATGGGAGCGGCGGCTTAAGGCCACCAACCCGATGCTGGCCATGAGAAGGACGGACTTGGTGGCGCTCAGGGTCCGCCAGACAGTCCAGGTCGTAGCCGCCAGGTTGAAGGCCCGGCGTCAGTCCCGCATCAAGCTGGATGCGTTCCGGCGGAACGCGGCCAAGGTCAAGGCGTTTTGTGCGGCCATGCCGCGTGCGGCCATCCTGCACGTCCATCCGAGCGGCACGCGGGACCTGTCGACCATCAAGGAGATGTTGACCAAGCTGAACCCGTTGGTCAATGGCAGTGTCATCATTGAGGAGGCGAACGACGGTGTCCTGACCACGCTCTACCCCAGTGAGGTGACCGCTCTGGCGGCGCTGCCGGTGCAGCGGTACAGCGCGTTTGGCGCAGCGGGCAAGCGCGTCATTGAGGAGCTCTTCTTTCTGCCTCGCAAACCAGAGACCCACTCTTTCACCCGCTTCGAGGCGCTCTTCACCATTGGCGACCTCCTCCTCGAGCAGGACGAGTCCACGGATGTGTACGTCGAAGAGAAGACGTTCCTCGACTTTGCCAAGCGCGCCGTCCGCCTGGGCCTGTCGTACGTCGAGTTTACCAAGGTGGAAATCCCCCCCACCCGAAAGGCGCTGAACCGGTTTGGGGAGCTCAAGGCGCTCATCAAGAAGGAGACGGGGATGACGGCCAATTTTGTGTTTGCTTTTGTGCGCACCATCGAGCCGCCGACGCTCAACCGTGGGTGGGCGCGGGACCTGGTCAACCTCACCACGATGGCAGAGGAGGGCTCCCTCAGGGGCATCGACCTTCTTGCGAATGAGGTCGGCACGCCCGCGCTTGAGAAGGCACAGGGCATTTATATGCCTGTCGCTGCCGCGCGCCAGGCCGGTAAGACGCGGCTCAAGAGCACGATGCACGCTGGGGAGCTGGGGAACCCTCGCAACGTCCGCGACGCCATGATTATGGGCGCGGAGCGTATTGGCCACGGGGTGCTGCTCCGCGAGGACCCGGTGGCCATTGAGTTTGCGCGGCGGAACAAGGTCGGCATTGTTTGCTCCCTCGTCTCCAACCGGCTGCTGCGGGTGCAGGCCAACTACCGCACCCACCCGTTCCTCCGCTTCCTCCGCCTGGGCATTCCGGTGAGCCTCTCCACGGACGATGAGGGCATGTTCCGCACGGACATTGCCAACGAGTGCGAGGTGGCCGTCTCCAACACGGACGTGCAGTACAGCGAGATGGTGGCCCTCTCCCGCAACGCCGTCCGCGAGTCGTTTGCCGGGTCGGCGACCAAGGCGCGGCTGCTGGCCACCCTCGCAAAGGAGCTCAAGGCGTTTGAGGCCTCGTTCAAGGCGAGGGGGTGAGGACCCGTGTGGCCTGCTGGCGGCTGCGGTCTAGCATAGATATCTATTTCACTCTTTTTTCTTGTTTTCTTTTTTTGCGCACTCGCCCCGCCACGGCCCGTCGCGGCCGCAGTGGGGGGACGCGGCGGCCGCACAACGAAATTCCGCCCATTCACGCCCCCCGTCGCTTGTGGGTGCCCCCCCCCCCCGCCCCCAACGCCCCCGCTCTCAACGGCGACGAGCAGAACCACGACTGCGGGGGGCGGCGGCGGTGGCTCCCCGCCCCCAGCCGCGCCTGCGGCGGTGACGCCTGCACGTGCAGCGTCGGCGGCGGTGGTGGTGGCGGGGGCGGCGGCGGTCCCCTCCCACCCCCACCCCCCTCCCCCCTCCCCGCCCATTGGCGGTAGGATATGCGGCTCCCCAGGGGGGCGCCCGCCGCTCCCTTGGCTGCCCCTGGCGCGCCGCTTCCGCCCCCCGTCATGGTCACCCCCCCCCTCAGTGTCAGCCAATGGTGCACGAGGGCCTCCCGCTCCCCCCCCCCGCGCTTGCACCCGCCATGGCTCCTTCCTCCCCTTTTCCCCCACCGGGAGCGCCGCCTGGGTGGTGGGAGCGACCGAGCGGCCAGCGGCCGCCGTCGGCGAAAACGCCAGCAACGGCGGTGCATCGCCCATCGGGCCATCCGCGTCGCCCCCGTACCCGACGTGGTGTGGTCCCACGGCGCGACGGGCGCCCCGTCCGCGGCGGCGTCGTGCGTCCCCCACTCGCCGGCGGCCAGGTGTTTGAGCCCCACCCACCCCCCATCGGCAGGAGGAGGGTGTGGGCCGACGCGGAGGCAGCCCCCCCCACCCCGCCAGTGACCACGTCGCGTCGACGAGCCACACCGACGACGGCAGACGGACGGCGGCGACCGCCGCGCGCCAGCCATCACCCACGGCCAGTCCTGGTCGGTGCCAGCCCCCACGGGCGACTGCGGGAGTGCCTCCAGCACCGCGCACGCGGCCGAGGCCGTGCCACTCGGGAGGCGGCCACAGGAGGCCGGGCCGACTGGCAGTCGGGGACACGCCAAGGGGGTGGCGGGTGACGAGGAATGGGGCGGGGGCGTCCAGCCATTCCCCACCTGATAGCCGCTCGCTGCCGCCGTCGCCTCCGTCACCGGTGTTACAGCCTCCCCCCCGCCGTCCGCCGCGGCCGACAGCACGCGGGGGCGCCCGCTCGTCCGCGGAGCTCCGAATGACGCCGCCCGCCCCGTCGACGCGCGCGTGGATCCCCCGGCTGGGGCGCCCGCCGGAGAACGTCAGGTCTGCGGGGGACGCGAGGACGCACGTGATTGCGGCAGTGGCGGCGGCGACCGCCGCGGGCGTCGGGTGGGGGGGGGAGGGGCGGGAGCACCCCATGGCCAGACTGGGTGTCTCCGCGTCCCCCCCTCCGACCCGGCAGCTCCCCCGCCCCGCCCTCACCCAGCCCCCGCGGCGGCGGTGCGGACACCACCCCCCACGGGGGGTGCGCCGCCAACAAGGCAATGGCCGGCAGCGTGGACGTTTTTCCGACGCCCGTCGCATCTCCGAGGGGGGCCCCCCTGCACGGGCGCTCGCCCGCGCGCCCGACGCGCCGTCGGCCCAGCGGGGGCGCCACACCACCCGCCCGCCACTGGTCGACGGCGACCGCAACGGGGCCACGCCGACCCGCCGCCGCCGTCGCGCGGCCGAGCGCGCACGCGACGCCCGCTGGCGGGCGGGGGCAGGAAGCGCCCCACCGTCCACCGCAGGGGGGGGCACCAGCGGAGCGCGGCAGGCGGCCGCCCGCGCCGCCGACGTGGCGCCTCCAGGCGGCCGTCGACGCCGGTCGTGGGTGCGGCCGTGCCCCACCCCGTGCCGCCGCCGCCGCCGCCGTGGGCGGCCGCGACGGACCGCGACGCGGCGGTGGCGGCGAGCGTCGCGCGCGCCGCGGCGGCGGCGGCGGCGGTGCGGCGGCCGGCCGACGCGGCGCCGGGGGGGGGGGCGCCCGGGGCGGAGACGACCACGGACGGGGTCGTTGCCACCGCGGGCGCCCGGCGTGGATTTGGGGCTAGGGGGTGGCGTCGTCCATGCCGCCGCCGTGGAGGGTGTCGGCGAGGGCGCTCTGCCGGTCCGGGTCGCCGAACCAGTCGAGCGTCACTGGCGAGCGAACAGGCGGGACGTGGGATGCATCGGGGCGGTCGCGGCGATGCAGAGGCGCGTGGAGGGGGGCTCGTCAATCAGGGGTGCGAGGTACACGGCCTCGACGCGAGATACGTGACCGACGTGGGAGTGGGGGGGGGTGAGGGGGGGGGACCCATTCACAGTGGAGGTAGGCAGCAAGAGAGACGGGCGAGCAGGTCCACAGCAGCTGCGAAACACAAAACACACCTCCCCCCCAACAAAAAGAATGGAAAGAACACGTGCCCTCCCGACGGCTCCCGGCCCGTACCTGGGTTCCATCCATGTTGTCAACGCGGATGGTGGCGGCGTCGTCAGGGTTGTGTCAGGCGGACGCACCCGCTCGGCCCACTCACCCGGAGCAATTCCATCATGGCTCTTGCCAACCACCCTGCACACGGCCACGCCGAGGAGGGCGCCACGCGCCTCCGCCGCTTCTTCGTCGGCCCGTCGGCTGTGCCAGTGCCGGCAGCGCTGTGCTGCTGAAGGGGGGTCCCGGTACATTGGCTGTTTTCCCGAAGCGGAACACACATTTTTGTGCGTGGACCCCCCCACACGTGGCCTTGGGTGATTGTGGACCATTGATTTGGCCGCTTTACACCAACAGTGCATGTCATCATGACGAGCACAGATAAACGGTGAACAGATGCCAACGATGAGCCCATCAGCGCTTCACAGCGGAAAGAGTAAGAGGGGCGAACGCCGTAAAAATTCGATGGTCCACATGTGGTACCTTCTGCGGCCTGATGAGACGAACTGCGTGGTGTACTGCGTAGCCTGCGGGAAAATCTCCCCACAGTAAGCCCAGCAGTAGCATGGGACGAGGGACCCAGCTGCTGTACTTGACCACCGCGTGGAAGCCACAGGAGTATCTTCGATACAACCACTAACACGCCAGACAAAAAACAGTCTTACTGCAACGGAACAACAGATACGCTCAGAAGCCGCACAAGGAAGAAAACAGTCCCACTGAGCTAAACGGGTATGCTTTCTAGCTGGACCATCGCATGTACACGTGCACGTCCACGCGGAAAACAGTATCACGCTGTGACGTAACCATCGTCTTCATCCTCATCCGCATCGAAGGCAACCATCTGGAGTAGGAGATTGTGACGGAGGCGCTCGGTCACCAGTGCAATGTCTCGCAGCAGGACCCCCTCTCTTTTTGGCCACAACTCAATTTCGGGCGCACATAGCCGCATGATGAAGCGCTCCAGCAGCTGCAGGGTAAGCTCTTCAGTATGAGGTGCTCACACATGAGTGCTACCGTAGGAACTCCCACAGAGACGGGCCAGACATCATGCTTCATCTCGGGTCTCGTCGCCGCTTGAACGAGCTGTGGCTTCGATTGGACCACTGGAAATGGAGCGACGCCAGCCTATTGGCCTTCACAGCGATGTCAGCATCATGTTGATGGAAGATATTTCTCATTTGGGCGATGTGCGACGACTCTTTCAGAATTCACTCCCTTCGAACGCCCAATGCCGAGTCAAAATGCCGCGGCCGCAAACACGACAATCTGGAAACAGGCCATTGTGCTCCGACCCCCCCATTTAGCAGCACAGCGGCCGTGGGGCGCCCTCCCCTCCCCGCCCCTTGCAAGGGCATGCCACCCCGCCACGTGACGGGACGCGGCTGTGGCCGCCCCCAGCAGCTGCGCGGCGGCAGACTGCAACGCGGACGCCCGCATCGCGGCTGCCGCCGCCGCTGACAGCCGGTGGGGCACACTAACGCGACCCCGCCCTCCACTCTGGCCGCGCGCGCACCGGCCGTGTGGCAGCGGGAACACTTCAGCGGGGCTGCGCAGCGCGGGAGTGGCCGCCACCACTGCAGCGGGGCTCCTCAACACAGCGTCGCTGGACGAGGCAAACGAACAGACCGCCGAACAGAACTGCCTGTTCGGCAACAGGCAAACAAACGCGCATCTG
>ENA-ORXR01004936-ORXR01004936.1-marine-metagenome-genome-assembly--contig:-NODE-4936-length-10894-cov-2.875844_pt1 | contig 10894 bp, 7 predicted proteins | sample MGYA00237866_ERZ511479 | MGnify/ENA metagenome assembly ERZ511479 | reverse complement strand
CACTGCCCGGCAAGCTGGAGGGCACGCTGACACTGACATTGCCGGCATACGATATTCCTGCTGTGCCGCTTGATACCCTCGATTCGACAACCGCACAGCATTTCTGGCAACCGGTTGCCCCACAGACACGTATTGAAGTACGTATGGAGAAACCACAGCTGAGCTGGAACGGCGGCGCCTATATTGATAGCAACTACGGTGATATTCCGCTGGAGAACAGCTTTAAATCGTGGATCTGGTCGCGGAGTCACGCGCCGGCCAATGAAACGGTTGTGCATTACGATATTGTCGCGGCCGATGGCACGGTTGCGCAACGCAGCATGCACTTCGATGCCAGCGGAGTACTACAGCCTGTCACAGCCGCTCAGCATCACCAGCTCAGTACCACTCGCTATTGGCGCATTCCCAGATCCGCACGCACCCCCGAAGGTGTTACGTTAAGCGATGTACAGACGCTCGAAGATACGCCATTCTATTCTCGGTCCCGTTTTCTCGAACATTATCCGGAACATACTCAGACCAGTGTTCATGAAAGTCTGGATCTGGAACGATTCAATAGCGCCTGGGTGAGGTGTTTGCTGCCATTCCGCATGCCCCGTTCAACGCGCCCCGTACAATGAGCCTGAGGATCAGGTTGCCGCACCCTATCAATTACCCAGAGTTGAAACACTATGCTTGATGTACTGGAAGAGACGGCACGAGAGGTTATCACCGCAATAGATGACGACGGCGGCCTGTACCCTATCGGTAAACTCGATGCACACGTTCGCAACGTGCCTCACCTGGCGGTTTCCGTATTCGTGTTCAACCAGGGCAGACTATTGTTGCAACAGCGTGCAGATAACAAGTACCACTCAGGCGGCTTGTGGGCAAACACCTGCTGCTCTCACCCACGATGGAATGAATCGCTGCCCGACTGCGCCGTCAGACGGCTTGAAGAGGAAGTTGGCTGCACGTTTCCTCTGACGCCTTTCGGCAAAATCAACTACGAGGCCCAGGTGGGTAACCTGTTCGAAAACGAAGCCGCTCATTGTTTTGCCGGGTACGTGGACGATGACACTTTACCCACACTGTTCAATACCGATGAAGTGCAGGCGGTGCGCTGGCATGAGCTAGCCGAGCTACGTCAGGACATCCAGCGTGATCCCGGCGCCTATTCGCCCTGGATTCGTATCTACATACAACAGCACTATAGGCTGATTGCCAGCGCTGCCTATCCCAAGAAGGCATGATCTATCCATTCTGAGCGAATCCGCTGGCTCAAGTCGCTAAAATATTGACTGCTCACGCAGGTTTGCAAACATTCGCAACGCTTCGCGGCCGATAGCCTGCAAACCTCATTTCGTATTGAGGCGCCTCCATTGAACGCGTACCATAGAGGCAGGTCGGGACAGAACCTGATCAGACAATTTTGTTAACTCGGAGCAGTCGATGATCTGGATTTCAACACTTTGCCTCGTAGCAATCGCTGCATGGCTATTTTTCAACGCATTGAACGAACGTCGCTGGGTTGAGGCACATAGCCACGACGAGACAGTGGCGAGCGATGAAGGTCTGCTACCCAGCTTTACAGCGCGTACACGCTCAGCCAACCTGCAAGGTGACGGCAAAGTCTCAATCGACCAGGAAAATTCCGGTTTTGCACGCGCAGTCGTGGTTGTGCAGGAAAAATCGGCCAAGCTGGGAGACAAGTTTTTTGAAGCCAAGGTCGCCGCGGCACGCATTGGTGACAACGAGGATCGACCTGGCTCTGCCGGTGAGGAAAACACGGTCTTTGGTCGCATGGTGTCCAAAGTAGGTGCCAAGGCAGCGCAGATCGACGACAAACTGGATGCAAAAATGAAAGCGGCATCCAGCCAGGAATTTGCGGCCGGTGCTGAGGACGGTCAGGGCGGTACATTTTTCGAACGCACATCCAGAAAAGTCGCACAGCGTTCAGAGGAGATTACACAACGCGTTGCCCATCGCGCCAAGAACGCTGCCAGCAACTACGAGGACAATCGAGTGGCGGGTGCCGGTAACGATGACGGTGTCTTTGGCAAGATGGTCAACAAGGTTTCCAGCGGCATCAATACCGTGGAAAAGAAGGTTGAAGCGCGCATGGCTAGCAGCCGGGTTAGCAAAGACACCCAGGGGCTGGATTCTTCTGACGACCTGATGACGCGAGTGTCGGCCAAAGTTGGTAACAGAATCAACGAGATCGATGAGAAAATTGTGGATGCCAGCAAGAAGGCAGCAGACAAGTACGACAAGTAAAAACGCCGATTCTGTAAAGTCTCAGTTTTGTTGTTGTTCAAAGGGGCCGCTTAGCGGCCCCTTTTGCGTACGGGCGTCCTGTTTATCCCCTACTCATGTAAGAACGCCAACTACCAAACTGCGTGATGTCCTCGGCACCTGACGTGGCGCACGCCTCGGCTATAAAGCCACAACTCGTTGATCCGTTCTCAAGTGTTACGTTGCCCAGGCCCAATGGCGCAGCAACTCCTTGCAGAAAACTGCCAACTTGCGAGGATGGCAATCGCCACACTTCAACATCAATAGCGGCTCCACTCTTCTCCACACGCACCAGAGCCGGACGTTGGACGGGTTGTTCCTGCAATGCATAAAGTCGGTAATCATCAGACGTTTTCATAGCCCTGACAAATTCAGCACCTCGTTCGGCAAGTTGCCAGTTCAATGGCATGCCTTGCAGATGCGCACCGCACACAACGATGTCCATGGTGTCGTTACGAGTTACCGCGTTTGAACTCAGCTCTGGCAGTGACTGCTCAGTGGTGCCCAGCTTTAACGGGCATAGTTGCTGGATTCGATTAGCGATGGACAGCAATCGCCTGTCACTGAAAGCTGCGGCGCCTAACGTCACACCGAAGGGATGGCCCTTGCGGGTAAATGCCGTGGGTATGGCCACTGCCGCCATATCAAGAAGATTCATGAAATTCATGTAGTAACCCAGCTCGCTGTTATGGCGAATGGGATCGGCGAGCATCTCTTCAATACTGAAAAGCCTGCCTGCCGTGGGTGTTAGCAAGGCATCCAGAGACTCCATCTGGGTGTTGCATAACAGAGTCAACTCCTTCAGGCGATACTGGGCCTGAAACAGACTGGCGGCTGTCGGCTTGCCACCAGGTGCAATGATGTCTCGCACGACCGGAAAGATGGCTTCAGGTTGTTCCTCAATGAGCGGCAAGGTAGCCACATAGCGTTCTGCTACCCAAGGCCCTTCGTAGAGTAGCTTCGCCACTTCGTCGAACGGGGAATAATCGATCTCAACCAGTTTGATACCGTCAGCGATCAGACTGGCCAGAGTGTCGTTGTAGGCAGCACGGTAGGCCTCATCACCAAAAAATTCCAGCTGTTCGTCGGGGATCACACCCAGCTTCAATGTACCGTCGTGTTTGCCGTAGTGCCGCGCATTATTGGAGAACGGGTTTTTACGACTGTAGCCGTCGGTGGCGTCGAAGCCTTCAGCCACGGCCAGTACCTCGTTGGCATCATCACTGTGCAGAGCAAATATGCTGACGCAATCCAGGCTGCGACACGCCGGTACAACGCCACTGGCAGAAATCAGACCGCAGGTCGGTTTGACACCTACCAGATTATTGAAACAGGCTGGAATTCTTCCTGAGCCAGCCGTGTCTGTTCCGAGGCTGAATGTGGCCAGTCCGAGCGCCACTGACACGGCAGAGCCCGAGCTCGAGCCGCCACTGACTAACGCTGGATCAAACGCATTGCCACAGGCACCGGCTGGCGAACGGGTGCCATTTAAACCAGTTGCAAACTGATCAAGGTTAGCCTTACCCACAGGCAATGCGCCCGCGTCCAAAAGCTGTTGGACAACGAAGGCCGATGTGTCTGGTGTGTAGGCAAACGCCTCACAACCTGCCGTGGTAGGGATACCGGCCAGGTCCATGTTGTCCTTCAACACGAACGGCACTCCCCACAGTGGCGAGGTGGCTGGATCGAGTGTTGCCAACGCATCGATGAATGGTTGAGTTTCCGCTTCGCTCAGCAAGTGTATCCATACATTGTGCTGCTCGAAGTACGCCGCCTGCGCACGAATTTCAGCCATCAGTTCACTGGGCGTTTTTCCGGATCGATACTGCAAGCGGATACCTGCGAGGGTCATGTCGAGCGTCGTCGCGTTTGTTGAACTCAGGGTACTCATGGTTTCTCCAGAACAATAAGGGGCTGACCGGCGTTGATTCTACCGCCTGCTTCAAACAGGATTTTTCGAATACGAAGCTTACCGGGTGATGGCACATTGATTTCCATCTTCATGGATTCAAGAATCATCAGTGTCTGCGCTTCATCGACACTGTCATTGACTGCAACACAGCATTTCCCGACACAGGGCTCTCTATCACGATACAGTCATCAGGCCAGTCCGCTTCCACTATCTGCGGTTCTGGCTCGACGTTGGCGATATTGAATTGCCCTGTAGCCCGCCAGTCGGCAAGCTCCTCTGCAAATGCAGTCTCTCGTGTGTGCTGAAACGATTCAATTTCGTTTCGATTCTCGTCCACCAGCGCCTGGAACTCTGCCAGAGAAAACTCTGTCTCTTCTATCCGCAGAGGATAACGACCGTGTGGAAAATCCTGACGAATCTGTATTAGCTCATCGTGAGTCACTTCATAGAACCGTATCTGATCGAAGAAGCGCAGTAGCCATGGTTTGTCGAATTCAGGCGTCTGCTTATAGCGGTTCCACATCTGCAAGGTGCGACCCACAAACTGATAGCCACCGGGTCCTTCCATGCCATAAACACACAGGTAGGATCCGCCGATACCCACAGAATTTTCGGCAGTCCAGGTACGAGCAGGGTTGTATTTGGTGGTCACCAGACGATGCGCCGGGTTCACGGGCGTAGCAACTGGTGCTCCCAGATACACATCCCCCAGACCCATAACAAGATAGGAGGCATCGAACACCACGTTCTTCAACGCATCCAGAGAATCCAGCCCGTTAATGCGTCTGATGAATTCCAGATTACTCGGATACCACGGCGCATCCTTGCGTACTGACTGATCGTATTTTTCAACCGCTGTACGACACGCCTCGTCATCCCACGATAATGGCAGGTAGACAATTCTCGACGGCACAGCCGCGGATTTTACGGCATCATCCAGCGCAACTTCAGCCCTGTCAAGATGTGCCAGCAAGGTATCAAGCTCGAGCTGGTGACTGTGGTAATGCAGTTGCAGCGAACGTATGCCCGGGGTGAGTTCAATGATTCCCGGTAACATATTTTCTTCCAGCCATTGCATCAGCGCATGGACACGGAATCGCAATACGAGATCAAGCGTCGGCTCACCATACTCAACCAGCAGAAAACGATCTCCCGCGACACGATAGACTGCCGACGGAGACTGATCAGTTGCCGGACGGTGAGCAACCACCGGGCTTTGCAGTACAGGTTCACTCAGCATTTGCTCAGTCGGGATAGACAGCTGTTTTACTGCGGTGTCCTGCAGCCGGTCCGCAAGAACGGCCTCCGCAATACTGATAGCATGAAGCGTAAGCTTATCGCCGGCACGCAGCTGACCTAGCTTCCACAAGTCGGCATTGATCACCGTTGCCGGACACACAAAACCACCCAGTGAAGGACCATCGGGACCGAGTATGACCGGCATGTCACCCGTGAAATCAATGCTGCCGAACGCATAGGCGTTGTCGTGGATGTTGGAGGGGTGTAAGCCTGCCTCGCCACCATCACTGCGAGCCCATTCAGGTGCCGGGCCTATCAGCCTTACACACGTTCTGCTCGAATTGTAATGCACCTGCCATTGAGTCTTGAACAACATGGCAATGTCGTCTTGCGTAAAAAAATCAGGTGCACCGTGTGGGCCATAGATCACGCGTAGTGTCCAATGGTTGGTCAATGCAGGCCTGTGCACAGCCCTGAGCGCAATAGGCTGATCCTCCCCCAGTTCGGCCATATAGCTTGCTGGCAAGTGTAAAACGTCCCCAGCCTTTAGCGCGGCACCGCCATGACCACCAAACTTTCCCAGCGTAAACGTTGCGCGGGAACCAAGATAGGTAGGGCATTGAATACCCCCGTCCACGCACAGATAGGCCCGTGCACCGCGTTCGGTGAGGCTACCGATGTCCAGCCTCTGCCCTGTCTTGATACTGATCACAGCCCAGGTATTAACCGGCTCGCCATCCAGACTGACCGCAACCTCACCACCGGCAACAACAACGCGACAAGGACGACTGAATTGCAAGGCTGGCCCTTGCAAAGTTATTTCAAGACCCGCAGCTGACTCATCATTACCCAGAAGCTGATTCGCCAGTCGGTGCGACAACGAATCGAACGGTCCGGAGGGCGGTATCCCCACCGGCCAATAGCCGGTTCTACCCGGCACATCCTGAATAGTGGTCATGGTGCCACCACGCAACACATCAATGCGCGACGCATTGAAGGTGAAGTCATTCAGGTAGCGTGTTGTCAACGTGCCCGTTGCCAGCGCTGCACCCGCACTCAAGGATTGCAGATAAGACAGGTTAGTCTCACTGCCATACAACTCCACATCACCCAGGGTGATCTGGAGTTTTTCCAAAGCTGCATCACGCGTATCAGCATGTACCAGCAGCTTGGCCAGCATGGGATCAAAATCTGCCGGCACAGTGATGCCCGATTCTATCCAGTGATCTATTCGTATCCCGTCACCTTCCGGAAAACTGACGTGTGTCAGTAAACCTGCGCACGGCTGGAAGTTATGCCACGGATCCTCTGCGTACACTCGGGCCTGCATGGCGTGCCCGCGAGGAATCAGCGTATCCCTTAATGATTCAAGCGCAGTCAATGGACTACTGGCCTGCCTGACCATCCACTCCACCAGATCAACGCCATACACCATTTCGGTAACACCATGCTCTACCTGCAGGCGGGTGTTGACCTCGAGAAAGTAGAATTCCTCTGTCTGCGTGTCAAGGATAAACTCGACGGTTCCTGCATTGCGGTAGTTGACACTGGCCAGCAGCGCCTCTGCTGTACGGTGTAGCTGTTCACGCAGTGTGTCAGACAGATTCGGTGCCGGGCATTCTTCAATCACTTTCTGGTTACGACGCTGTGCCGAGCAATCGCGTTCACCTAGCGAAACCGCCGTGCCGGCACCATCACCGAATATCTGCACTTCGATGTGACGCGCCTGCGTAATCGCCTTTTCCAGAAAGACGCCATCATTGGAAAAATGACTGGCCCCGAGGCGTTTGACAGTGGCAAAAGCATCCACCAGCTGCGCCTCATCGGCACACAACTGCATGCCGATACCACCACCACCTGCCGTGCTCTTGAGCATGACGGGATAACCAATACGTTGAGCCTGAAAACGGGCAACATCGACATCCGTCAACAGCGCTGTACCTGGCGGCAAAGGTACGCCAGCAGCTTCCGCCAGTTCCCGTGCAATGTGCTTTTGACCAAATTGCTCTATCTGTCTGGAAGTCGGACCGATAAACGCCAGTGAGGCCTCTTCGCAGCGCGCAACAAACTCGGTATTTTCACTTAGAAAGCCGTATCCCGGGTGTACCGCTTCACAACCAGACTGCTGCGCCACATCCAGCAACTTGTCGATGTTCAGATACGTGTCGGTGGCGGTGCCCTCTCCCAGGCAAAAGCTCATCGTCGCACGCTGAACATGCAGACTGTCTCTGTCGCTCTGTGCATAGACCGCAACCGACTCGATACCCATGGTATCGAGTGTTCGAATAATACGGGTTGCTATGGCACCGCGATTGGCAATCAGTACCTTCTTGATCATGGCCATGGTTACCTTACTGTGTCCACGTCAGCAGCTGAATGGGCGTGGGGTTGTAACCGTTGCAGGGATTATTCAATTGAGGGCAATTGGAGATGAGCACAATCACATCCATGCGAGCGGTAAGTTCTACGTATTTCCCCGGTGCCGAGATGCCATCTTCAAACGTTAGCGCGCCTTCCGGTGTCACCGGTACGTTCATGAAGAAGTTGATATTGTGCGTAATGTCGCGCTTGCGAATACCGAATTCAGGATGCTCGGCTATCGCCAGCATCCAGCTGTCACGGCAGGCATGCATGCACCGCTTCTCCAGGTCATAGCGCACCGTATTGCTTTCAGTAGAGCAAGCACCACCTAGCGTATCGTGCCGCCCGCAGGTATCTGCCACAATGCTTAACATCACGGAATTTTCATTACTGCGAAGTTCAGAACCGGCAGTGAGATACAAATTGCCCTGCTCGCGAATGGTGTTACTGGCGCTGTAATGCACAGTGGGATCCTTGGCCGAATAGAACAGCGTATCTGCAGCCTGATTACCGTCCAGATCTACAATTCTCAGCGTATCGCCATCGTTCAAGGTGGCCAGATAATAGTCCCCGGCGTCTACAATTCTCGAGTCAACAGCACGCGCGGTTTCTCTGAAACTTGCCTTGATCATGGTTCATGCACTCCCGAGATGGTAAAGGCGGTTGTTTTCAAAACCACGGCGATTCTCTTCGCAGTGATTGGCGCACAGATCATCCATGCTCATGGGCGGAGCATCAGCCAGTGTGATACGCACCTGGCTTTCGGGATAAACGCTTTGCAGGTTCATCGGATGCGGGCAGGTATGCAGGACGACGATACAATCCATGTCCATGCGCAAGCTCACCTGACTACCTGCGGGAGACGGAGACTCACGCAAAGCTATGTCGCCGTCTTCCTTGATGGCACAGGCGCTGAACCAGTTGATGCTGGCGGGCAGGTCGCGACGTTCAAGACCATACTTTGCGAGCTCTACCAGAAACGCATCGTGTCCGTTCTGATACCAGCTGTTTCGATCCTGCTGATAGCTACGCTCACCATAAGTGCGCCTGACAGCATCACGTGTACTGTTACCACAGATAGTTTCATGCGCACCCACACTGTCCTCAACCACTGATGCCAGCACATGCCCCATGTCCGAGTAAAGGCAATGCCCCTGCGTCAGGTGAAAAGTATGCTGGCACTTTAAGGTGTCAGGTGCGTTGCAGCGTTCCAGCAGGTTGTCGGCGTTGTACAGCAACATGCCAACATTGGCACCTCCCGTCTCGTCGGTCAGCTGTAGCGACAGTCCTCGCCGCAGCTTGAACGACCAGTGTGAGCCTGCGCACAGTAGTGACATCAGCCTCGCTCATATCTACCGAATCCAGCGCACGCGCCAGCAGGTAGTGTGAGACGCTCAGCTCGACCAGATTGATGTTCTGACCCTTGATATCCGTCAGCTGATCCGAACCTTTTAACACGACACCATCATTGCCGTTGGAAAAATCACCGACGATAAGCGCGGTGCTATCGACGCCACCGGCTGCCGGTATGGTCAGCGCATCCATGTTGGTCATGGTGCAAGCATCAAACTGGCCTGCGGTGTACTGGTTAATCGATTCGATATAGTCGTTAATCTGTACCACATCGATTTCGATGTCGTACTTGTCGGCCCACTTTTTGACGATGCCTTGCTCGGCACCATAGGCCCAGGGCATCCAGCCAACATAGATGGACCAGCACACACTGAACTTGTCGGCGGAGTAGGCTGGCGATGCAAGCGCTGCCAGCAGTAGAAAAGTAGTTGTACGTTTCATGATCAATCCTCAATAGTCGATGGCATTACACGGACTCCCCTCGACTTGACGTCAAGCTTGGCCTCCCGGGCTTTTATCCCGCCGTGTAACCTCGCAATAGTTGAGGTCGAGTGCTCTCGGTCCAGTCGCTGTATACAGCCGGAACCCTAGCGCTCTATTTGATCTGATTGACGTGCAGTTTGTCGTAAAGACAAGGGGAACTTGAACCTGATATGGCAAGTCAGATGCCAGTTCAAGTAACGCTATAGATAACAGTTAGTTAGTAACTCAATGGGCAATCCCCACGCCTCTAGAGGCCCCTGTTGCGCACTGTGCTTGTGCAGCAATTTTCGATACTGCACTCCTGCAGTGCTCAACTGTCACGCCACAACGTTATTGTCTATCGAGAACGCAACGGGCATGCACAGCGCAAGCCCCTTGAACAAACAGATTGCTGATCTTTGTCAAAGGCCACGCAAGCTGTTCGGGTCAATGCAGCTTGAGATCTGCGCGTGTTGCCTTGTAGATACGATCACCGAGCATGATCAGCAACGTAGAGAAAGGCCCATGCACCGCGTTCTGGTGCATGCGATACAACGACAGATAAAACATTCTCGCCAGCCAGCCTTCGACAAACACGCTGCCGCGCATCAGATTACCCATCAGGTTACCAACGGTTGAGAAACGGCTCAAACTGATCAGGCTGCCAAAGTCCTTGTAGACAAAGAGTTTACTCTCTTTACCACGATGCGTTGCAATGATATTACGGGCAACAATGGCCGCCATCTGATGAGCAGACTGTGCGCGAGGTGGAACGGTACCGCCATCGTCCATGAAACAGCAACAGCAATCCCCAGCACCATAAAGTGAAGGGTATCCTTCAACAGTGAGATCAGGATTGACCTTGATGCGTCCCAGGTTGTCACACGGTAGTCCACTTTCCTCCAGAAAGGCAGGCGCCCGTACGCCAGCAGCCCAAACGCTTATATCCGCCTTTATCTTGTTACCTTCCTTCGTTACCAGTGCCTCTTTCTCAGCACTGCTGATCATGGTGTCTGTCAGTACTTCCACACCGATGGTTTCCAGCTCTTCTCGCACACTGTTGCCGATGCGATCGGGCAGCCGCGGTAACAATAACGGACCGGCTTCAATGACCGATACTTTCAGGCGTTCACTGGAAAAGCGATCAAACCCGTAATCCTGCAGTCGGCCAGCGACGTTATGCAGATCCGCCGCAAGCTCCACGCCGGTAGCACCGCCGCCAACGATCACGACGGAAACTTGCAACTGCTCATCCTGTGCAGAGCTGACGCGATGCAGCTGTTTCAGATAGAG
>ENA-ORXR01004935-ORXR01004935.1-marine-metagenome-genome-assembly--contig:-NODE-4935-length-10898-cov-11.169208_pt1 | contig 10898 bp, 6 predicted proteins | sample MGYA00237866_ERZ511479 | MGnify/ENA metagenome assembly ERZ511479 | reverse complement strand
GGGGGGTGGGGGGGGGAGGGAAGACGAGGCACGGACACGGACACGTCTGTGCCTCGTCCTGCATCCATTCCACCGCGTCGACGCGGCGGGGCGCAGACACAGGTGGTGTGGCTGACGGGCCGGCCGCCCGCTCGGACGCCATGCCGCGCTGCGGGGATTGGTGGATGGCGCCGGCCGCGTCAGTGGGCCGCGTGGCGGGGCGCGCCGACGCCATCGTCGCGCGGTGCGGGCGACCGACCTCCTCTGTCCCAGTCTGGTGAAGCGGGGCGTGGGATCCTGCGTCGTCTGCAGACACTGAGCCCCGCAGCGACGAGTGGGTGGGGGCCAGCAGCGCACCTGACAGTCGGGGGAGCGCAGTTCCAGATCACAGACTGGGCGCTGACAGCACGTGATCCCGTCGAGTGGAGGGAGCCGGCGGGGCACCGTGGAAGCAACCTATGGTGCTACTTTTCAACTTGGAGCGGTTGGATCACAAGTACAAAGCACTTGTCGACAACCCTATCTTTTAGACGTAAATGGCGGTGACATGGAATAAGTGTTCGTTCTAGAAAAAAATCTCGCGATCTGGTTGGTGATCGTATGGCCCCAAGTCGGCTCAGTCGCGAGTAATTCGAGCGCCCCCTTCCATTGGGGCGGTCGTTTTTCCCGTGAGAGTGGGCCAGAGGCCGCCTCTGAGAGGCGGGACTGCCCCAAACGGCGCCTTACGAGACCCCACCCCACGCCATCCGCTGTCCCAGCGCGCACGCTCCGTCCGCGGCGGCGCCCGCCGCGGCGGCGCGCCGTGGTCAGCAGTGCGCACGCCGCCGCGTCGGCCTCACCCGCCGCGACAGTCGTCGGCGGCTGGCCCCGCCGCCTGGCCTGGGCGTGCCTCTTCCTCCCCCCGACAGGCGCTCACTGCCTGCTCTCTTCCCTTGCTCTGTGGCAGTTCCCGTCCGTGCCCCTCCCACTGCTCGCCAGGTGCTGGTGAGGATGGACGCGTTGGGCCCGAGAGGGCGCCGCCTGGCGCCCGCCTTTGTTCCCACCGCTTGGCCCGCCGTCACTGCCCATTCATCACCGTCGCCGTCGGTGGCCACGTCGGTAACAGCAGCAGCATGCGGCGGCTCCTTTGTCGGCTCCCAGAGCCGCCGCCGCGTCGCCGTTGCGGCCCGCCGCGGGCGGCGCGCGGCGCTCGTGGACGCGCTTCCCCCCCGTCTGCCTATTGGCGGCCGAGCTTTGGCGCGACGGGGGCACCCTCCCCGCATGGCTGCCTCGGCCGAGGTGTCATCTGCCGATGATGCGGCGGGGACGGCCGCCGGCGTTGCCGGGGAGGCGGTTGCCGCCGCCGCCGGAGCTGCCGCCGGAGCCGCGGATGACACGTCGACGCTGCGGCGCAAGCTGTCGGCGTCGCTCAAGCTCCAAATCCGCATCGCGATGGGCTTCCTCCTCGGCGGCGCGGCGATTACGTGGATCTTTTCGGGCACCGCCGCGTTTGCCGCCCTCATGATGCTCGTCACGCTGCTCGGGCAACTCGAGTACTACCGGATGGCCATCCGCAAGGGCCACACCCCCGCGCAGCGGATGGGGCTGCTGACGACGGTGGCGACGATGGTGTCGTCCCTCTTCTCCCCGTCCTTGGCCGACGCGGTGTTCCCCGTCGGGGGCACCCTCATCCTCGTGTACCTGCTGTTTCGGAAGCGGCAGGTGGCGACGATTGCCGACATCTCGACGACGTTTATGGGGCTCTTTTACGCGGGCTACCTGCCGTCCTTTTGGGTGCGGCTCCACGGGTGGGAGCCGGTCGGTGGCTCCCACGCCGCCCGCGTGCTCGCCGCCGCCATTTCCACCGTGTGGCCGGCGGCGGTGTTGCCCTTCCGGCCCCTCTTGACGACCGGCGCGCTCGTCGTGTTTTGGACGTGGCTCGCCAACGCGAGCGCCGACATTGGCGCCTTTTTTGTCGGCCGCACTTTTGGGAAGACGCCCATCTCGTCCCTGTCGCCCAAAAAGACGGCCGAGGGGGCGGTGGCGGGCTTTTTGTGTTCTGCGAGCGTCAGCCTCCTCGGTGCCTACTTGCTGCGGTGGCCCTTGTGGCAGGTGACGGGGGCTATTTATGGGATTGGCGTGGGGGTGGTCGGCCTCCTCGGCGACCTGACCGCCTCTATGTTCAAGCGCGACGCGGGGGTCAAGGACTCGGGCCGGCTCTTTCCGGGGCACGGCGGCATCCTCGACCGGACGGACTCGTACGTGTTGAGTGCGCCGCTAGTCTACTACTTTGTAACGGCGGTACTGCCGCTGTTGATGTAGGCGTGGGGGCGGTGATGACGCGGGGGGGTGGGGGGGGGTGGGGTAGGCGGCTTTGAGCCATGGCGGCAGTAGGAGGCAGTCTCTACTGGTGCGGGGCAACTCTAGGGCGACATGCAAAAGAGCAGGCGGGAGCGATACGAAGAAAACAAAGACGATAACAACACCCGCGGACCAGCGGTTGGAAAAATGAACGAGCGGCGCCAGCCACGCAGGGAGCGCACACACGGCTGCGCCCCCCGCCCCACCCATCTACACAACATGAGCGGCCAGAGGTGGACACGAGCTCTCTGAATGCGCCTGTCGCGGGCCGTCCCGGCCCCCACCACGCGGGCCATTGCCTGGCCAACGGCGGCGGGGGAACCCCGATGCCCATCTGCCCAAGGCGATGGCCCGCACAGTGGCATGCCGCACGAGCTCTGGCCTCTCGCCGACGCCACCAGTCGCAGCGAGGACCACAGGGGCGTCGACAATACCCGCCAAGGCGCGCCGTGCCCCGCCCAAGGCGCTGCCCGGGTTTTAAGCAGCGGCGCAGCCGCGGCACTCACTTGGCATCGCGGTCACTGTCAGCCTTGCGTTCTGGCTGCGCAGCGGCAGCGTCAAGCGCGGGAGCAGCGTCCGACGGCGGCAACGGCGCCTGTGTTGCAACAAAAAGCCAGACGCAGACGAGACCAAGACGTACAAATGAGCCATAAACCCCGCGACAGACCATGCCATCAGCTACGAGCGTCAGAACATGCAAGCGGAGAAATGTCGACAACGTCCATAACGATAAGCGGGAAAAACGCGGCAGCATAATGCAAGAGCATGACCAAGACGGGGGTCATACCATGTCATCGAGCGTGCCCGGCGCCATGGTCTTCATCTTTAGCAAGAAGCAGCGGGGGAGACAGGGACGGCAGCCAACAGAGGAAGAAATACCATCATGTCTGGTGCACAAGCAAACAGAAACGAAGGGAGTCAGAAGGGCTCTACATAGACATCTAGAAGAGGATGCGCATACGGGAAATGTTGCGTACTGCTCACGGCAGCCTGTGCAAGGCAAACCTCACACTATGAATCGAGAGCATCCCCCCCCCAGCCCTCGTGCCATGCAGCAACTCGTGAGGTAGTTCCCGCAACGCACCTGTCGGAGCGTGTAGAAGTAGATGCCAGCAGCGCCCGCAAGTAAGCTCAGACCAACCGGGCCATTTCGGTGGCTCATGCTCCAGCCCATGGTCGGGGCTATGTGCCGGGGTGTTACGCAGGAAAGGCCCGTGGAGCCGCCCACAACTGCCTGCGGCTCGAAGGGGGATCTCAGTCAACCAACGATGCCGCTCCCGACGACGCGAAGCCTGGGACCGAGGACACCCGGGGGCGTGGAGCGAGCGAGCACCAGTTGTCGAGGAAAGAGCAATCGTGCTGGAAGAGCCACACAGCGATCCTCGTCGAACAGACGTCCACCAGCAGCCCCAACCGCGTCCGATTTGGGGACTCCAACTTCAAATGCAAACAACCTGGGAGCGCTGGACGTGGGCTCCCACTCTGCTACTTGAACAATGCCTCCTGCCCGAGCGCGCCAGGGAGATGACAAGTGGTCAACGTGGCACCCCCGCCGTGGAGCCAAACCCCGCGCAAAGATGCATACAAACTGGCTGCCTGGCTCTGGCCCAGTGCAGTTGCATCGAAATCCAAGACATCTGGGAAGGTCCGGGGCTGTCGGCACTGCCCCAGAGGGCGCCAGGCGCAAGCGTGGCACGGCTCACAAGAAACAAGGTGGATTGGAAATCCCCCGCAACCCCCAAACTTCGTGGTACACTGCGGAAGATGACGATTATGCGTGGTGCACGCCGAACGTCAGACGCTGAGGTGACCCTCTCGCCAGAGGTTTGGGTGGGTGGAAGATGGGTTGTTCGGCACCTGCAACAACGAGTGCAATGTGCGGGAGGTGTGGCGTTTGCGCTGCATCCAACTCAATTCGGACTAATCTTGGCTCCACGGAACCCGCTGCGTTGACCCTGTCTCTCCCCCCTTTTTTTTTTATTGTGTCGTACAACTTCCTGTGTTGCATCAACAATGTTTTTCAATTTAAATCAGGAGGTGGAGCCGAGCCGCTAGGTCTGTCCTTCCCGGACTGTCCGGTCGAGCACCGCATGCACATCGACCAACACAACTTCACACAAGGACATGGGCTCTACAAACACGCACCCCACTGTTGCCAGACAAACAAAATCACATTGTTATAGACTGCCCTACATCTCCAGTCGCGCACAAATGAGAGGAATAACATAGGACGACCGACGGTGAGACGCTCGCTCCCAGAACACGCAATCACAAGAAACCCAGGTCAGGGCAGCCCCAACGACGTGAGAGTGTCACCATCAAAAAGCAAAACCATTGCGGTGCAGCATAGATATGAGCAAGACGAAGCGCAATGCGGAGGCTTCCATGCAGAAGAAGAGGCGAGCCAACGGGCACGCAACGAGGGGCCCTTAGAACTGGGACAGGTCGCGCCCAAACACCTTGGTCTTGGCCCAGTCGACCAGAACGAGCACGCGGTTGCGGAAAGACACCTGCTTGGTCGCGTAAACCGAGTCGTACAGCAGCCGCGTCGCGGCCCCAGACAGGAAGATCTTCTTCTTGCCGAGCTCCACCTGCGCAAGCGCTCGGTCCCGCCCAATATAGGCGAGGAGCCCCAGGGAGAGGAACTGGAAGGGTTTGGCCACCCGCGTCTTCTCGTCATCCTCTCCGCTGCCATTGATCAGCTTGGAGAGACCCTTGCGAGGCGACGACGCCTCAGGGATCTCGCATGATAAGCAGTAATCGCGGTTGAGGAGTCGCGCCGCGTAGGCCGCCTGCTGCGCCGCCACCTGAGCCGTCGCCGGCATCGGGTCGTCGTCGTTGCATGCCGCGTCGCCAAGCGCGAACACATTGGTTGTGCCCTTGACCCGCAGCCAGTCGTCGATGCGGAGGCGGCCGCGAGCGCCCGCCTGGTCCGGGATGGACGTGATGAGGCCCTTGACGAGGGCTGTCGTCCCGTTGCCGGCCGCCCAGATGGCCATCCCGTAGTCTACCTCCGTACCGTCCTTGAGCGTGATCATCGTGGGGCCAATGTCGACGACGCGCGCGTTCAGCACCACCTCCACGTTGCTGCTCTCAAAATTCGCCATGGCTGCTCCTTGGAGCGTCTCATCAAAAGCCGTCAAGATGGCGTCGCCACTCTGCAGCAGAGTCACCTGCGGTGGTTGCAAGAAAAGGTGTGTAAAGGGAGATGATGACATCAAGACAAACGAGCAACAGCACCACAAAACGGCCGAACACAGAGCAAGTCAGAAGCTGTTGCGCACAGAAGCAAGAAGCAGGCACCAGAGGAGCAACCACATGCGCCAGAGTCGGTCAAAGCCACCGATCCCAGCGCACGCCCGAGAAAAACACGGTAGGCCCACGGAATAGCCGCCCAATCGTACCCGAACGTACCCGAACGCGTGGGACGAGGCGAGGGTACTTGCGGCGCAGGTCCGACGTGAGGAAGTCGTTGAGCTCGGCACAATATCTGTTAGGGAAAAAGGAGAGTCACCGTCCACACAAGAACCGTTCATGCACGCATACAAGCGCAACCGCGTCAGAAAGCAGTCCATAGGTTAGTCTCAAGCACTAAAGCCTCGAACCCGTCCACCCATGTCCGGGTTGGTCCTGACGGCATGCCTTCACCCACCTGGCGGCGGGCTCGTCCACACACGGCCCCGCCTTCCATACGACCGACCGCGCATATGCCACAACTATCCTCGGATGAAGTCGAGCCGCGGGAGTGTACCTCAGCCACACACGTGCACTCGTCCTCCCTCGGTCAATGTGCATCGCTCCCCTCAGCGCAAACGCAATGGCGTACGAGCACGACCCGGAAACACTCGCCCACGGAACTCTCCGTCGGTGCGCGCGTGGGGGCATTTCCCCTAAGAACTTACTCCACGCCCGTCGGCCCGCCACCGATGACCACAGTGTGCAGCAGGCGGTCCTTCTCCTCCTCCGACGTCGTTGGCAGGTTGGCGCGCTCAAAGCGGTTAACGATGGCCGCCCGAATCTTGCGCGCGTCGACAACGCTCTTGAGGAAAAAGGCATGCTCCCGCACGCCTGGTACGCCAAAGGTGTTGGTTGTCGCCCCGACCGCCACGATGAGGTACGAGTAGGGCAATTCAAACGTCACTGGTACTTCCCCCTCGACCCGCCCCAAGTCTGACACGCAGCTGACCGTTTGGCGCTCCAGATCGACCGACGTGGCCGACGCTTGCACGTAGTCAACCAGCTCGTTGGCAACACGGACCGGCTCCAGGAGGCTCCGGAACTCCACCGTGCCGACGCTCGCCGCCGCCAGCATGGGCGTAAACGCAAATGCATTGCGGGGCGAGATAACCGTCACGTCGTATAGGTCGCAGTCGAGCACCTTGATGAGTGCGTGGGCGCCCCAGCCGCTGCCGAGCACAATAATCCGCGGCTTGGCCACCGACTTGTCCTTCTGCTTGGGCAGCAGCAACCGCCCGTAATGCATACGCGCGTCCGACAGCGAGTCGGTAACGCGGTCCCACACGAGCCCCGCAAAGGTCTCCCTGCGGGGCACCACGTAATCCACGGGCGTCGGCACAAAGGACGGGTCGGCGGGCTTGGGCGGGTTCCGCACCGCTGGGTCCAACTCGGGCACCGTCGCCGGGGCTTCGGGGGATTCGCGGGCAAGCACTTCCTCGGTCGCGTCGCTCTCCAATAGCGACTCGCCGCTGGTCGTCTCCGTGCTGGTGTCGACCTTGCCGGCCATGACGACCCACCCAGAAGGGGCGAGGCGGGAACGGCGGAGAGGGGTGGTCACCACGTAATGCCGTGCTGCCGCCGCTGATACCTCGCTGGGGCGGGCTCGGGACACGCGGGAAGCCGTAAAGGCCGACGCGACCGCCGATGGGCCGACGCCGGGCGCCACAAAGCCGGCCGACGGGGACGGCATGATGACGACAACCGTCGGGCGGGGGGGCGGGGAAGGAGTGGTGGCGGCTCGTCAATATGATATGGTGGGCGGCGGCGAGAGGAAGGTCGTGGTGCGGAACTGCGGCGCTTCAGGTCCGGGTGGCGGGTGGTGGGTGACAGTGGTAGGGGTGGTAGCTGCAGCGACGGGGGTGAGCGCGCGTGGATGGGCGCGAGTGGTGGCCGCGGAGATGTGGGACACGGTGGAGTGAAGCGGCCAGGTCGTGCGTGCAAGTCTTTAATAAAGGAGCGACGGCCTTTTCGCTCGTCCGCCACCCACAGATGGCTTGGCCGTTGAGCGCCAGATGCACGTGTCAAAGAGGTGTCTCCCTTCCCGTGACGTGACATCAATCCCGGCCCAGACTTCCCATTGGTCGAGTCTCGAATCCGACGGCACCATCTCAACTGTGGATTATCTCTGGCGCGGGGGAGGCCAGGACCTGCAGGTGCCGTGATCTGGGTCCGGTGGACGACAGTGGACCGTAGACGCACCGCAGACCGCCAGGCTATCATCGCGGCAGCCTCAGGCGGGACCGCGTGGGGCTGAGCCCCGTTCTCTGCAAGGGAGCGTGCTGATAGCCTTGATGAGGGTCTCTTCCCCGCGTCGATGGCACTGGCGTCCACAACAAATGGCCCATCCTGGTGGAAGGTGCTCAAAAACGTAGGCTGATGCCGTAGACGCTCTGAGCGGTCGACTGCTTGACACTTCCAGCCGCGAAGTGGATACGGATGTCCATACAGCTCATTCTGAGTTGGACCATGCTTCGCTTGTCACATATAGATGCCATTTGCACTGTGCGCAGAGGTTTATCTCCTCAGCTTGAGTGAGGGTAGTTCACTCACGAGCCAGCAGTGCGGTGCATCGATAGTGCCGCAGAGCAGCAGGATACTGAATGACTGCGGCCCCTGCCCCCGCTTCAAGTACATAAGCATCGCTGATCGCGAGTGGCTGGTATCTAAGTGCCTCAGCGGGTCCGTGGGGGGCGATTTGGAACACTTGGATCACAGTTGGAGTGGGAGTTGTTTGGGAGAACGACTGTAATAGAAGGGGGACGGCTGGTATGGGGCGCCGCCTCGTTTGGCGTCGGGAGGGGGTTGGGACTGGTGTGCTGGTGCTTGCTGCATGTCAAGCCGCGGACCCACAGCTGGTTTTCGTCTCGAGGTGGTGAGTGAGTCCGGTGAGGGAGGAGTCTAGGTGGTCAAACCCCCCCATCACCTCCATCGCTGGCGCTGCCGCCGCTCGCGGGCCTCTTGGTCACCCTGTCGGTTGGCACCAGCGGCGGTGATAGGCCGTCGTTCCTCGGTGGCACTCTTCACATTGCGCCGATGGCGGCGGCGGCGGCGGCAGCGGCGGCAGCGGCGACAGCGGCATTGGAAGCGCCGACATGTGCAAAAGCGACGAGAGGGGCAGTTCATCACATGTTTCCCTCGCCGCCGCCGTCCGGCACCGTTGTCTTTCTCGAGACCACCGCGTGTTGCGTGAGGCGGCGGAAGAAACTGAGCGCTGATGCCACCGCGGCCACCACCTCTGCCGGCGCCCGCACGTCGATTGAAGGCGGCGGCGTGGCTGGCCCCGCCCGCGTCAGGTGTAGCGATAGTGGCCAAAACAGCGCGGATGGCAGCTGCCGCACACATCGTCGCCCGTTCGGCGCCTTTGATGTCGACGCTGAAGGGGGTGGCGACGGTGGCGGGCGCTCCTTGGGCAGTTGTTCGCAAGCGTGGCCGCCTCCAATGATGCGCTTGCGGCCGCGCCCGCTGATGCTCGTCGTGTGCAACAACCATGCGTTGAGCGACGAGCCGCTGGTGCCTGCGTTTCTGCACAAAGGCAGGAGGCCGGCAGCTGGGAGATTGGACGACGACGGATCTGAGCCGATTGGCGATTCTGTAGTGGCACGGGTTGGCAGTGCCAACGAGATTGGGGCCAGCCAGCGGCCGCAGCAAGCATCCCATCGCCCATTTTCGTTTGCGTTGACTGACGAGACCGCTGCTTCCAATGCCTTTGGTCACTTCTGCTGCTGCGTCGCTCAGCGAGGGTGGGTGGGGGGAGCCTGCGTGGGTGGGGCATCCGCGGAGTGGGCTATGATGTGGGCGGCGGTGGGGACGCTGGCGCTCGGAAGCCTCTCGGGCAAAAACGGTGACCCCACTGCACTCATGGGTGCACCAACTCCTGGCGGCGGGAGATTGCCAGAACGCTGTTGCTCACATTTGCCATCGCCGAGGACGTCATAGACGACAGGCGGTCGTTTGCTGTGGTCACCGATGACCGACAGCGTCGCGACAGCGGACGCCACGGCCGGTGTTTTCCATGCCATGAGCCGGGTGGCGCGCCGTGGTTGGCGTTTGCCGCTGCTGCCGCCGCATTCCGTTGACTTGGTCGCTGGGTGACGGCGCCGACGGCGGGAGGAGCGTGTTCAGCCGAGTCATCGGCTGTACTGGTCACAATGGCCAAAATCGCCTGTGCGTGCCCTCACCTGTATGTCGACTTTCAAAGATTGAGCGCGGCTTTAAGAAAATATGACAAGTGCTGCGTCTCTATTTTATGATACTGTATGGTCGTTCCGTCAAAAGCTGGACAGTCCCAGACAGGCGGATCGACGTTTGGGCCAATCAAACGCACAAAAGCGCCTCTTTGACAGGACTGGACTCTCCACTTTTTGGCGGAACGACAATATCATGTGGTGTAAAGGAATCAAATCAATGGTGAGCCCAAGTTTTCAGAACAATCCAATGCGTCGAATACCTTCACTTATGACCACTCCCTGAGGGGCCCGCATCACCAAATGTGTGTTCCGCATCGGGAAAACGGTCAATGTGCTCCGACTCCACTTAAGCACCGCAGCGCAGGCGGTGGGTGGGTCATGTCGAGTCGGTGATTGGTTCAACACCCGCTCGGGGCGGCATGGGCCCTCAAGGGGTGTTGGGAAGGAATTTCTTCAGAGCTCCCAACGCAATGACCTCGTCATGTCCGAGGTGGTTTGTACCGCCTGAGTTTACGGTACTTGTTTTTTCTAGTGTCGATGGTCAGTCAGAGTTGTTAAGGTAGTGTACAGTACAGTAAATACCGGTTCATCTAAACATCGTCCAACTGTATTGGACAATACACAAAGTGGCGGCTCGGTGAGTCATTCGTCTCTGCCCCGTTGGGCTGCCCCAGATTGGAGCGGAGAAGGGGGTTCCATACTGAATGATCCCTAATAATTGTAAAAGGTCGCTCCTCTGAACTTCAGTACCCGAGCCAGATCGTTGCCACCGCCGTGGCCCCGCCAGAGTCTGTTTCCCCTTTGCCGGCCCCTCTGGCGCCCGCCGCGGCGCACCCCGTTCTCGCGGCCGTGCGCTCTCGTACGTATTGCCGCCGCTTTGCCCACCGCAATCGCCCCGCGGGCTGTTTTGCTTCTCCCCTTGACCCGTCGATTCTCGTGTCACCGCAGTCTCGACTTGCATTGCCGACCATGAGCGCCACCCCCCTCGGCTGGGTCGCCGCCGCCCCCGTCGGCGCGCCGCTCGGGCGCGTCGCCGGCGCGGGCGGGGCGGCGGGCCCCCCCCCCACGGCGTGGACGGGCGGCACCGTCGGCGACGCGGCGGTGCTTGCCCGCTGCCGGCGGCCGCCGCTGCGACGGCCGGCCCCCCCCCCCCCC
>ENA-ORXR01004934-ORXR01004934.1-marine-metagenome-genome-assembly--contig:-NODE-4934-length-10901-cov-13.054139_pt1 | contig 10901 bp, 14 predicted proteins | sample MGYA00237866_ERZ511479 | MGnify/ENA metagenome assembly ERZ511479 | reverse complement strand
TTCGGGAAGACGTGTGTCTCCCTCGGCTGTGTCAGACCCCTCCAGGGGGGCCCGATCGGGTGCTCCTCACCCCGCGCTCCTCTAGAGGGGTCGTTTCGTGTGTGGCCCTCGGGCTCCCTAGACACCCGCCCAAGGGGGGCTGTCCCACGCTATCCCCCTAAGGGGGTGTTACGTGACTGGTCAAGACCCGTCCCCGGCTCATGCCGGGGCCCGTGACACCCCTGTCAGGGGGTTTCCCCCACAAGGGGGAGGTCGTGCATATTCTTTCCCCCTTCCTGAGAGCGGTCTTTGCGAGGCACATGGTGCCCCAACCCCGAACGAGCTGTGGTAGGCGCGTTTTTCTCCCTCCTTTTTCCCTGTTCCCACCCCGTCTCCCTCGGCCATCTGTAACTACAAACAATGTACTCTTTGCCCTACGTAGAGGAAACGGCCCACTGCGTCGCCCATCTCGCCGCAACCCATGTTCCACCACCCCGCCGCCACGCAGCAACCCCACCGCGCCCACACCTGCACCCCCACACCCCCCTCCCCCCAAAGGGACCTCCATCACAGGAAATCCTCACGCTAGAAATCAAAAAAGCTCTCAACGATGTCGTCGAGGTCCTCTGCCTGGATGGGGGTGCCGTAGTCGCTGTCTCCGTTGCTGTCTGCCAGCCAGTAGCCCGCGGCTTCCATCGCTAGAGCCTCGCCAATGGCAGCAGCCACGTCAAGCCGTGGGCCTCCGGGTGCCCCCGGGCCGCCCAAGGTAGCCAAAGCGGCAGCGACAGCATCCTCCACGTGCGCAAGGCGTCCATCCTCACCCCCGCCGGGCAACTCCAACTCTCCGCCAGCACCTCCACGACCACCTTCCGCGGCCGGGGGGGGGGGTTCGGCACCGGCTGGGGGGGGGGGCGCGGCGCCGTCGGGTTGAGGGAGCACGGCGCCGGCGAGGAGCGGGTGGGAGGCACCGGGAGCCCCGGCGGGGGCCACCATGAGTCCTCCTAGCGCCCCGTCGAGGCCCCCGACGTCAACCAGCCGAATCAGCAACTGCTCCACAGGAGACCTGGCGTACTCGCCGATGATGTCTCTCCGCTGAAAATGCTTCTCGTTGACGACGATGCGCCACTGCTTGTCCACCTTGTCGTCGAGGGTGCGGCTGCGTGTGCGGGACAGGACGACGGAGCGGGCCTTAAACATCCGCTCCGAGCCGGCCGAGGACGTCGACAAGGAAACGAGTCGGCTAGTCAAAAAGTGAAGCGTCGGCCATTGCGTTCCGTACAGCTCCCACCACGTTTCGGGGTGCAACAGCCGGCCAGACATGGCCGAGGTGCGCACGTTGGTTTGTCGTAGAAAGCTCCCCAGCTCCCGTAGGATGATGTCCTCTAAAGCCGCGTGGCCGTCACAGAGGATGTGCACAGCCCGTACGCGGGTGGTTGAAAAGTGCTCGCCGCTCCAGAGGTCCACGACAATCTGCTGGCGGCAAGGGGAATAAAAGGGGTCCAGGTAAAAAGCCAGGACCATCAGGGGATGGGAGTAGGAGCACAACCGAATAACCAAACAGTCCGAAACGAAAGAGCGCGTCTCACCGAGCACACAGAATACATGCCCACGCAATACAAAATACAACGCAGCAAATAGACCGAAGAAGGAGGATAGAGGAGAGGCGTCCGCCTCGAGCGATACAGACATGCGGGAAAGTAGTAAAAGTACCTGGAAGGTTGTCGATGAAGGATCGCAACGTCAGGCTCTGCCGAACCCAGCGGGTGGGGCTAAGTGTCCGGAGCTCGTTGGTCTTGATGCCCGCCGCCTTTCGAGTTGCACGGTCCTCCGCCAACTCCGCGCGCCGCCTCACACAGCGCCGAAAAAGACGGTCCCGGAAATGACCAGCTTGAGCATTGTAGCAAACGGCGCCCGGGCACAAAGCTCTTTGCTGATCAGCTTCACGGCGTGCGCAAAGCAGCAGTACGCGGACAGCACCAGCCCGTCGGCCTGGGCGGCGGTCCGCATGGACACCATGACCGACGCGTTTTCAGTGAATGAGGCCCACAATCTGCGGCTCGCAAGGGCGTGCAGCCGCGGGTTGGCCGCTGTGACCGGCCATTTCTGGAAGGTGTCTGTAGTAGGTTGGAGGAGGGACGACGGAAAACAGGTACAAAGAGCGGGGAGAAAGTTGGAGGCCGACGCAACTGTGACACCCATACGAAGCGACCCGAGAAGAAACTTTCTGGGGAGACACCCTACCACATTGTACGTTGTCTTCCCGTTGACGTCGCCGGCACCGTCCAGGGTCAAGGACACAGTATCGGCGCACCGGATAGCCCAATCCACGTGGGCCGCGACCTGCCCACTGGCAGTGTCCAGGCGCGAGCCCCGCACCTTCCTCGGATCATCAGGTCCTGAAAAGCGACCTGCATAGACAAGCAAAAAGAATTTCTTCCACTCGGGCGAGTGGAACACGGAAAAGGGCAAGCCGCCCCTGAACATCAATGTTGCACACCGTTGCTCCCAGTCATCCAAAACAGCAGGGTTCAAGCAGGGTTCAAGGCTGGCAACATCTCGGCACCCGAGGAGCCTCCTCGACCCGCCGTGCTCACCTCCACTGAGCTTACGGCTGCACCCAGCCCCGAAGCCCGCATCGTAGGATAAAGTACATGCGCCTCTTCACATTCCAAAAGATGCTCCTTCGCCCTTGCAGCGTGGTGGGACATGTTACGGTAAGTTGTACAAAGTGGGGCGGGGCACGACAGTAACCGCTTACCATCCACAACCGTTATCTTGATGAATCTCCAAAATGGTGCAGATGCCTTCTCCTTGCGAACGGGGGAAGGCACCATGGTGAAAATGAGGTGCAGGGGACAGGGATGGGTGTATGGAATCACCGAAAGAACAGTCGACGAAGGGTCCGTGTGTCATGGACATTGACGTCAGACTGCGACGACGGTTGTCTCGACGGTGGCCGCGGCAGCGGCGCGGCGAGCTGCAAATCTGCACCTGTGAAGCGCCGCTGGGACGCTCGAGCCACCCCGAAGGAGACATGTTTGTAAGACAGCGTAAGAATTTCACGTTACGTGAAATTCATGGAGGAAAGGGTCTGTGCGAGGGGCCTTGAAATTTCATTGAGAGTTCACAACGTGGCGTAAGAATGCACATTTCTAATCCGGAGGCACCTTGCAGGATCGTCTGCTTGGGAATTTTTATTTCCATCGACGCAACATCTAGGCTTCGATGCGCTATCGACCCATCGAAAAATGGATCGTTGAGAGCTATCGAGGTTCCCATCGAGACCATCGAACCGATGTGACTTCAGCTACAGGTGTATCTCATGCACTGAATCTTATCTCAGAATCGATGTGGGAGCGTCGGACATGGAACACTAAGAGCCAAAGTCTCGCAAATGATGGATATGGGAGTTCCGGCGGTACTCCGAAAAAATGGGGCTTTGAATGCGAGAAGCGCCTGAATGCGCGTGGGTCGCGCGACACAGGTGAAGCACTGCGTCCGGTTTCCAGCGCAGCAAGAGCCATTGCATCATTGATCCAGCTGATAAAGTCAGTCCACTCAAATTGACAAGGTGCTACCTTGAAATCGCGGCTTGAATTTGGGAAGCACATCAAAGGACCTGTCGCATCCATCCTTCATCTCACATCCGAGCCAGACAGACAAAAAAACAACGTACAGATGCTGTGCGGCGTACAATGCGCCTACTCAGACATGTCACCCTCCTCGCTCGCGCTATCCTCCCCCAATTCACACCCCTCCACCTCGTCATCGTCCGGGGCATCAACAAACGCGGCCTCTACCTCGGCACACACAGCGTCGACGGCCCTGTAGTAGGTCTCGGCCTTGATCGAGTGGTCCTCACACCGGGCCCATACCTCCCCGGTGATTTTCATAAACTCGACCTCGGCCATGCTCTGAAGGGTCGCAACGGAGAAAGTGACGTTGGCCCGCTTCTGCGACATCTTAGCAGTTCCCCACACCATCTCTATTGGGTTGAGTCCTGGGTGAGCGACCGGTGAGATCAGGATCGTGACCCCAAACCGAGCGGCCGGGTCCTGCACGAGGTAGCGCGGGGTGGGTCGGTTCTCGTCCGCTCGCTTCTTTAGCACCGCCCGCGTATAAGTTGTCCGCCAGTTCGGCCCCCATTCGGGAACAATGAGGTTGTGCTTCTCGAGCCAATCCGCGAACTCCGCCTTGCGGAACGTACTTTCCGCTGGCCGAGTAGCTTCGTTACGTACGAAATGGTAAAGAGCCCGATCGATGACGAGAACACCATCTCGGATCTTCAGTACGACCGAATCCTCGAGCCACTGCCGGCATGACGTAGAATTCATTTCGGAGCGGTAGTCAGACGACTTCTTGCTGCCAAGGAAAACCCATGAAGCGCCTTCGACAGGTCCGTCCTTTCGCGATCCAACGTGCCCGACGATGATATGTGCGCCCTTTCCAGATGGCACCTTGAGTGAATCGTCGGTACTGCCGTCATTCCAGCTGCGGTAGGTCGACATGTCCTTGTTAAGCCAAGTTTCGTCCGTGTAGTAGATCGTCCGCCTCGCCTCTCGATACTTGCGTACCGTGTCGATGAAATTGTTCTGCTGCTTCCGCACTGACGGCTTTTCGCGAGCCACGCAATAATGGTTGGGTCCCCGACTGAAGGAAAAGTCGAAATCTTGCATCTCACGGTGCAGAGTTGCACGCGACAACACATATCGAGCCCTTCCCCCCTTGGCCGCCTCCCCCGCGCCGTCCCCCCCCCCCCGCGACACCGTTGGTTCCAGCCGAGGCCCCACCCCCAACTGGGGATCCTCCGCTGGCAGGCAACGAGGACCGTCCTCCCGACTGACGTGGAAACCGTCGCTGGGAGCTGACACGCGATCCCGAGTCACTCCCAATCTCCCCGCGATCGGGCCCCACGTTCCCATCCGAGCCCGCCCCGGCCGAGCTGCCATCTGCAGTCGCGACCTCGGGACCACCGGCGCCACCTTCGGCAGCGACACCCGCGCCACTAACAGCGTCCTCCGGAGCATTGAGAAGCTCCAGGGTGCTATCGAAAGTAGGCAACATTGGAATTCGATAATGTTGGTAGACCGCGGGCCGCACCCGCGTCAGCTCCCCGGGGGGGACCCGCCTATTTGATTGGCGGGTGTCGGGAGCGCCATGAGCAGGCAGCTCACCACACCCGCTCTCGTTTTGGTGCGTAATGACGGACAGACTCAACCCAGTAGCCTCCGCAGTGCGCTCTGCCACCTGGCGACGCTTCGTGGCTCGGCCGGTGACAAACTCACGCTGGAAAAAAGCACGCACACACAGTACAATGGAGGCTGCGCCAGTGTGGAGAACGCGGAGCGCACGGGTGCGCGTGGCGCTCGGGCCCGCGGCCGGGGCCACACCACGATCACGGGGTGCACGCTTGCGCGTCATATTGACACCGCACGGTGCGGGCACACCACCAGCCCACAGGCAGAGGGAGGCGGAGGGGGCAGGGGGGGGGGGAGGGGGACGGGGGGGGGTAGCAAGTCTGTGGGCACTGCGCGGGCGGGAGAACGCACGCGGTCGGCACACAGGCGGATACCTGAAATGGGAGGGTGAGGGTGCAGATGGGCGCAGAGCTGGCCTTCGCTGCGTCCTCGTGCACAGTTCTCGCGGACCAAGCCTGTCATGAGGGCGGGCCAGTGACGCGGATCTAGAAGGCTGGCTCGCATGAAGCGAAAAGAGAGGCGGGCACGTGCAGTCGAGCAGTCGCCCCCCGCTTCTTAATCTGTGCGACCGGCGAGTGGCATGAAACAATCCGGCCATGTTCAAGGGCCGGCGCTTCAATTTCGGTCCCGACCGCCAGCTCTTCCCCAATACTCAATTTTGACTTCTGACTGACTGCAAGGCTTTTCATGTACATGCTTACAACTTTCCCCGGTCGAGAACGCCTCACAGCCCCGCAGTAGAAGCACGCCGACAACGAGAGCGCAAAAAATACAACGAAATCGGCACCCGACACATTTTGCACAGACGACAAAGCGCCTAAATGCAGTCCGCACACCAGGACGGCGCGCGTAGACTGAAGGCTTGCGAGTTGGTGGTTATTTCTAAAGCGGGACATTCGGTATTGGGTGTGTTGGTGTCCGTCTCTGGTGGGCCAGAACATGCTTTGCCGGCAGAGGTTTTAAGGCGTGAGATCCACTCTTAGACACCCCTAAGTGAGATTCCCCGAAAGCAGACATGGCGTTTCTCGCCGAAGGATTGGGCGGTCCGTTGGACCGAGGCTTTCTATTGGCGAATCTCATTTTGTTAGGACCTTTCCAAATAGCACCTCTTTCGATATCGGCTTTCCCACAAGAGGTACGTGGCCATCCATTGCCTCAGCAGAGAGAGATGACAGAGCCCACCAGGCCACAGTTGATTCCGGGTTTGCACGTTGTCCTGTTCAAGTTTTGCAGGTCTCATTCGCAGGAATGACCGACTGTACCACTTTGCCTTGGCGTTTTTCGACGACTGGCGTGGATGACCGCCAGGAGCCAGTGTTTCAACTATCAAACGAGCTCCTTCAATAATGCGGGTTCTCAGGCTGCCCAAACACCCCTCTTGACATGTGACTGATGCCCGATGACGAATGCATGAGAGGGGGGTGAGAGGGAAACTGTACTTGCTGGCATGTTCTGACAGCTTTTCTGGCTGAGTTGATTGCTCTACGTCGAGCAGACCAAGTCGGTTTTAACTCCTCCGACAGAGAAAACATATAGGCCGTTTCTGCCTTAAGCAATTCCACATAGTCACTGTCCTCGTCCCACGCCTCATCAGAACATGCAGCGAGCGTGTCGGGCGGGGCCTCTGTTGTCCGCTTCCAATCGGCCTTGATTTTCTTCAGCGCCGCCGCTAGGTTGTCGCTGGCCCACTTCCAACGGTCCTCGTCTTGGTTTTGCAAACAGGAGGCAGACGCCCCTGGCGCGCCCGCCAGGATCTTTCCCATCCTGGTCCGCTTGTCAGTTGGGCTCATATCGTCGCGCGCCCCAGGAACTGTCTTTTCTGGCGACCGCTTGGCGCCGCGGTTGTAAGCCGCATTGCCCGGCGCCCGGCTGATAGCCTACCGCTTGACATGTGACAGACAGCTCCCCAAGAAGCTGTCAGACGGGTGCAGGGCGGCCGTCTGGTTGAAATGGCCGTGCCACGCCTCGAGCCCCGCCTCGCAATAACGCCTCAAGCTCCCGAACAATCCAAGGAAATCTGGGGCGTGACAGCAGAGCGTGCGTGTAACTTTGGCGTGATACTGAACCAGCGAAATGCTGCGAGCAGCCCATCAACGACGTCGGCGGTTCTGCCCGCCCGCTTTTCCAAGTTACTTCTGGGATACTTCGAGGAGACACATGCGCCAGTTGTGTCGCAAAAAAGTTGCCAAGGGGGGCTACAAAGAGAGTCATGCGGTGTATCCAAAGGCACACCGGAGCAAACGGATAGCTAACCGGTGTGTCCGGCTGCCCGGCGGACTTACAGAGCCCGCCTGGACAATTAGCGTCTTTCCTTTTAAATACAACAGTATTTACCAATGTGCACAAGTAATGTTGAATTCGTGTATTTACCGACAGTCGTCACTAACTACGACATCAGAAATCCATTGTAAAGTCGACTCACAAGTACGAGACGTACTTGCACATATGGTACAGACAAGGCCTAGACGACAGCCAGACACAACAAGCAGTGTACGCAGGCGAGCGGGTTGGAGTGAGCGGGGCGGTTAGGGTCATTCTATACCACGCCGAGCGCCCCGAACGTCCGAATACTGAACGGCCATATCGACATCCCATTGGCCAAATATCCGAGTCAAGGCCACGTCGCAAAAGAGGCGTTCGGGACAGTTCGCGTCCGTGAATCCGGCCCATACGTTTTTCAAGCCTTGTGGCCCCCTCAATTGATGGTTATTGGTGTTTCAGGCCACTTTTTCACGCCTAGGAGCGTTCCACACCGACATTCGAGTCTGTGGTCGAAACAGCTCGATGGCGGCGGTCGCCAGAGGCGCTCAGGTCCGCCCATCACGCATCGGCCTTGGTGTTTGTAACGCCGTGCCGCACGACGTGCAGTGTCTCCTCCCCACCTACAGCACCGCGTAGCCGAGAGCTGCACGCGGTGACGTGCACCCGCCGCGCTCCCCAGCCTACGGCCCCCCCTCCCCGAACCATACGGTTCGTGGACCATGGACAATGCAATGCAAGCCGCACACCCCCTCCCCCCCCCTCCGGCTCCCGAGGCTGCTTTGGCCCCCTCCGCTGACGACTCGACGGAGACTAGTGCAGAAGATGCCCCCGGCGGGAGTGTGGACACCACCGCATCCGAATGGGTTGTACAAGCGCTGATGAGCGGCTACAACAAGGAAAACCTGAAAGACTTTTGTAACGGGGCGTCCCTGCCCTGCACAGGGACCAAGGCGCTCGTGGCCGACCGCCTGGTGGCCAAACTCACGCCCCAGGTGCTGTGTGGCCTACTTTCATCCTTCTACCATGGCGAAAAGCACGACAAGTCTCCCCTCCCTTCGCTGTACGAGATGTACGGCAGCTATGCAGCGGTGAGAAGCTCACCCAGTGTTAACTCGGTGCCGGCCCTGCCGGACGCGCCCCAGCTGGCGATGACCCTGCCGGAGTTTGCACGCCTGTTCAAGACGATGGCTAACCCCGTGGTGTCCAAGGTGCTTGAAGCCGAAAAGGACCACCGCACACGGCAGGAGCTGGACGGCGGCGACGGTCCTAAGACGTGGGAGGACCACGTGGCTACGCTGTACAACGATGCTGGTTATCTGCCCGAGCGGCCCGAGTTCATCTGCCCTTCGCTGCAGCACATCAACCCCGCCATCAACGAGCGCGATCGGCCGAGTGCCTTCCTCAAGGCGAAGTAGAAGGACGTACGCCCGGTATTTGACCAGTCGTACCGCAACTACACCGTGAGTGGCCAATCGGTGCCGGCTACAAAGAACAATGCGAACAACGTTTACTCGTTCATCCCCAACACGACGTCGTCGCTAATGCGCGATGCAGTGGCGTACGCCTGGTGCGTGTTTCATCACAGCACCGACCTCATCGAGTTCACTCAACGAACCGTGCCCGCGGGCTACGCCTTTGACGAGGGGGCAGGGTCGCTTCCGGACGACGTGTTGCCGGCCTCGCAGCGGTGTCTCAAGAACAAGCGGACGATGAGCGACATGCACGACGAGATGATGACGTCGATCATGAAACAGGACAAGGCGCCGAGCAACAAGCGCTATGACGCTCAGAACCAAGCGGAAAACCTCGAGACGCTGGCACACGTGGCCAAAACGCTGGGCGACGGCCCAGAGGGAGACGGTACAGCGCACCTCATTAGCCGCATGCTCAACAAACAGGTCAAGGACTTGGCCGCGGACATGTCTGTCTAATTGTATGAGAAACCACTTGGATGCGCATCACCACTTACATGCAGCTTGCGCACAATAAAACCTGGTTAGGGGTCGCACTATACAGGAGAGAGACGCACACGGAAACCAGCAAAGACCCACCAGTGATCCACCAACGGTATAGAACACGGCACGACCGGTAGACCGAAATGAGAATACCAGTAAAGCCGGAAATAACGAGTAGCAGCGTGCATGGAGCGGTTAGGTTTCCAAACGTGGGGCAACGCGCGTGCCCCCCACCACGCCAGCCTTGGCAGCCTGGAACCGACGTCAAGCTGATGATATCAATCTGACCGCGGTGGTACGGTCCAGTCATGGATGCGCACGGGGTGCAAGCAGCGGTATATGCAGCGCAGAGAAAAGAAGAAGACACCACCACAGCGGGCACTGTCCCCACACCCTCTTCCACGCCAGCGCAAACAAATAGAAAAAACATACCGTGGACACGTGCAGCGTCGTGCACCCTGTTTCCTCCCCTGCGGTCGCGACGCGCTTGTGCTCCGAATACTGTCTCAATCCCCATGTAGCGTGACTTCTGTGTCCTTTTTGCACGACATAGACAAAGAACAGTCAAAGAAAACGCGGCAAGCGAGTAGTTGACGCAGGAAGACAATGGAGTCGGCGGCATCCAAGGTACATGACGAATGCAACGTAGAAATGCGGGTGTCCATGGAAACAAGTCAACAGAGCTGCCTGTATGCAAGAGAAAACATGCAAAGGTGGTCCACCCTTTACGAACTCCATATCGGACGAGTCCACACACGGTCACACAGCAAACAGCAAGGAGGGAAGATGCGTAACACAACACCACACGCAGCGCACGCATCCAGTCCAAGGGATACAAAATACGTACGGGGTCTATATCGGTCGAGGCACAGCGAAGGCGACAGAGACAAGGAACACTCGAGAGCGAAAAAGCAGCTGGCCGAGGGGGTGCGTCAAACGACCGGCGGGCAGGCAAATGCAATCATCTGTAGATGGTTGGCGGCCGCAGCAGGGCGACGCGGTAGCGAGAGCGGTGGTGGGGCGGCCGGCGGTGGCAACGACGGAGGGTTGTGGGCGCGTGGAGCCGAGGCGCGCAGAGGTGGCTGCCAGCAAGACCCGCGTGCACACGGCCGGACTGCATCCGGCAGATATCTGGCGTTGAAAGAAAGTACGCACACGAACGGAAATCAAGTATATGTAGCAAGTGTACTTACCATATTAACGATAAAATCAAGACTGCCATTTAGCAAGCAAGCATTTTGCATGGTGTTCCAGCGAAGCGAGCCGGCGGCCCGCTGCGATGGCTCGAAACCGCCGCCCAGGTAATCACAACTGATTTCTCGCTGCAAGCAAGCGTCGCCGTGGCCCCACGCGAGCCAGCGCCGTCTCTCCAAACGATCCCTCATGTCTCGCACAGCCTCTCACCCTATCCTGTAACGCCCCCCCCCTCGCCCAGGGTCCCCAGCAAGGTCCGCTTCACATGGCCTTGCACCTGCTTTTCTTTACATCCCTCACTCGGACCGCCCGC
>ENA-ORXR01004932-ORXR01004932.1-marine-metagenome-genome-assembly--contig:-NODE-4932-length-10906-cov-18.686675_pt1 | contig 10906 bp, 7 predicted proteins | sample MGYA00237866_ERZ511479 | MGnify/ENA metagenome assembly ERZ511479 | reverse complement strand
GCATTTTGAAAATGCAAGGCAAGTTTGAGCATTACATCTGGATTTTTATTGCTACCCACAGTTTTCACCGTAGTGCCTATAAAATAAACAGTCAAGATTCTATCATCATTCTTTTAATCAAAATATTATGACAAAATTTTCTCTAAAGGCACTATTTGTGCTATGTTCCGTTCTTGTAATTACGCTCGCAGGTTGCAGGGACAAAGAAGGCTGTACCGATGTAGAAGCTATCAATTTTGATGTTGAGGCTGAGGTAAGTACCGATGTATGTACTTATCCCAATATCGCTTTTCACTTTCACCCTACTATTGGAGAGGAGACCTTAGTGTATGGCAATACGCACAATATTAATGGCTTAGATGTGCGCTTCGACGAAATTCGTTTTTATATGACAGAATTGGAGTTGACGATTAATGACAAAGCTCAAGCTTTTGATAATGCTTTTATCGTCACTGAAACTACAGGCGACCAAGAAGCAGGAAAAGCTATTGCTGGTCAACTTACTAAGGTGGCGTTCAATATCGGTGTTCCGTCTGATTTGAATAGTGCCGACCCTGCACTACTTCCGGCAGACAACCCACTCTCAGCAGATAGTCCGTTTGTACAACACTGGAATTGGACTGCTGGCTATATATTTCTCAAACTCGAAGGTGCCGTAGATGTCAACGGTGATGGTACATTCGATACCGATACCGAAGCACTCTCCGTTCACGGTGGCTTCAACGATAACCTTCAACGTATCGAATTGGACACTGACCAAACGATTGATAAAGAGAATTTCGAGATGCACCTCGAATTTGACGTAGCAAAGTTTTTTGAGAATTATGACCTACCCAACAATTTATTTTCACGTCCTGATAACAACCCGGAAGCTGCTGCCGCAGTTCTGAATAATGTTGAAGACGCTTTTAACTTTGAATAATCTTCAGTGTTCAAAAATACAATTTATTTAATTGACAATCAGTTAGATAAAACATATAATATGCTCATAGTACAAATGCTGTGAGCATATTTTTTTGTAAAAATTTATCCTAAAAAATATTTTTTGGCACGGTATATGCCTAATGATAAGTGTTCTTGCATAGCAGCCTAAAAAAAGTTGGCACGAAAAATGCAAATAGAATAATAACCGCAGAAATAAAAAAATAAAGTTCCGAATAATACCGGAATAAAGATGGTGTTCTCATAGTGTGGACCGCTCCCAACTCAGCTGATTTGTGGGGCGGTTTTTTTTATGCCTAATACCGAAATAATGAATGAATGAATATTTCGCATTAAAAACATTCACTCATTCAGTCATTCAAAATTCACTCATTAATTATCGCATTTCATCATTCAAGCATTTAAGCATTGCTTAGAGGTAGGCAGAGGACTCGAACCCCACACCCGAAGGTGCCACCGGTTTTCAAGACCGGGCTTGTCCCAACGACTCATTTACCTACCTTATTTAATGCGACAATGATGTAATGCGACAATGCGACAATAAAAATGAGTGAATGAGTGAATTTTAAATGAGTGAATACTCGCATTATTATTCGCTAATTCATAATTTACTCATTAATTGTAGCATTATCGCATTTCAGCATTGTCGCATTATGCAGAGGAAGACAAGGGACTCGAACCCTCACCACTCAAAGGTGGACTACTTTAGCAGAGTAGCGCAGCAAACCAATATCTGCCTATCTTCCTTTTTTACAATGCTTAAATGTTGAAATGATGCAATGCTTAAATAATTCATTCCCCTCATTTAAGCATTGCTTTGTACTTCGGGTGAGATTTGAACTCACACATCCTTATCGGATAACAGGGTCTGAACCTGCCGCGTCTGCCATTTTCGCCACCGAAGCTTTTTAATGCTACAATGCGTTAATGCTGTAATGCGATAATAAATTCACTCACTCACTCATTCATTCCATTTAAGCATTGCATCATTTCAACATTTAAGCATTATAATAAAAAAAGCCCCCCGATAAATCGAGAGGCTTTATTATATTAGAATTGAATTGAAATTCAGACTAATACACATAGCATATCCTCTCGCTATCGAAATGACTTAGCGATAAACTCAAGGAAAGAAGTGTGTATGTGTTTGTATTTTTCATGTTTAAAATGTGTTGCGAGGATAAATACGTTTTGGAAAAAAGAAAAGTTCGTACAAGTGCGTTTTTTATTGAAAAAATATCCCTATCATACGTAGGATAGAACACGGATTTAGCGGATTAAACAGATTTACGCGGATTTAATATTCCATAGAACTAATTTGAATTAGTTTACGTTTTACCCATATTCATTTTACAAAAAAAAAGCATGATAAATCTACAAGAAATTACAAGAGATAACCTCAATGTGATATTGGATTTAAAAGTCAAAGACGACCAACAAGACCAAGTTGCCTCTAATGCCATCTCTATCGCACAAGCTCATTATTATGATGAAGCGTGGTTTCGGGGCATCTTTTTTAATGATGTGCCTGTTGGTTTTGTGATGTTATCCATAGATGAAAAAGAGAAAGAATATTGGGTTTGGCGGTATATGATTGACGGAAATCATCAAGGCAAAGGCTACGGAAAAGCGGCATTGCTCCAAGTCATTGACTTCATGAAAACCTTGCCCGACATCAAAGAAATTCGGCTAAGTTATGTACCCAAAGAAAATGGCGCAGATGCTTTCTACACCAAAGTCGGCTTCATTGATACCGGTGAAAAATCCGGAAAAGAAGTCGTTATGAAGTATAACGTATAAACGTAGCGCGGTACTTCCAGTCCGCGTCACGTAGAACGGTGCTTACAGCCCGTTCCCCGCGTATATTTTACTAAACTAACGCAAGCAACGGGCTGTAAGCACCGTTCTACGTTTCACACCTTCATCATTTCCTCCTTAAATACCCGTTCCAACATCCCCAACATAAAATCTGCATTCGCTTGATTAAAGACCATCGGCGGTTTGATTTTAATCACGTTGTGGTCGGGACCGTCCGTGCTGGTGAGGATGCCGAGCGTACGCATTCGATTGGAGAGATAAGCCGTTTGTTTGGGTGCAGGTAGTTTGGGTTCAGGATTTTTCACCAATTCAAAACCCAAGAAAAAACCATGTCCGCGCATATCGCCGATGATAGGAAAACGTGACATCAATTCTCGCAAACCTGCCTTCAAATATTCCCCAATCACACGCGCATTTTCCTGCAAATTTTCATCCTTTACAATTTGCAATACCTCCCGCCCAATCGCACACGAAACCGGATTGCCACCAAAGGTTGTGAAGAACTCCATGCCATTTGCAAACTCATCTGCCAGCGCACGAGTCGTGATGACTGCACCCATCGGATGCCCGTTTCCGATTGGCTTGCCCATCGTCACTATATCCGGCACAACTCCCTGTAATTCAAAGCCCCAGAAGGCATCCCCTACCCTACCGAAGCCATGTTGCACCTCATCCAAAATACACAAACCACCTACGGCACGTACCGCCTCAAAAGCTGCTTTCAGATAGCCATTCGGCAGTGGAATCTGCCCACCGCAACTCATAATCGGTTCGGCGATAAAAGCGGCAATTTCCGTATTTTGTACGGCTTCTTTGACGTGATTGGCATACTGTAATCCGGCATTTTTGATGTCACGATATATGCCTCTGTACGTGTCGGGCATGGGTACGATATGTGTGTGCGGAGGTGCACCCGCACCGCCTTTTCCATCAAATTTATACGAACTCACATCCACACAAGCATTGGTATTTCCGTGATAGCCGACTTGTAGGGCAAGCATGTCTTTTCGTCCCGTCGCAGTCTTGGCGATGCGTAGGGCGAGTTCGTTGGCTTCACTGCCCGAATTGACAAAAAAGCAAGTATCTAAGGGCGCAGGAAATGTCGCTGCCAACTCCTCCGCATAGCACACAAGGTTCTCATGTAAGTAGCGTGTGTTGGTGTTGAGGACGGCGATTTGTCGTTTGGCAGCTTCGACTACGCGGGGGTGTTCGTGTCCTACGTGCGCTACGTTGTTGACCGTATCGAGGTAGCGTCTGCCTGTGACATCGTAGAGATATTGACCGCTTCCGCGTACCATGTGGAGTGGTTTTTTGTAGGAAATACTTAGGTTTTTAGCAAGGTAATTTTGGCGGGATTTTAGGATGTTTTTAGACGTTTTCCACCCCCCGTCCCCCTCCGAAGGGGGAGATGTTTCTGCGTTTATTTTGAAGAGTGTATTTGGATTGGGGCAAATACTTTCCCAAATTTCTTTTTCGGAGAAATAGGCAACGCCAGGATAATTCCCTGTGTGATCGAATCTATCTAAAATCACCTGAAAATGCAAGTGTGGAGGCCAGTTTCCGTTGACGGGATAATCGCCCATTTTGCAAAGTGGGTCGCCTTTTTTTATGGTTTGATTTATCGTTAAATTGTCGATTGAATCTTGCGTCAAATGTCCGTATAAAGTCCAGAAAGTGAGGTCTTTATTAACTTTGTGTTCGAGGATGATTGTTGGTCCGTAATCGCCTGTTTCGTTATTATTTTCTAAAGAAAAAACTATACCGTCTGCGGGTGCATAAATGACCGATTCGGCATCCATAAATACATCCAATCCCAAGTGAACGGTGCGCCATTCCGGTCCTTGATTTCGATGAGCAACGAAGGAATCAGTGGTGTAAAAAGGACGTGTTTCGAGGTAGCGACCAATGCCCGCAACTGCCTTTTTTTCTGCCAGTGTATTAAATGTTTTTCGATTAAAAATATCAATATCCTCAAATTCCAAATTATTCCCCAATTCCAAACTACCTACCGTAAAATCGTGGATGTGAATCGGGTCGTTTTGTAGGTCAACATCTACGATTTTTGCAGCACTTTGAGTGGCTGCCCAATCCATGAAAATTTGCTTTTTCGGGTAAGGTTCAAAGCCGCAAGCGTGGCGAAAAGTATAGTGAGCAAAATCGGGGTGAATGTCGTGCATTTTTCGGAGTAAATCCCATGCCGGACGTTCACTGATTTGGAGGTATTCGTTGTCGGGATGTTCGATTTTGCCTATGGCAGAACTGACTACGCTAATCATCAATCGCACGCCTATCATTGTCCACAATACGTCTAATTCATTTTCATTTAATGGAAAATTTCGATGAAAACCACGTACTACATCGGCTGCCGCCGTGAGTGGGTCGGGCTTGTGCATGGCAGCATAAGCTATCGGAATTGCCAACTCATTAATGGTGTGCGTGTAAACGGTATCTCCAAAGTCTATAATCCCCGTAACTTCCTGTTTTTCAGCATTTACTAAGACATTATAATCGTTTGCATCATTTTGGTGTACGCCTTGTCGGAGGTCGTTTTTTTGTGGTAAAAATTTTGTTTTAAATAAATGAAAAAAGTGGTCGATAATGGCGCGTTGTGTTGGGTATTTTATCGTATCTATCTGTGGTGCTGTCAACTTATCGAATTGCGAGGAATCCCATTTGAAATCGAAGTGCGCCGCAGGGTGGTCGTATCCGTTTAAGCCTTTGCACAAAAGCGCGACATTTTCGCCCATACTTTCCAACAGTGCGGGTGTGTGTGGTCGGATATTTGCCCATAAATCACCTTCTAAATAGGTCAAAATTCGTAAATATCGCGTTGCGCCGTCAGGGTCTTGAATGTGGGTGAGGTATTCACCTTTTACATTCGGGAGTACGTCTTGTGTACGCACATCAGACACATGCTTTCGGACGTGCAGCAAGACTTCATTTTGCATCTGCAATCGCGCCAAATCGGTATCTGATGCAGCGATTTTTAGGATGTATTTTCCTTCGGAAGTCGTGAGGCGATAATTTAAATCGACGTAGCCGGGCAGGGGTTTCAATTCGCCTTGCAGACCGTAGTGAGTGGCGGCGAGTTGGGCGATATATTCAGGTGTAAATGGGAAACTCATGGTTATTTTTACCTACCAAACAGTCCACTAACTATTAATGTTTATGGTTAATTTTAAAACGTAGAGACGCGATTAATCGCGTCTCTACGTTTATTTTATTGTTTGATAAATGCCTAATAATCCAATCCCAAAGCCTTCAATGTTTCAAAGTCAAGATTACCAATCGGCAGTCCATTATCTTTTTGAAACTTCACCAAAGCGGCTTTCGTTTGTTTTCCCATAACGTTGTCAGTGGGTCCGGGGTCATAGCCACGACTTCTCAAAGCGGCTTGTACTTTCCGGACGGTAGCGGTAGTCATTTGGCTGCCACAAAGCACCTCTCGCCATTCTGAAAAACCGCCTGTTCGTACCAATACTCGTTTAGTGATTGTTTTATATTCTGCTGGAATTTCGACCTGCCTATCAAGTCCCGGAGTTTTTAGTACTTTTCGACTGCGTGTTCCATACTCTGCCGGCACTTCGATTTCGCGTGTTCTGCTCGGTTCTTTAATCACTTTTCGGGTGAGTGTTCCCATTTTGGCAGGTATTTGGACTTCGTTTACTCTGGCGGGTGTTTTCAATACTTTTTTCGTAATCGTCCTGAATTGCGGAGGCGTACTTTCTTGTTTACAACACTTATCTCCATTTATGGTAGCACCTGTGGGGCAATTGGGAATACGGCGTGTGACGACTTCAGTTTTGGCAGGGACTTCGACCAGACACCAAACCAGACAGTCGTTGGGGTCAGCCGACAGGCAATTTCTGTCTGCCTTACGCCTTACCCATTTTGTCGTCGCAGGAGAGATTTCTATCTGTTCCGACTCGGTTTTATATACCATAGGTGTACATACCGACCTTGTCCCTGCGGCTTGTACTTCCACTTTTTCTTGTATGGTTTCATACGTTGCAGGAATTACTTCAAGACGAGTACTTGCCGGTTCTATTTCGTATTCTTCCGTGATTGTTTCACGAGATTCAGGGATGACTTCGATGCGAGTCGTAGCCGATTTAATTTCGTATGTTTCCTCAACGGTTTCATAAATCGGCGCAGAAGATTCTATACGATACGTAGCATCTTTGATAAGCACCTGTTCTGTAATTGTTTCGTACTGATCGGCAATCAGACATTTAGCATAACATTTTCCGGGTTCGGCATTGGGCGGATAATCGCCGATTTGGGCTGTTATTATGTTCGTATTGAATAGCGTAATGGCTACAATAAGTAGCTTTATATTAATATTTTTCATTATTTTAAATTTAAGTGTTAATCCGAGTTACGGATTACAGGCTTCGAGTTCTTAGATACTATAAATCGTAATATTTAGAGGCAAGTAAACCTTAAAATATTTTCTTTTTACGTGTATTTGGCCAACCTCGTAACTTGATAATTCGCAACTTGAGTTAGTTCAACAATAGCACGATAATTTTTTGCCGTCGCAAAAAACAGGATTATATTTTTCACCTTTTCTTGTACTATTGTTTGTCTTTTTACAATTCACAATAAACTACGACTTTCAAACCTGTTTTGGTTGGGTCGGTATGTAAAAATAAAATTTAAGTGTATGCTATTTTTTGGATTTAATTTTAAATAAATGTAGTTGTCTTTTAGTTAGTTTATTTTTAAATATAATTTATAAATCGCTGAATATAAAATTATTATGACATTATTTTTATTTTTTACAAAAAAAAATAACATCATAACAAAAAAAATATAACACAATTATTTCAAAATAAATTTCAATACAAAAAGATAGAATTCAATTGAAGTTAGCCACAATACATGGCTGAGTTTTACTAAAAATGGCTCAAGTCGAGCCAAAATCGCAAAGAATTAAACCGAGAGTAGCTTGACAATGTTAACTTTGGAAAATAAAAATATGTTTGTACTTAAAATAGGGAATCTACCCCGAATTTGAACTAAAACACGGCTGACATTTTGCAAATCTAACGATACCCCACAAGTTGTCGGGAAGCCCACTCGGCGGACATTTTCAAAATGTCAGGCGAGATACATTTATGTTTTAATTTAAAAATCAGCTAATTACAAAATTTATTTTAAATAATAATTAAAATATTTTAATGAAATAATTTACAAAAAACAAAAAAATACGCTTGTTGTACATTAATTATTTAATAAATGTTTTTATTTTAATTTTGTAATTAATTAATTTTCAGCAAAATAGAAAAACGCTGTCGCCTGACATTTTGAAAATGTCCGCCGACTCACGCCCCCGAAAAGATGTGGGGTATCGTTAGATTCTGCAAATGGCAGACGAGTTTTAGCCCAAATTCAACAAAAAGGAAGATGAATTTCTTGAAGAAAGAAAAATTGTGGATAGATTGCTTGGGCAGATTCTTTAAATTGCTGTCAGATAAAATGATTTTTTTATTACATCATCTACACAAATCATCATTGAAAAGGGGATTTAGTGTTTCGAGTGGTGTGGGGTCTTTTTTGCAGGCTTGGAGGGTGAGGGTTAGGATGACTGCACAATAAATATGTTTCATTTTTATATGAATATTTTTTTATATTATTTAGAGACGCAAGTCTAACCAATCCAAATAATTATCTTGATGAATAACCTGAAATGACGCATCAGGGTAATGCTTTGCCCACGCTGCCGGAACTTTAACACGTCTTTTTTCTGACCATTTTATTTCGTAGGCATAGAGTTTTCCGCCGCGTTCTTCTATCCAATCTATTTCTTGTTGGTCGTAAGTTCGCCAGAAAAAATTATTGACTAGCATATTCCCATAATGTTGCGCTTTTACACGCTCACTGATGATGTAATTTTCCCAAAGTTGCCCTACGTCATTGCGTAATTCGATTGGGTTATTGTTTGAAATCAATGTATTACGTATGCCATTATCATAAAAAAACCACTTACTGTTTTTCGAGATTTCCTTCCGCAAATTCCGACTAAAACCACCCACACGATGTATGATAAAGACCTTTGAAAGCAAATCAAGGTATTTATCCACCGTTTCTTTACTCATACTCAATTGCCGTCCCAACTCACTCTGCGACACTCCTCCCCCTACTTGAAATGCCAACAAACGCAGCAAATCAAAAATCTTATCCGAATTTCTTATATTTTCAAATTCCAATATATCTTTCAACAAATACGACTGCAACATATCTCGCAAATAACGCACACGCGACTCATTATTAGGTAGATGCAATAATTCAGGATAATTTCCATACACCAAACGATGCCGCAAATTATCCGGTTTTTCGATACGATTTTCAATTTGTGACAATTCTTTTTCGGACAATGGGAAAAGTTGAAACGTCATCTTCCGCCCCGTTAGAGGTTCACCCGTATAATGCGCCAAATCAAACACCGACGACCCCGTAATGATGACCCTCAAATCCGCAATCGTATCAACCATTAACTTCAAAATCTTGCCCACTTCCCGTATCTTTTGCGCCTCGTCAATCACCAATAATCGTTTGCCATCCAGAAAATTCAGATAATTCGCCGTACTTCTGTTTTGCAAAATCTTTTGAACACTAAAATCCTCTCCGTGAATCAGCAAAGGCGTTTCATCAATTTGCTCCAAAATCTGATTCAACAACACCGTTTTCCCGATTCGTCTTGCACCTACAATGACAATAACTTTTCCCGGTCTTAGCTCCGACAAAATGGTTTCTTGTATCGTTCTTGTTAAAATTTTCATTAATTCAGTTATTATATTCTCCAAATTTACGTTAATTCGGAGAATATAACAACCTAATTTGCATTAATTTTGATAAAAACTTTAATTATTACTTGCATTTATCAAAAAATATAGTATTATTGTAGGAATACTAAAAGATGGAGTTTTTGAGGAAAAACCATGAAGTCTTTAAATCCCAAACTTAAATGAGATAGCCGCTTTTTATTCCTCCTCTATATAGCAGTTATTCTCAATTTGTATCTTTTATGGAAAATCATACACAACATCATGTGTAATGATTCTTCATATTGAATCTACAAATTGAAAATAACTGTTTTTCATTTTTGTAGGTTCTGTTTGAAATTAGTTTTTAACATGGTTAAAAAGAATTTGAACAGAGCTGAATCTTCCGAAAGATTTAATGCTCAGATTTTGTTGGAAAAAATTATTGTATGTGACATTGATGCTGCTATACAAGTCATTAGAAATGATGTCACTACAATTGAAAATAAGGAATAAAAACATTCTCTTATCCTGTTTTGCTATGATTTTAATCGACTCAAAAAACAGATTAATAAAGGCATTATCAAAAAGGAAGATGAATTTCTTGAAGAAAGAAAAATTGTAGATAGATTGTTTGGGCAGATTTTATGAAGATATGAAAATAATAACTGTTTGCATCAATCCCAAGACTTAAAATATTTTCAGAAATAACACTACCTATCCCACCCCGCAGAGTCCCGACTCGTATGATACACACCAATGACAATAATTTGTGTTCCGTTGATTTTAAAATGAACGCCGTAAGGGAATTTCCTCATAAAAGCTATCCTGACATCCCGATAGCGAACCTGATATATACGAGGATTGCGCTGGATATTTTCGATTAAATCTGTGATATGTTCTTCAAACCGAAAACCAAGATTATCCTGTTTTTCTTCATACCACAAAAACGCCTCGGTTATTTCATGTTTAGCAATTTTTGTAAGAAAAATTGAATAGGTCATTTCTTAAAAATTTCAGCTTTAGCCTCGTCCCACGGGATAAGTTCCATTTCGCCGTTTTCTATTTGTTGTATGCGTTTTTCTGTTTCTTTTATTTGCCAATCAGGAATTACTTCATTTGCGGATATATCATTTCTATCCATTAAAAAATCCACATAATCAGCGACTTGTGAAAGCAAGGAATCCGGTAAGGCTTCTATTTTTTGATATAACTGCTGTGTATCAACCATGATAATTTATTTATCGGCTAATTTACAAAATAATAACCGAAGTCGCAATTTAACGTAGCGTAACGCCTCCGGCTTGCGCCACATTAGTTCGAAAAAGTAGTACGCGAGGCGCAAGCCGGAGGCATTACGCTACGTGTGCAACGCAAAT
>ENA-ORXR01004928-ORXR01004928.1-marine-metagenome-genome-assembly--contig:-NODE-4928-length-10912-cov-10.964006_pt1 | contig 10912 bp, 14 predicted proteins | sample MGYA00237866_ERZ511479 | MGnify/ENA metagenome assembly ERZ511479 | reverse complement strand
CCTAGGGGGGTGTTGCGTGACTGTTCACGACCCGTCCCCGGCTCATGCCGGGGGGTCGTGTCACCCCTGTCAGGGGGGTTACCCCACACCTTTGCAGCCTTGTCCACCTCCGTCTCCACGGCGTCGGCCTCCTTCTCAGCCACGGCATTGGCGTCTGCGGCCCCCCGCGCCTCGTGTTGGGCGATGAGGTCCTTTCCGCTATAGACCTTGGCCTTTTTGACCACCGCAGCGCCGACATCACATTCCGCTGGTCGGCAGCGCGTTGGTCGTGGGCTTAACAAATGTCCACGGCCCCCGCAGAGCGTGATTGGTCAGCCACGCCGTCGGAGGGCAGGCCAATGCCAGGTCAGCACGTGCCAGCTCTACGACCCGCTCGCGGTCCCACGGGTAGAGCCCAATTCACTGAAAAGCCGCCTGGATGGTCACTCGGGTGAGAGCGAGTCGCTCGGCTTCTTTGGCAGCCTCCAGGAGGCAGTCCCGGATCGTCATGTACTACAACAGCGCCTGGATGACCTTGTCCTCTGAAAGGTCGGGCAAAATCGTCTTCAAGCGCGCAAAGCACTTGTCGTCCAGCATCTGGAGCCAGTGGGAGGTGTTAGCAACCGGCCACCAGCGCAAGAAGTGGCTCTTGACCGCCGCGCGCACCACTTAGACCTGGAGGTGCGCCCCCAGCTCGTCGCCAATCAGCATACACTCCTTGTTGGGGCTGCGCAGGCGCCATTCCTTGCAAAAGGCCGCCATAACCGCCGCAAACGTGGCCGCGTCGACGAAACCGGTGTCCGTCCACCCGTCCAGCCGCAGACAGGTGTTCCTTGTGCGCTGATGCACGCGTGAGAGGGTGAAACGGGTCGCCGCCGCGTCCCCCTCCCCGAAGCGCGCGCGGAAGACGTAAACGGAGAGAAAGGGGGCGCCGTCAGCGGCCAAAAAAATGAGGATCGACGCTACAGTGGCCCCCCGAGTGCTCGCAGCGCTGGGGCGCTCTCTATCGACCGCTTGGATGCGCTGTACGGAGAGCTAGTCGCGGCCCCCGACAAGGCGACACTCGTCGTAGTTGAAAATGGAGGAGGGGGGGAGGCGGTGGTCTCTGAGGAGCTACTCGACCTGGTCAGCCCGGTAGAGGACGTTCTCAAGCACCGAAGAGGAGTTCCTTTTGTCCCCGAGGGCCTTGGCGGTGCGGGAGGACAGTTTCTCCCGGTGACGTTTGACCCACGACCGCGCCCACGTCTTCCACACCTCTTTACCCCACAAATCCAGCACGATAGCAGCCAGCTGGGGACTCGTGAGGGGGATGTTGGTATGGATAAAAGCCTGAGCCGCGTAGACAAGCGCCAGGTCCTCCGCTGGGGTCAGGATGTTGTTGCCGTGGTGTACCCCCTCCCCCCCCCGAGCGGAGTAGTAGGCCAACCTCACCGCCCCCACAGTGAATCCCGTCGACTCGCTGACAGCCGCAAATGCGTCCTTAAGACGCTCACCGGCACGTACACGCTCCATGAGAAGGGGGACCGCCAGTGAGGTGTTCTTTGGTCCCGCCATGAAGAGGAGAGTGTGTCGTATGCCAGTGTCGTATGGCGGTTTCGGCGGGAGGCGGGTCAGAATTAATCACAGAGTTTCAGAATTTATCACCGTGACTCACTGGTCGGAGCTCTCCAACACCAACATGTAAGACGCCTACGAAAGCCACCAGCACAGGCTCACGGCTGCAACATGAGCACCAATTCCACGACAAGCACCTAAACCAACATGCAGAGCGCCCCCCAACTGCACGATACGCACATACACCAACATCCGGAGCGCCCCCTCAACGCAGTAGCACCGGCTCCGGAATACAGACACACCACCAACTGGTCTGCGCTCCCCAACAGCAATGAAAACGCCGCCGCCAGCCCCAAGCGGCACTAGCTCCCCAGTACTGCCAGGAGCACGGGTGCGGCAAAGAACTCTAGCAGAGATTCTCTCCGCCCCCCCCAATGATCAGCGTTCGTTCCCTGAAATTGACAACAGCACGAACTGCACGACGCAAACAAACAGCACCAGGAACGCCACCACCCCCACCGACAAAAGCTGGATCTTCGCAGCAGCCTGCGGACCAATGGCACGACGATCCCCAACAGCAAAGAACACGCCGGCGCCCGAACCAGCGGGCACTGGCTCCCCAATAGAGCAAGACCACCATCTGGATGACGGGAACCAACAGCAATAAACACGCTGCCCCCCCCCCCGCGCTACTTGCAGAGGCTCCCTGCCACTATCAAGGCACCAAATGTACGACCCACCCCTCCCCCCCCACTGAACCGCTAAGTGGCCCCGTTACCGTCACCAGCCTCAACTGCGAGAGGAACATCAGAAGCAAGAAACGCTCAACCCCCTGAACCACCCAGCACTGGATGCCCTCTAGAGCCAGAGAACCAGCTTCACGATGCAGACGAGCAGCAAAAAGCAAGCTGCCCCCTCTACCAATCAGATCCTCGCCCCCGCTACAGTCTCTATCACATACTACCTGACGCGCACCACCAGAAACAACGCGCCGCGCCCCCCACCTATCAGCACCAATTCCCTGCAAACGGCAGGAGCATCAAGTGCACGACGCACCCCAGCAACAAATATCCACCGCCCCCCCCTCCAACCGGCCCCAGCTCCCTGCTGCACCCACCAGCACCGAAGATCATGGACGCCTTCTGAGTGTTCTACACCAGCCGCAAAACTGCTCCGCCGTCACGATGTCAAAAAGACAGAAGCATGCAGCGCTTGGCCGCCCGTCAGCGTCCGCCAGAGTTTCCGGGGAACGTTGCTCCTCCGTCAACTTCAAGTCCGAGCGTTCAGCTGCATTCTCGAGAGAGGACAATAAACTCCTGTGACCGATCTGTGCATTCAACCAGTCCACACCATTTCGCATGCGATTGGCCGGCTGGCCACAGTAGGTGATGACAGCACGTTTGAACACGTTTGCTTGAGGTCAGACATGGAAACGGGGGGGTCCAAAGATCAGGGATCTGCCATAGGGTTGCTAAACGCGCACGGGTTTTGGGGGCGCGGTGTGATCCAGCTCCAGTAAGCGCCCAAAAGCGCCCTAAACGCCGAGAAAAGCGCCCCAAAGCGCCGGAAGCGCCCAAGTATAGTCAGTGTGTAGCACGCACAAAAATGAAAGAAGTACAAATGTGGTGCCCGTGGCCGCTCTCTCAAGTGCCATGCAAATGAGAGTTGCGTCCGGAGCCACGTTCCAGGACCGGTGAAGTACGCCAGTTCCGACGACTAACGACCCGTTTTGCATTCTCGACGCAAGGAGCCTGCCGCCAAGGAGATCTTGACGCTCACACCGTTCTCAGTCTCTTGCTCTCAGCGATGCCGCTGTTGGGGATCGATCATTCATCTTTCCATTGACGTACAGCTCACAGCACATTGTTAAGTCACAGGCCATGCCACCAGCGCTGCCCTCCGTAGGGAGCGAAGGAGCACAATCGCCGTTTTTGCTCTTCTGGACGCAGCCTTTTCTTTTTTGAGCCCCCCTTACGGGAAGGGTCACAGCTCCAAGGAAGTAAGTAACAGGGGTACCGAGTAAGTTTGAAACATTCCAGTGAGTAACGGAGCCATATTAGTCGCTGCCAAACGAAAAACATTACCTGGTCCTCAGCAGAAACTAAGGTGGAACTTCACGAGACTCACTTAGCTTTCGCGCCTGTGGTATACTTCTCAGCAACAGCATGGTGTGCTGAAGCCTTTAGAAGGCGCATACGTCCGCCGCCTATTAAGACAACGGCGGCAGTCATACTGAATACGAGAGCTCTAAAGAGGGTGGACAACCTAGGGAAAGAAACGACAACGGTTAAGTATGTTTATTCATGCTGTCCTGCTCGATACATGCACCCATCCTATCTTGATCGCCGAGGCCGACTGAAGCGCGCGGGGGACGCGACGGAGGGACGCCCTCGAAGGAGAGGAGGTATGAGCTGGGGGGGGCGGGGACCACCACTCTGCCATGTACTGCCGGCAATGGCGCGTGCGCGGCGACGCGCCGCGGCCGCCGACGACGCCCCCCTGCGGGAGGGGTGGCGGTGGCTCCGGCGACCGCGGCGGCCGCGACAACAGAGGGGGCGGTGAGTTCGCCAGAAGCATCGGGAGGACAATCTCCATCAGAAAGCAAGCGGATGATACACTGCTCCATCACGGTCAGCTGCAGTGCCATAACAGATTACATCGCTCGCATCGCCTAGCAGGATACCCATTGGTCAGGTACTTCTCGTGTTCGTTCTCTCATTGGCTACTTAGGTGTTATCAACACTTCGCGTTTGAGGAGATTTGCGCAACAACAATGTGGTGGCTCGAGCCAGAGAATGTAACTGGCTTCCAAAGCACTCTTGTGGGGGCTCTCGTGGTCCAGCCGCAGTAAAGTGTGGACGTCCCACAAGGCCGTTCCACAACTTTTGGAAGGCAAAAGCGGTATTGTGCTCCTACCCCCTTTAAGGAGGTCAGCGCAGGTATAGCTCTGCTTTCTTTCGTACTGACAGTCATGCGTGGCCTCCACGCTCAGAGCGTCATTTGTGGGCGTGCCGCCCATACGAGGCCAGTCGGCACAGATTGGTGGCAAGGGTCCTGTCAACGTCTGACAGCTGCTGGTTCAGCATCCTGCTCGTTGTCGGAGGTCATCGAGTTCTGACCGGCACTTGACAGCGACATGTCTATACTTAGCTATATTGCAGCAGAAATTACTCTTTGTGCCCCAAAAGCGCCACTTCTAATGTAGGGCGCGGGGCGCCTTCGCACCGAAATCTCACTTTTAAGCGCGCCATAAAAGCGCCCTTAAGCCCGAGATGCGTTTAGCAACCCTACTCCAAGGAGCCTGCGCAGGCACCCCAACCTTGCCATCATGGACCGGCATGATGCCCCTCCCGCACCAAGACCACGCCTCGGTTACGGTTGTTTTCAGTACGTGCACCCTCTCTCAGCGGCCCCCACTCTTCGCCCCTCCCCCTTACCGCCCCAAACACCGGCGGAACCCAAACCGGCTGCTGCCGCGCCCCCCCCCCGCCCCTCGGCTCTCCGCGGCCAACGACCCTGCCACCCCAAACAGAGTTAGCGACTGCCCCCCGGCCGCCTGGTCGGCACACGCGTCTGTCCCATCGGCCGACGACGCCGAGCCGCCGCCGTCAATGCTGCGGCTGCGGCCGCCACCCGGCCCCACCGCGGGACGCTCGAGCGCCGACGCCGGTGCCCCCACAGTGTCACTCCCGCTGCGCGCGCGCATACACGGGTCGGCGCCGCCGCTGACGCCGCCGCCATCCGACGAGCGCCAGGCGCCGAGCAGACGCTGCGCGGTCGCCGCTTGGATGGCGACGGCGGCCCCCTCGGCCGCCCCGCCAGCACCCATGGAAGGGGTGCAGCGGGCGCTGCCAGTAGCACCCACCACCGATCGCGGGCGGCCGACGCCAGCGCCAGCATCGTCGCCGGCGGCGCCGTCGCCGTCACTGTCGCCGAGGTAGGATGAGCCGCCCGCGCCAAAGGGTAGGCCCGCCCTGATCACGCCAGACGACCCGTGGCCGCCAGAGCGTGTGGGGCGAGACACAACTTCCCCAACACTGAGGCCGGAGCGGCCGCCGCTCGCGCGCTTACGTACAGCCGTGAGCGCCTCTTCGTAGCCGTGCGCGTCGAAGGCGGGGTCGCCAACAAGCACGACTGTCGGTCCGAGGCCGCCACGGTCCCCGCCGCCGCCGCTGCCGGCCGCTCCCCAGTTGCCGCCGTTGCCAGTTGCGGGCACGCCCGCCCCGGACGGCGCCTGCGGACTGCCACTGGCCGACGCAGTCGCCGAGCCCGGGGACAACCCCGACCACTCGCGGCTGGCCGACACCACCCCCGCCGTCCGCACAGGCGGCGCCGGCGGCAACAGCGGCGCCGGCAGAGGCATCGAGCCACCAACGCGTGGCGGCCGGGAGAAGGAATCATTGGCAGATGGATAAGGGCGGTTGCTGTCAAAGCCACTGGCGCCGGCCACGGCGGGGAGGAGGCCCCAGCGGGCAGCTTCAGCGGGGCCAATGAAGTTCGCCCCGCCGGGGACCACGCCAACAGCACCGGGCGGGAGGCAGTGGGGACCGAAGGGAATCGGCCCACCGAGGGCGCCGAGCGGGCCCGCGCCGCCGCCGCCGCCGCCGCCACCCGTGTAGCCCACGCCCAAGGGGGGCGGGCGGCTCGGAAATGGCCGCCGCTGCGGAATGACTGTCCCATCTGCAAACTCGTCAACGGCCGCCGCGTGCATGGCGCGCTGGATGCGGTTCAGCGCGCGCACGCCCTGAATGACCGCCCGCCAGCGGTTCCGGGAGCCAAACTTGCGGATGTTGGCTTGCGCCGCGTCGAGCGGGTTGTGGGGCGCAGCGCGACAGCGGTTGGCAAGCCATGGGTGGTGGAGGGCGGCTTCTGCCGTCATGCGCGTCTCGGGGTCCTTGTCGAGGAGGTTCATTAGGAAGCGCTTGCCCTGGTCGCTGATGAGCACCCACTCCGGGCCGTCAAAGCTCGGAGTCCGGTACTTGACCTTCTTGACGAGCTGCACCAGGTCCGTGTCCTCGAAGGGGGGATTCCCCACGAGCATGATATAGACAATGATCCCCTGCGCGGCACAAGGACAGGGAGGGGGGGCAGAAGAAACAAAACGGTGACAAACCAAACGGGAAAGGAGAAAAACGACATGGGAGTCCAGTGAGCAACATGAACCATGATGGGCAACAAAGAGACGATACGATAGTCAGGGAGCGACTCGCTCTTCGCACCAGAAAAGCGAGCATGCCCGCTGCAACCTTCCAAGGCGCCCCAAACCACACACGCTCCCGAGCGCGAAGCTCCAGCCCCTTAGCGAACGTGGCACCCTAGACGCCGCTGCACGTACCAAGCTCCACATGTCAACCTCAAACCGATACGGCTGTCGCAACAGCACCTCGGGCGCCACGTACATGGGCGTCCCCGACAGCGACGCGCACCGCTCGTTCGGGTCCTCGTCATAGTGGCTGATGCCGAAGTCGATGAGCTTAATGTCGTCGCGTGCGCCGCCGACGCAGACGCCGCCTTCGGGCGCCGCTGACACAAAGACAAAGTTCTCTGCCTTGACGTCCCGATGTGTAATATTAAGGCGATGGCAAAACGCCAGCGCTGACAGCATCGCCGCCGTCAACCGCGCCGCGTCCTTCTCCGTGTATTGGCTCTTGCCCGAGATGCGCGAGAAAAGCTCGCCGCCCTCGAGGAGCTCCATAAACATATACACGTTGGCCGCGTCTTCACCAACTTCGAGCAACTCGACAATGTGCTCGTGGCCGCCCGCCAGCGCGAGGAGGCGGTAGGAAAAAACCTCCTTGGCCACCGCCAAAGCGTGGGCGGCGTCGCGCGGCCGCTTAGCAATGACCTTGACAGCGGTGCGGAGACCGGCCTGGATAGTGCTCGTCGCGAGGAAGACGACCGAAGCTCCGCCTTCGCCGAGTTTCTTACCAAACGACCACCGCACCTGCGGCGGGCCAGGCAGATACAGCTCCCCGCCGGCCGACGCGAGCATCGACGGCTGCGAGACTGCCGCCGGGCTGGACGGCACGCCGAGCAGGTTGTCCCCATAATCGACGGTGGCCAGGGACGCGGTCGAGGCACCGCCAAACAAGTCCCCGTGGAGGGAGCCCGGCGGGCCCGCCCGGCGGGTGGCGGTCTCCACGCCCCTCGGATGCCGCCCAAGCGTACCGCTACCCATCCCGCACAAGTCAGTGAAGCCGTCGCCGGTGCCGCCGGCGCCGCCGTCGCTGCCACCAATACCACCGTCAGCATCTGGATTGAAGATTCGCGAGTAGTCCCGCCGCAGACGATGCGGGTTGTCCACCGGCGCTTCGTCACTCCCCAGGCCGAGCGAAGAGCGCCGCTGAGAGAGGTAGGACGACCCAGGGGAGCGGATAGCCAGCTCGGTCAGGTCTGGACCAGCCGGCGGCCGCCGCCGGATGCTCCTGCCGAGCTGCATGAGCGCGTCACCGCTGCCGGCGCCATCGACACCGTCCGTCAAGCCGCCCAGCGGCGGTGCGCCTAGTCGTGCAACCGATGACGCAAGCACACAACCGGCGGAACCCACGGCGCCGCCGCCGCCGCCGCCGACACCGCCACCACGGGCCGGCCGGTTGCCCTCCCAGTCCTCATCGAGGTCTGAAGGAAGTGTCACCACCGCCCGCGCGTCGGAATGGCCGTCCCCATACCCATTCGCGCCGCTGCCGCCGCCGCCCGAGGCGCCGCCGACGTGGAGGAGAGAGCGGGCAGAGCGGGAAAGCAACGCTTGCGAGGGCGCGCCGACGAGCGTGGCGTTGATAGTGGTGCCGGCGCCACCAATGCCAGTGGCCGCCGCGAGCGTCGCGGAGGCGGCGGCAGCGACGGGTGCGCCCCCCCCGACGTGAGCGACTGCAGCGGTGCGTGTCCACCTAACCGCTCGCTTTGCGGCGGGCGGATCGGCCTCCACCTCGTGCAGTCCCTCCTCCTCCTCCTCCTCGGCAAGGGAGACGAGCATAGTCAAGTCCGCCTTTTTTGACGCTGTCGCCGCTATGACCCTCTTGGCCGACGAGGGGAGGAGGAGGCCACTGGCCAGCGACGCCGAGCCGGGGGCAGTTCGCAGGGAAGCCGTGATGGGGCCGCCCGCCGCCGACGTGGAGCGCCGCAGCGCGGGCGACGACGTTGACGTCCTCTGTGACGCCGGCGCGAGCGGGTGGCCCGGCGTCACCCCTGCCTCCCAACCCCTCCCGCGGGCGGCGGCGGTGCCAGCCACGTCAATCCCCGTCGCGGACAGCGCCAGCTGGTCCCGCGATCGCTCCAGGTGCTCACAAAGCCGCTCGAGCAGCTGGTCGAGGGCCAGCGGCGGCGCCGGCCTCAGGCGCCCTGCCACCCCCCGCCCCCCCACCGCCAACCCCGCGGCGACCGACGCCATCGACGCGCCGCCGTCGCCGCGGCCAAGCACGCGCGCGAGCGGCGGCGGCAGCGTCACGCCTGCCGCCGCCCCTATGCCAGTAGCGGCGGCGAGTAACCGCCGCACCGACACTCGTTGCGGTGCAGACAGAGCGGCGGCCCAGCCACTCAGCGCCGCCGCGTCGTCCGTGACGGCCAGCGGCGCAGGCGGCACGGGTGGCGACGGGAGCGGCGAAGTGTGCACGACGGGTTCTGGGGGGGAATTCCACCCATCGTCAGCCACGGGAGAGGCAGCGGTGGCGAGGAGCGGCGCCGACCGCTGCCGCCGCGCCGCGTCGGCTATGGCGAGGGGGGGGTCCGCGGGGGGGGCGCCCACGCTCCCGCGGCGGACGGGCGGGTGGGGGATGGCAGCACCTCCAAAAGCGGGAGGAGGGGGGACGGGGGGCTTGCGGGGGGTCGCCCCAGCGCGCAGAGTGGCCATGACACTTGCACTGGTGAGGGGCAGACTCACACGGGCGGCTGGATCGACGCTCCGAAGGTGGACGGGGGGGGGGACGAGGAGTCGCGACGCGTCAGTGGACGGGCGGCGGGCGGGCGCACGACGCGGCTGTGGCGGGCGTCGACGCACGCGCCTGTCACCCGCCGCCCGCGGGATGCGTGGCCGCCGCCGCCAGCCCCGGCCGCCAGACGGGCGCCCGCCGACCTGCTCCGCCGCCGCTGCTGCCGTGCCGCATCGCCCACGCGGGAAGCAGGGACGACAAGTTGGCGGCGAGGGAGGGACTTCAAACCCACAGCAAGAAAAGCAAACAAAAACGTCGTACCCTGGGGTGGTGCACAAGAGTGGGCGAGATGCGCGGTCGGGTGGAAAACAGTGTACGGCACCAAACGCAAAAGCCAGGCGACGGACGAAAATAACGGTGAGGTGAAGGAGTGGTCAGGTCGCACCTGGAGAAGCACCTGGAGAAGACGTGAGCGAGGTGGGACGACTACCGGCGTGCGTGACGGCTGCGTAACCCCCCGTGCGGAGGCTAGGGAGAAGGTTGGGGAGCACGTCCCAGGCGTGCTCACGCCTCGGCACGGTCGTGCATCAACACTCGTGATTCGTATTCGCATGTAGGATTGCCAACAGTAGCCTTCATTCTGCAGGGCTGAGTGCGGAAGTAGCCTACGCCCTGGCAACCGTCGTAGAGAGCGATCAACAGTATAAATATCTGGCGCGTCGCCAAAGAATGATCGGATCGGGTAAAAGCTCACTTTTCATGCTGAAGTCGACTGTTAATTGAAATTGTCTGAGCGCATCAAAACGGTTGGTGCCACCCCGACCGTCGGCCGCGACCGTCGTCAGCACCGTCGGTCCGTCGTCGTGGTGCCAGCCACCGTCGTCTCGCTTCGCGCCGGTGCTGCGTGCTGTGCTGGCAATCTCTCGGGTACGTGAGCGTCTATGTATGAGCCGTTTCTGAGATGGCTGGCCGGGGGGTCAGGGGAAGGTCACACTAGAGGGGTGTGAGGGGCGTGGGGTGATGACCAGGGGTGCGGGGGCTGGACGCCTCCCGTGGTGTTTTTTTATCTGCATGCCAGCGTCGCTTTGCCTTTGTTAAGTGTCATCGCGACCCTTCCAACACTGACACGCCCTCAGATCCCTGAGGAAACGAATGCAGACTGCCACTTCCGACACGGAGAGCAAGTCCCTTCATCTAAGTATATATGTGCATCACTACACTTTGAGAGCACCCTGTCCTAAAGGCCAGGGAAATCGGCCATTCTCATCTGTCGGAACGCTGGGATCGACGATTTCTGTTGAGACTCAAATGAGTCAAAAGGACGGCTCAATTGAGTCGCACTCATGGTAGAATAGACACTAAAGGTCTATTCCATGCATTTAGGCGCATGAGGAAAGGGATTTCTCGGCTGTTCTAGACTTTTTCTAACCATGAGAGGTAAACAGAACTGGTCTCCGTGGCATGGGTACTCAAGGAAAAAAAAGTAGGCGCTCAAAGGATCTTGTAGCGCTGAG
>ENA-ORXR01004925-ORXR01004925.1-marine-metagenome-genome-assembly--contig:-NODE-4925-length-10915-cov-9.256874_pt1 | contig 10915 bp, 8 predicted proteins | sample MGYA00237866_ERZ511479 | MGnify/ENA metagenome assembly ERZ511479 | reverse complement strand
GGGGGGGGGGGGGGGGGGGGGGGTCCCCGACGCCCCCGGCAGCGTCGGGGGGTGGGGGGATGGACGCGGCTGCCGCCTACCTCGGCACCGCGGGGGTGTTGCTGCTGTACGTGGCCGACGGGGACGGCGGCGGCGGCGGCGTCGGCCGCGCCCGCGGCGCGGGCGCGGGCGGTGGCGGCGGCGGCCGCGCGCGCAAGCGCCCCCGCGTCGGCGCCGTCGGCGGCCGTGGCGCCGTCGGCGGCGGCCGCATCGACGGCGTCGCCGTCGTCGAGCGCCTCGGCCGCACCGACGTGCGGCCCGCCGACGGGGCGGCGGGGGCCGACGCGCGCGCCGCGGCGGGCGGCGGCGCCGGCGCGGCGCGGGGTGGGTCTCCCAACAACGACGGGGCGTGCGGGGCGGGGGCACGGCCCGGCGGCGGCGCCGCGCCGTCGCCGTTGCCGTCGCCGTCGCCGGCGGGCCCCTGGCTCGGCGTGCGCCTCGCGTGGACGCACCCGCGCGCGCGGCGGGCGGGGGTGGGCGGCGCCCTCCTCACCGCCGCGCGCGGGTGGGGGGTGCTCGGCGTCACGGTGCCGGCGGAGCGGGTGGCGTTTACGCCACCGACGGCGGCGGGGGCTGCGACGGCGAGGGGGCGGCGGCGCAGCGACGGCGCCGCCGGGGGGCCGTCGAGGAAAGCCATGGTGACGCTCGGGGCGGCGCCGAACTCTGCCGACGGGGACGTCAGGCGCACCCGCCGGGACGGGCATGTGGCCACAAGGACGGCGGGGGCGATGAAGGCAAGCAACCCCCACGGCCACGGCACATGGCACTCGCCATGGGCGGCGTGGGGGGCGCGTGGCAGCACGGCGGCGACAGTCGTCAGCAGCTATGGCCACCGGGGTGTGGAGGGGCGCGCGGCGCGCCGATGCGCGGCGCACGCGGCGCGGCCGCGCCGGGCGACCGACCACTCGAGCAGCACCGTCACGACGCGAACGGGTGGGGTGGTTCCGCTCTCTCTAATAGAGCGTTGTGGCGGAGCTCGTGGGCCAATCAGGGAGGGGGGTGACCCTGGCGGGCGGGAAGGCACAGCGGGCTCTCTGTTGACCAAGCAGTCGACGAGACATTGAAGAAAAGAGCATGAGGGCTCGTGCTGTTGAGCCCAGAGGACCAGGATTCAAGGCTTCTGTTGGAATAAGGACAAGCATCGTGCATTTATGAAGGTATCTATGCAGCAAAGATCGTGCCACGGTTCAAGATACATGCAGAAATTCGTCAAAATCATCAGAAATCTATCATATTTTCACTGCCACGTCAGTGTCATCGCCCACTCCATGTCAGCATGATCAGTCCGGCGACGGGCAGGCCGGCCCCCTCGGTCCCTCGCAAAAAGTACGGCCTCGCACCAGCCCAGTCAAGAACGGAAGGGCATTCGATCAACAAGGCCATCACGCGCACCTTCAGTGGTCCCCTGCACCTGCGCCAACGACATGACCCGCCGCGGCTGGCGGCAGCCGCGCCGCCCAATGGAGGCCGCAAGTCCGTGGCAGCGGCTATGTTACGGCTCGCTGATGGAGCACTGTGCCACCGCTCGCCGCCGCCGACCGGCCGCGCGCGGCTGCCGTCCGTTGAAAGTGGCGGCCGCTGCACGACCCCACTGGATATTTTCAGACGGCTCGACTGCGAGCGGCTGCATCCGCTGCTGTCCCGGCCCGATATAGTGCCGCGCTCTGACCACCAGCGACAATTTTTTGGGGGCTCGATGCCGCTTCCCGCCACCGCCGTACGAGACCCCCCCTCGGGTGCGAGGCATGGAAACAAGACAGAAAAGTTTGATCAATCATCAGTTGTTGCTGCCACATTCGAACGGTGCGGGGCATGCGCGCGACGATCCCACCGCAGCCCCCGCCGACCCCTAGCGCGGACACGAGCGGTTACAGTTGTAAGCTTCACACCGCCGCCGCATGCGGCCGACTTGGAACATTTGAATAAAGCAGCAAGCGTGCACACGGCACCGGCGCCGCACCGTCGGCGGCGGCAAGTCGACGCCGCCCCGTGCCCAGCCGCCGCCGATCGCGGCGATGGACGTGCGGCGGGCCGCCACGTCCAACACCCCCGCCACGCGCAGCCCCATCCGCGCCGCTGCCCGTGAGGCTGTCTGCGTCTGCGCCTCTCCCTCTGGGTCATCCCCGTCGATAGGCGTGGTGAGGCGGCCCGAACGGCGGATGCCCGCCGCCGCTTCGGACGCGCGCCAGCGCGCGTCAGACCAGTTGGCCCGTCCCGACACGTTGAACACCTTGAACCATAGCGCGACGACATAATTGGTGACCGCGTCGGCCACAAAACACTGGTAGCCGTCGTTGGCGAGCGCCGTCTCGAGCGGGGAGGGGGGGGCTCTGACCCACACCCGGTCGCCACCGTCGCTGCGGTCATCGGCATCGTCATCGATGTCATTCTCGACAGCGTCTTTGACGGCCGCCAAGCCCGAATAGATGCCACGGCGGAAGAGACTTATCTCAGACCACCGAAAGCCGCCGCGGTACATGGCGAACAGAATCGCGTGAGTGCGGCGGGGGATCTCACCGGGCGCAAAGCAGAAGGAGTCGACCGTCTTGTGGGTGCCGTTGGATGCGACAAGGACGGTGGGGATGGTTTCATAGGCCTCCACTGGGCCCGCTGCGGCGGCCATTAAGGCCAATAGAGCCAGGAGAAGCGCCAGTGTGGCTGGCCGTGGTAGGGTCATGGTAGGGGAACACGGGGCGAGGACGACCCGAGGGCGATGGCACAACGGTTCGGGTGCAGCAGGCGGCGCGCGAAAGAACAAAGGAGGTGCAAAACACAGGTGGTGGGAGAAGGGGAGGTGGAGTGGTGCAAGCGACAGACGGGGTCAACGTGGCTCAAAGGAGCATAGGTGTGGAAGCACGCGGCAGCGTCGCGGCACTCGCGCCCGTGGATGCCGCAGGCCAGACTGAGGGCCACCGCGAGCAAACCGGGTAGAGCCGACGCGCAGTTTAAAAAGGCCCCCGTGAGCGATGCGTGAGCGACGAGGTGTACATGGTCGCTGGCAATGCGGTCACACGGCCACGGGTCCTGGCGTTCGCCGGGCCACCGTCTGTCTGCGGGTGTGGCTGCCCTGTGGCGGGTGTGCCACGTTCCACCCCTGGCTGCCGAGCGAGTGAGTGGGTGCACGCGGTCGCGAGTCGTAGGTCAAAGCCATGTGAAGGCCACTGTTCCCCATCCTGGGGCAGCACCGACATCTTCCTGGGGGGAAACTGAGGACAGCCGCGCCGCCCCCATCGGGTAGCAGTACTCTACCTGCCGTGCCCGCTGGGACCAGCCGCTCCCCCTCCGGAGAGTATGGTACAATAGTGCAACCTGCCAGACCCGCAAGAAACAGCCGCGGCGCCCCGAGCGGATAGCACCCGCCTGGCTCCCATTATGACTGCGCCGAGCCCCGATCACCACCTGCTCGCAGTCGATAGCATTTCAAGTGTAGATGCACGGCTCTGGACGGATGACCCAACACACGAGGTGGAGGTCTGGTGACACTCCCCGCCCGAGGCGTGATCCCAACGGCTGTCAGTTGCAGGCTAGAGGAGCTCTTCTCACGAGCCGAGCGATTCGATGATCGCGGCTGCCGCGCCAGGCGGCAACTGGCAGGGTCGGTTGGCTGAGCAATGACATGGCCGGGCCCCGCTGCGGCCACATGTCGTGCATGTGCAGCCACCGAGCGGGAAGGTCCACAGAACGTCCGCACCTGCCACTCAAGCGCTGCGGGAGTCTGACAGTCGATTTCCAGCGGGCCGAGAGTGTCAAGCCCACCACCTACGAGAAATCTAGATTGGGCCAGCGAAGTCTTTAGCAGCCAATCAGCGGGAACCGCGATGACGTTGAGTGCCATCACAGCTGTATTGTGTCTATTTTCAAGTTTTCAAGTGGACTGCAAATGGAGGGCATTCAGCCCAGTCCCACACCCTCTCATGAGGTGCAGGAGGTGCTCAAGAGGAAAACTGCAACGTGCACATGGACTCGGAACGCTCTCTACGTTGTGTGGCTTCGCTTCTGTTATCGAATTCGACCTCGTTTCTGGCCGACGTTTGATTGCACACGTATGTGACCCGGAAGCCGGTGCACCCTCGAAAACCAATGAGGACCGGCAACCGCTGCTACGTCGCTGGTGGTTGGCGGAAGAGAGGTTGAAGGAGGGGCCACGACTCCACCAGGCGCGCAAGAGAACTGGACGGGGGCAGACGTGCGCTAATACTTGGTGACACCTATTTGTTGGTGGCGCGTGCGGCTCGACCGCTGCTGCCGCCCCTTTGACGCAGGATCTGACCACGCGGGACTCTTGCGGCATATGCCACATAGACCGCTGGCGCGGTGGATCCCGTCCGTTTCTGAAAGCGGCACGGCCGTGCTCGAGGTGTGTGCCTGACAAATGGTGACGAGCCCCGCCTCGCGCCGGTGCTCCCCGCGCGAGAGCACCCACACGGGCGGCGGCACGCTTTGCCACGTTCATTCGTGTCGCTTCCGCGAACAACCGCGTGTGCAAGCGAGCACACCAAGGGGCGCGCTCCCAAGCCGCCTAACCACGTGGACCAAAGGGAGAGGGGAGGCGGCACACGGATCGCACGACCTCACAAAACGTGTCGGCGGGGGAACAGAGGAGATGCCCCCTACATGAGTGCGACGCAACAATCTCCAGGCGCACCTTCCCTTTCCGTGTTGCGATTTTGGACGAGGTTGGTGCCAGTGGGCCTGTCGAGTGGGTGGAGAATAGTCACCGCTGGCGTGCAGTCGAAATGGGGAGGAAGTCAGCATTGTCAGCCGCCGCTGTCTGCATCAGCGCCGCTCGGTTTCCACTGTTCTCATAACGACGACCGATTCAATGGCGGTGCCGCCAGCCGTTTGAAAGAGCAGCGATGCTGCGAGAAGTGCTCAGTGCGTCGGGGCTCAGAAACCACAGTCCTGCCGCCAGCCTGTGGGGTCAGCCGGCTCGCTCAGCCCCTCCATGGCTGCCGAGCATCCGCCTCTCGCGGATTGCAGCGCGCGCATACGTTATTGACAGGAAACCGACACGGGGAGCCGCGGCAGGACCGCGTTGGTGCCTGAAGAGCTGCCAACGTAAAACGCACGCAGGACACGGCAGTAGAAACAGTTGCTTTTCTCATCAATGGCTCTCAGCACCTCGGCAGGCGACAGCAAACGCGTCAGCGCCCACAGAATACAAGCACGCACCTGTCTATCCACATGGTCCTCCGTATGGTATAGAGTGAGTGGAGAGGTCCAGCCACAATCAGAACCAAGGAGGTCGCAGACGACAACGGCCAAAGCCTTGTCTCTTGGTTTTGCGGTGCCCTGCCGCTGGGTGACCGGCTGTCTACGATAGCGCGCTACATGGTCGTCACAGGCATCGTCACTCAGCATCACCTCTGAAGAACTTCCTGACATAGCAAGTGAAAAAGAGCGAGGCGCGGCCGTTTTATACGACCACGGGCGCTCCGCCGAAAGCTAGGAAAAGAGGTTACGTGACGGTTGCCGTCCAGATTTGCCAGACGCATCCTTTGTTGAGGACAGGAGATGACGCGGCACGCCACGGCACATTTCCATCAGGTGCGGTCGTTCTCTTTGTCAAGGGTGACCGCGGCGGCTGACTCTCAGAGAGTGCCGCCAAGCTGCCACTACGATGCTTGTAAAAGATACATTATGGCTCTGCAGTTCAGTGTCCTGCCCTTTCGTGGCCGCCAGACGCTTCTGATGGTCGCAGCGCCGAGCGTAGACCACGGGTGACACAGTGGTGCATCCATGGAGGTCTTCGTCGCCAGGAACCCATCCATGCGAAAAAAATCTGAAGCATCCGGGCGGGGGGGACTACGTTCCAGTTGAATAGAATATCTCGTGCAAGGACAGAGACGACGCGAGAGCCTCGACGTCGGCAACGCCGCCATCGTCTCCGTCGCTCGGAGCTCGGACGGCTTCCCGTCCGAGCATTGCCCGACGTTGTCCACGTCCCTTACCGCCACTGGTCTCCTTCGACCCTCGTACCAGCTGTTGGTATCCGACCTTCGCGTCCCCTGTTCTCCTCTTTCCTGCTGCTGTCCTTGTGTTGCCTTGACGTCCCCGGGATGGCCGCGTTTGCGCCGACCCCGCCCGGCGCCTGGGCGCCCCCGGCCCGCGGCGTGGCCGCCGCGCGGGCGGTCGCCCCTCCACCCCAGAGGTCACTCCCCCGACGCGGTCTGGCGTATCCTTTGACGCCAATTCCCCGCGCGACGACGACGACGGCGGCCCTCAAGGCCGACACGTTTGCCCCTCCGCGCTTCTACGACTTTGCGCCGGACGCGGTCGCCGCCGTCCGCCTGCGCCACGTGCAAGTCGAAACTGAGGCGCTCGCGCGGGTGGCATTTGGCCTCGTAAAGTCTGGCGACAAGTCGCTCGCGGAGCTCGCTGCCTCTCTATCGACGGACGCGACGTCGCGGGCGGCGGGGGGGGACCTCGGCTGGTGGGACCCACACGAGGGGGTGGCGGCGAACCCCGCCGGCGGGCTGCTGGACCCGGCGGTGGCGGCGGCGGCGGTGGGGGCGGTGGCGGCACCCTCCCCCCTCCCCCGGTCACCGCCGGCTGCGCTGCTGGCGGAAGCCACCCGCGTGCGCCCCAACACTCTGCAGCTCGTGGAGAGCCCCGCTGGCTGGCACGTCTTTGTGGTTGAAGACGCGCGCCATGCGCTGCGGCCGACGCTGAAGCTCCCCCCCCGGGCAGCCGACGCGTTTCGCCACAAGGCCGGCGCCAAGGCGGGCGCCCGCAACGGCACGGGCTCGGGGGCGGGCATCCCCCCCACGACACCCATGAGCTACCACATCACCACCCTCGGCTGCGCGATGAATGAGGCAGACTCTGAGCGGATGGCCGCCGAATTGGAGTCGGCCGGCTACGCGCCCGTCGACGACGCGCAGACGGCGGCGGTGGTGGTGTGGAACACGTGTAGCATTCGGGACCACGCGGAGCAAAAGGTCTACTCGGCGCTCGGCCGCCACGCGGCGCGCAAGTGGGCGGCGATGGGCGACGTGACGCTCGTCGTGGCCGGCTGCGTTGCGCAGCAGGAGGGCAGCAAACTCCTCCGCCGCGTCCCCGAAGTCGACCTCGTCCTCGGGCCGCAGTACGCCAACCGGCTGGGCGAGCTGCTGGACGACGTGCGCACCAACGGTGTGCAGGTGGTCGCGACGGAGCCGGTGCATGTGAGCGAGGACCTGACCAAGCCCCGTCGGGGGAGCGGCACGACCGCCTGGGTCAATGTCATTTACGGGTGCTTGGAGCGGTACGTGGGGAGGCACGGTGGTGGCGGGGCTGACCTGGTGGATGAACCCACCGCTGTTTGTGGGTGGCTCTGTGGGGACTGGGCGAGGAGCATCGAAGTTCCAGGTCATTTTCTGACATGCAGTGTCAGAAGACACACTGGCTGCTCTTGTTCTTCTTTCTTTGCTTGTCATCTCCTGCCCTTTCCTTGTGCTTGCGTAGGTGTACATATTGTATGTTCTTGCCATTCTCCTGTGGGCCACCGTACTCGCGTCTGTACAGGGTGGAGCAGTTCGGCGAGCCTAGCGCCTTTTGTTGGCTGCACTCAGCCCATGGAGGTACGGCAGCTGATCATGTGTCTCGATTCCCGTGCAGTTGTACTGACAATTTTTACGCTTTTTGTGCTTGCCTGACTGGCCGCTTGTTGCGTCACCTCGTTGCTTGCTGGTTTCTTTCCTATGCAGGCGTCGTCCCGAATGTGCGAGGCCTGGAGCAGTCCCGGCCCATTGCCGCCATCCGCGAGGAGATCGAGGCGCTTGCAGCCCAGGGCATTGTGGAGATTGTGCTCCTCGGCCAAAACGTCGACGCGTACGGGCGGGACTTGTATCCCCGGACCAACTTGACGGCGCTCTTTGAGGCCATTGCGGACGTGCCCGGCATTCTCCGCTACCGCTTCACCACCTCCCACCCGCGCTACATGACCGAGCGCCTCATCCGCACCGTCGCGGCGCTGCGGCCGACGTTTGCCAACCACATCCACCTGCCCTTCCAGTCGGGCGACAACACCGTCCTCCGCCGCATGAGCCGTGGGTACACCGTCGAACGGTACGAGCGGATCGTGCGGCTCATCCGAGAGGTTATGCCAGACGCCTCCGTGACCGCCGACGCCATTGTGGCCTTCCCGGGCGAGACGGAGGAGCAGTTTGAAAACACGCTCGCGTTGATGCAGCGTCTGACGTTGGACACGGTGCACACGGCGGCCTACTCGCCGCGTCCCAACACACCCGCGGGGGCGTGGGAGGACCAACTGCCCGAGGCGGTTAAGGAGGACCGCCTCGCCCGCATCAACCGGCAGGTCACCAGCGACGCGCTCAAGGCGAGTGAGCGCCGCGTCGGCACCATCTCGGAGGTGCTGGTGGAGGGCCCAAACCCGCGCGTGGAGGGGGAGGTGTGCGGCCGCAACGGGCAAAACCGGATGGTCTACTTTGAGGGCGACGCCGACGAGTGTGCGGGGCGCATCGTATCCGTGCGGATTACCGAGGCCAAAGCCTTTGCGTTGCGCGGGCAGCGCGTGTGGGACGCGTAGAGGGCGTGCCGAGATGGACGGCCTGGCTTGTGAAAGACAAGGCCCCCCAAGTGGCCAGTGTCATTCAACTCGATTACTCGCTCGCGGGCCTGAACCTGCCGTTCTACGCACTCGCCATGTCGCGGCACTGTACCTACGCCACACAAAGGACCGCAAGATTTGCCATCTCGAACCGAGAAATGGTCGGGTTGCGTTCCTCAGACGAGAACGCCCTGGGCGAGACCAGTGCACGTGCGAGCTGGACCGTGCCCTATCCTCGTGGGCCCATTGCGAGCTTTTCTGGTTTGTTTTACTGTTCATCCAGGCCAACGCTTGACCAGGTGCACGGACGTCGCGCAAACGGATCAGACGAGCCCGTCGCTTATGCAGCCTTACCCCCCGTCGGCGCAACGGCCGCCGGCGCGGCCTTCTGCGCTGCCCGCCGTTCTGTCTCCCGCATGAGCCCCGCCTTGTTCTCAATCAAATCGTCGAGCGCGCACACAGCGCGGATGACGGCGCTCACGTACAGCACCAGCATCGCGTCGTTGGTCTTGACCGCAAACGACCGCACGAGCTCCTTGCCCGAAAGGGCAGGCAGCAGGTTAAAGATATCCTGCATGTTGTACAGGATTTCATGGTTGACCGGCAGCTCACCGGCAGCGACACTGTCCAGGTAGGTCTTGAGCTCTCCGAGCCGCGCGCGCAGGCTCTTGAGCGCCCCGACCTTGCCGGCCACCTCCCCGGCCAAGGTGCTGACGGACGAGTCCTTGATGTCGCGCAGCAGGTGGCCGACGCCCACCTCCTCCGCGTCGGCAGCGTTGATCTCAGACGGTAGATGCGCAAACGTGCGTGACAGGGTGGCGTCCTCCTGCGGCTGCTCCACCGACAGGTAGGCCTCGGTGGGGAGGCCGAGCTCCTTGGGCGTCACGTCGACGAGCACCAGCACGGGGTTGGGCGTGTACGTGCGCATCAGCTCCGTAATGTCCAAGTCCCCGCCCCGGATGGTCGGGCCCGTCGAGTACCAGCCGACAACCGTCTCCCGCGCGTTGACCTTGCGGAACATGGAGGACATGGATTCGAGAAAGTTGTGGTCGAGAAACCACACCGTCGGGTCCCGCTCGTCCTCCTCAAAGGGCACCGCATACGAGTTGGTGCAGCTCACTTTGCCCTTGACGATCTGGCCCAGAAGAACACCAACCGCGCGGCTGCAGATCGCGGTTGGAAGGGAAAGCCAGAGGTGGCGACGGGCGCAGTGGGTGGAATCGCCAAGTGGGAGCCAAAGCCACGCGACGAGGTAGCCAAAAAGGACCAGAAGCGAGCCAGGAGGCACTACAAAACAAAACACCGTCAGCAGCTAGACCCAACAAAGCGTACCACAACGATGCAATGCAAATCAATGCAGTGGGCCGTGGCGGCTACCCCCCCAACGAGCTCGCCAGCGACGCCCCATACCGACAGACGGCTGACTGCAGCAGGTCAAAGAGGGACGAAACAACAAACATACCGCCCGGAGCCCTTGCAGACACGGTTGTAGTGGTCCACCACGCCCAGCAGCACGATGGGGTGGACGGCCACGGAGGTTGGCACCGATGGCGCCATGGCGGCCGGCGGCAGGGGAGGAGGCACACCAGAGAAGCACACACAAATGACAGGAAAGGAAGACTGGCGAGTCCACGGGGGTACCGCACCGTCGGGAGCAATTCGGTTTCAGCAACGGAGGGCCAACAGTGATGCGACAGGGGGCTTGCCTGCTGCGGCGATGGAGAGAGTGGGGAGCTGGGGGACAAGAGCGCGAGCGCGTACGCCAGCATGTCAGCAGCAAACCAGCAGAGGAGTTTGTCCCCGATCAGAGTGGATCAATTACACAACTTTTATAAAATCTATTCGTACAGCTTGTAGTTGATTTCTTTGCACTGAGTTGATACCTCATGATTCAGGAAGATCGTCAACCTCTGCAACAGCTCTCACGTGCGTGTCGTTGACGAGGAAGCGCCAACGATACTGTACCAGAACGCGCGGCCGCTGATCTCCCGTGCATGCGCCCATTTCGTTATCTCGCTCGACGAGGGTTTCTGGTCCGAGATGAAGAGGCGCCGAGCCGCGGGCCCGCGCTCGTCCGGGCAGGGACGGCTGCCGGTGCTCCCTGGCGCGGACCCCGTCTGGGGCTGTGCGCACGGCCCAGCAGGCGGTTCGTTTTGAGCCGACCGTTGCGGACGCCCCTCTTCTGGCCATTGACACCCGCGCCGTGGGGGTCGGACGGCGTCGCCGCCGCTGCCAGCCACTCGCGCGCCGCGCGCGCATCGCCCGTCCACTCTTCAACGCGCCGTCGCGTGTGGCCACCACACCCCCAGTCGGCGGCCGGCCGCC
>ENA-ORXR01004924-ORXR01004924.1-marine-metagenome-genome-assembly--contig:-NODE-4924-length-10915-cov-12.858369_pt1 | contig 10915 bp, 11 predicted proteins | sample MGYA00237866_ERZ511479 | MGnify/ENA metagenome assembly ERZ511479 | reverse complement strand
GGGGGGGGGGGGGGGGGGGGGGGGGGGGGGGGGGGGGGGGGGGGGGGGGGGGGGGGGGGGGGGGGGGGGGGGGGTGCTGCGATGGCCGCCGGCGGTGGTGGTGGCGGTAGAAGAAGCGGCGGTGGCGGCGGCGGCGGCGGCGGTGGCGGCGACGGCGCAACGATCGCGGCGGCCGGAGGCGACGGGGACCTCGGCGAAGGGCACCAGCCCGACGTTGGCGCCACGTCGGGGGTGGAGCTCACGTCCTTCTTTGCAAGTAGGGTTGTGCGCGCCCGGCGAAGCGTCGCCTGGGGCGGGCGCCTCCAAAGGGGTATGAGACGCGCCGCGCCCGGGGACTAGCCCCGAGCGGCCGAAGAGAGACAAGAAGCACGTTTATCGACTCTACACAGACGCTCTCCCCGCCGCTGTCACGCGCATGCGCTCACCCCGCGCACACGGCGGTCCTATTTTTCCCATCATCCGAAGCTCACCGACCGTGCCGCCGACCAGTCTCGCCACGGCCAACCCCACCACATCGGGCTCCCCGCCTAACCCGACAGTGGCGGGCGCCAAGCATGTGCAGGGGGCGATTCTGTCAGCGGCTGCAGGTGCGGGGGCGAGACCTGCAGAGGTTGGCTGTCCTGTTACGTTCCTGATCCAATCCGCGAAGGCGGTAGCGCTTGCATCTTCAAGGAGGGGGTGGGGAGGGCAGGTCAGAACGTGATGAATTCGCTGCAAGCAAGAATGAAAGTGCGCTCAACAAATTATTCTACGCTACACTGTCTCGTCACCCACGTCACTCTCCCCATCGCCACTCGCACAGCTTTCATCGCCGCCCGAGTCCACCACGACCGACTGAAAAAAGTCCAGCTGCTCAACGTCCAGGTCACCGCCGCCCAGAAAGTTGATGTTGGTGTGCACGAACATCAACTGGGCGACCTTCTCGTGCGTCAGTCTGTTGCGCACCATTGAGTGGATCGGCTTCTGCAACGAGAAGGAGCGCTCGACTGAGTAGGAGGAGGGCACCATGCCCGCCAACGCCTTTCCAATCTCGCGTAGCGCCTTGGCGCTGCCGCCGTACATTGACCACCAGCCCCAAAGATCCCAGTCCGAGTTCATCACCTGCGCCACGTCCAACGGTGCGCCCGGCTTGCGCGCAGCAGCGGCGCCGTGTGCAAACGTCCCTGACAGAGCCGCATACATAGAGAACTGCACGCGGAGCCGCTCCAGGCGCTCGTCGTCCCCCATCGTCTGCAGCTCGTCGGAGTTGAACACTGCAGGGGAGCGGATGAAGAAGGTGCGCATTGCGCGGAAGGCGCGCTCTCCGTGCTCATCCACGTCGCTGGCCTGAGAGTCAAAAACGCGTGGGTCCAGTGCAGCCGCCAGGTAGTGGATGTCCTCCAACAGCAGCACCCGGACACTGCTGTCCTTCGGGCCGTGGACCCGCTTGCGCACTACGGCCTCCAACGACTCGAGCACGTCGGTCGACGCAGTGCACACCACTTCCTCCGAGCGCATCGCCCCAGCCAGCGCCGCCATCTCGCTTTCCAGATGCCTCGTGGCAGGCAACACGAGAGACAAGCGAGTCTCCTCGCCGTCAAACAGCCGGACGTAAGTGCACACGGGGCCCAGAATGCGGCACGCGGCCGTCCAGTCCCTGGCGTCGGCCGTCGATTCGGCCACTCGGAAAAAACTGGCCAGCGCCTCGCGGGCACTTTCGCCTCTTCGCTTGACAAGACGAGGGAGCTCCGCCCCGTTGTTTAACTCGAGTATGGTTCTCAAGGCCAGTCTGTTGCGCGCGCACGCCGCCATTGAGTCGCGGTTGTACAGGAACCGGGTCGCGCTGGGCGTCACGTACGACACAGCTTTCTGCTTCTTGGAGGCCGCGTCCTCCGGCAGAGACTTGTTGTACCTGAACTTGGCCGCGTCGTACGCTGCCAAAAGCCGACTGTGCCGCCGCACAAACGCCGAAACCGCCGTTGCCGTCGATACCCGACCCTGCATCCACGACACCTTGCACAAATCTCCGACGAGGATTTTAGCCATGTGGGCCTGGTCGTTGAGGGACACGAGGCCGGGATTCGCCACTGACACTAGCCGCCGCATCTCCACGCAGGCTGCCGCATTGTCGGTTGCCAGCGCATTGAACGTGTTCATTCCGCCGTACTTGTCCAGCTTCTCCTGTACCAGTCGCGCCTGCCCGGGCGCATCTTGGCACTCGTCCCCACAATAGACAGAGTCTAAAAAGACGACCTTGTCACCCACCACAGCAAGCAGGTTCACGATGTGGAGATGCTTGACGTTCTCCCACGCGCCGAGTACGCAGACGGCCTTGCGCCGCACGACCCACGATTCAAGCAAGTCGAGCACCTCTTTCCGCGTCTTGTTGTACATGGACGTGAGCCCGGGCCCGGCCATCTTCTTGCGGGCGGGCACGAGCTTGCGCTCGACGTAAGCAGGGCGCAGCGCCCTCAGCATCGTCGTGAAGGTCGGGATCTCCACCACACGGAACGGCACGCGGTTGGCGACAAAAAATTGCATGATGGCCGCCTCGATGGTGCTCACCTGCGCGGGGGAGACGCAGTACAGGAACGCGGTGATGCCTGCGCCTGGCGGATGAAATCCGGGCAGCTGAGGTGAAGCCACCACAGAGCCAGCTCCGCTCGCAACACCACAAGTGCCGGACACCCCAGACGCCGGCCTCACGGCAGCGTCAGACGACTCAATTGGGCGCATTGCACTTCTGCAGCGTTGAGCAAGCATCCCGCGCCATTTGCTGTATCGAAAGTGGCGCGAGACGGCAGCCACAGAGGTGCTGGGCCAATATCGTACCGCTCTGCTGCTTGGTCTTGACGAGCACGAGACAGTGCAAGCAAGTGACGCCGACACCAGGAACCGCGGTAAACTCCGGCTTGGCGTTGCTGGCCTTGCGTCCGCCTTTGTGCCGTCGGGTTGGAGGCGCGATCGGGCCTTCGCCTTCCTCTATGCCAGCGGACGCTCGATGGGGGCTTTCTGCCGTGGAAGTCATGGCCCCGAGGCCGAAGTGGAGGTGGCAGGGTGGGAATAGGAGGGGGAGCCGCAACGAGAGAGAGCTCTGCCGCTGCTTCGGGGATGGTGGGGGTGGAACAACCGCAGCGTCATGCACGCCGCAGCATGGACGGGGGGCTGCGTGCTGCGGATGTGAAGCTGGTGGGCGTGATGGCAACAGCCGAGACGTCAAGGGCAACAGTCGCCGTTGGACAGTTGAATCAATCAGATAAAATGACCAATTAATGCAAAAATTGCACATTTTATAGATTAATCTATGCATTAATGCAAGTCCTCGGCCAGAATTTTTTATTTTTGCCAACCATGCTGTGGTGGGTGTGGCCGAGGGGGAGGCTGCACATGCACAGCGACGCTGCCCGGATTTGCCACGTGTCTTGGGCCCCCAGGCCGGGCGTGTCGGCTGACTGGCACGGGCGGCGCCCGGACGGGCGCGGCCGTGCGTGAGCCCGCCAGACGAGTGGCAGCCGCCGCAGCAGGCAGTCGTGGCGGGGTCAGGCAGCCGCTTTCCCTCGCCGCCCGCAGTCGTCGGCCTCCCGAGCGTCCCCTTCTGGCGGTGTCGCCGCGTGCCCCCTCCCCGTCCTGCCTCCCAGTCAGCTGCACGGCTGCCCCCTTCGCCATTGCATCTGTGCGTGCTAGGCAGGGCGTGGTTGCCCGTTGGTTGTCCACAATTGTCCATAGGGCCCGCGCGTCTGCTCTCCCGCCCGCCACCCGCTGGTCTCCGCGCCCCCGCCCCGGATGCCATTGACCTATGATGCGGTCGTCGTCCCCGGCGGGGGCCTAACCACTGCCGGCACCCCCCACCCGTGGGTGGCCGCCCGCTTGGACGCGGCGGCGGCGGTCACGCCGCGCCCCCCCCACTTCCTGCTGCTCTCGCGGGGCACCCCCCACCGGCCTCCGCCGACCCACCCCGTCCGCGGCACGCCCATTGACGAAGCCGCTGCGTCGGCCTCCTACCTCGCCACCGCCCACGGCGTCGACGCGCGGTCGATGCGCCTCGACGGGTGGTCGCTCGACACGATTGGCAATGCCTACTTTTGCCGCGTCGCGCTCGCGGCGCCCCTGCGCTTGACGCGGCTGCTGGTCATCACCAGCGCCTTCCACGCGTCCCGCTGTCGGGGGGTGTTTGAGTGGGTGTTTGGGTTGCCCGACGTGGCGGGTGGGCCCGCGCCGCCCTTTCAACTGGACTGGCAAGTGACGCCCGACGCGGGGATGGAGTCGGGCGCGCGCGACGCGCGGCTGCGCAAGGAGCAAGCGGGGCTAGCGTCTGCTGCCGCGGGGGTCATGACGACTGTCACGGACGTGGCTGGGCTGGCCGCGTTTGTGTTTGGGGAGCACGCCGCGTATGCGGCGCCGTCTGAGTTGGAGGACGCGGCACCGGCGGCGTCGCTCGACGTCGATGCGAGGGGAACCTACTGAGCGCGCAGCTCGTGGACGTCCTGGAATTGGTGGTCGGGGGTACGGTGCGCGTGGGCGGTTGGCAAGCCGTACTGGTTTGGTGTGCAGAGCACAAAAGGGTGCTTCCCAGGGAGGTACAGAACCTTCTCTGCAGGGCGCGCAGTGTGGGCCACTCAAGTGGGTGACAAAAAAAACAAGCATGCACGAAGGGCCGTCGCGTCCCACATGAGCCTAAAGGCAGCGCAGCAGCGAGCACAGCCAGTGATTGCCACGGAAGAGAGCCGGCCTTCATGGGCGCTGGGGCGACAATCACCAGCCTAACACAGCCGCCGTCGCCATCCCCACGCCAAGCCGACACCAAGCGTGGAACGCCTGGCTATCGGTGGACGTCCGCTCTGCCACGGTAGCAATGGCTGGGATGGAGGTGGTTTTGAGGCAGCGGCTGAGGTGACGTACAGCCACAGACACACCAACCTCGAGTCGCTCGCAGACAACAAAACACATCATCGGCAGAGCGGCAGGTCACAACTGAACACCATGACCTGCGACACGCACCTCACGGCTCTTCCACGTCGGCACCACCCGCGCCCGCCATTGCCCCACCGGCGATGACGCCACCAATGGCCGGGGAAGCCGCCGCCGCCGACGTGGTTGTCGCAGCGTTGTCAGCTTCTACCAAGGGCGTCGCCACGTATTGTTTGGTGACGTAGGTGTTGTAGCTCGTGCAATGTCTGCAGCGATGACGATGGGTGAAGTGGAATAACACATCTGACTCGGACGAGCATTGATAGCACTTCACGACAACCCGATGGTTGGCGTACTCGGGCGGCATCGGCTGCGCAACGATATCGTCGTCGTATGACTTGTAGAGTTTGGTCATGTCGCCAAGCTCCTTGTGGCACAGCGGGCAGGTGTAGCTGTGCGCCGCGTAATCCTTGAGGCATGACGCATGCATCGCATGGCCACACATGATGAACACGACCTTGTCAGTCGAGTCGTACAGGTAGCGCTGGCAGCACGGGCAGCACACGTCCAGAGCGTTGTTCACGCACCTGTGTTGGCCCTTGTTGGGGCCTTCTGCCACACACGCGTTGCAGTTGTCGCAATGGTAGTTGTTCAGCCCGACGCGACAGATGCCACACTTGTCACAGTGGTACAGTGGCTTGCCCGGCGAGTCGTCATACAAGCGGCAGATCTTGCAGAAGTACCTCGCGAACGTGATCTTGCAGTTGCAGCACTCGGCGGCCACTGGCTGCACCGTGTTGCAACGCATGCACTTGACTTCTTGAATGGCCTTCCGGTCGCAGACATGATTCGACTCTGCGTCGTGGCATAGGCGGCAGGTGAACCACTCGTCACAGCAGACGGTCTTGACACTGCATCGACGGGGGTAGTGCTTGCAGCCCCATACGTTCTTGTCACGATTATGGTAGGTGATCGTGTTGGACCGATTGCGCTTGGCCGCCTCCGCAATCACTCGCGTTTGCGACTCGAGGGTGCGTTTCAGGTGAATGGCTTGCATGCGGCTTGTCTTCTGCATTACGCTCAGCGTCGGGTCGGCGTTGACAGTCATGATGGCCTTACGCTGCTCGTCCGTCAGCCGCCGCGTCTCGGCCGCATCCGCTGCCTCCACCGACGCCGCCTCGGAGGACACCTCCTCCGGAGAAGTACCAGATTCATCTTGAGCCACCGGCACAATCTCCTCCTCTTCACCACCCTCCAAGGGTGGCTGCGTGGAGACCGCTGGGGCGGGCGGTGGTGACAATGAGCCACGCGCGGCACTGCCATCCGCCTCGCTCCCTTGGTCAAGTAGAGGAGCTTCCTCCTCCTCAGCCGGTCTATCCATGACCAGGACCTCGGCGCAGAGGCACGCGGGCGAGGAGCTTGCTGCAGAACTGGCGCCCGCGGCCGGAGCACCACAACTCCGACTGGACTGGCAGCCGTTCGTCGTCACAAGGCTCGCGGTTGCGGTCGCGACGTCGACGGCGGCGCCAACGGCACCGGCGTCAGTGTCAGCGGCGGAGTCGGCGTCGGCGGCGGCAGGTGCGGCCGCGTCCGAGTCGGCAGTAGAGGCAGCAGAGGGAGCAGTAGCGTCAGCGGCAGCTGCAGCAGCGTGTGGCACGAGCAGCACCTCGACCTGAATGGTGCCGTTCGCTGTCCGGTCGTCAACCGCGTCGAGCACGGGCGCGGCCGGTGCAATGTGCGCGGTGGGCGCGGTGAGCGCGGGGTTGATCGCGGAGTTAAGGGAAAAGTTGTCGCGGGGCGTGAGCGGCGTCCGACGACGCGACGCCGGCGGATCGCGCGCGAGTGCACCTGCGGGAGGATGTCTGTCGGCGCGGGGCGTCGTCGACATGGTCACACCAGCGCCAACCGCCTCGTCTACCGCCGGAGCGACGTCGTGGGCATACACCTGACGCACGCAAACACGACACCTGCGCCGAGGCCGGGGGTAGAGAGGGATGGGCCGGAGTGGGAAGAAGGGGGGCGTGGAAAGGGGCCGGTCGGCGGAGAAGCGGTGCGCGCTTCAAGCACTTCGGTCAACGTCCGCTCTGCGACACCGGCACGACCGGGACGAGGTCGTGGACCCCGAGGGGACAGCCGCAGCACCGCGCGCTACAGCAGAGGTACCGGCGTGGGCCGCGCGTTGTGCAGGGAAAGCGGCCGCGCGACCGCCCTGACCGGGCACGATATAGGCGCGCACGTGGGTGTTGGGAGGCGCGCGGCAAGCGCCGCCCACAACCAGAAGTACGGCAGGGGACCGGGTAGAGGCGCCGGTCAACCAGCCGTCCCGAGCCGCGGCGCCAAATAAGCACCGGCCGCACGCACAAGAGCGTCCCCCACCCCCTCGACGCCGCCTCCTCCTCTCTCACGCACGCGGCTGTTGTGGTGCTTCCCGGAGGCACCTGCAGACTGCCCGTCTCACGTGAGCGCCAACCTTACCTGTGCGGCTCCTGCCGTCGACGCCTCGCAGCCGCCGCCGTTGCGGGGCCGCCAACAAGCCCCAGCGGGGCCGCCAATGCTGCTGCTTGGTGGCGGCTGCAAGGGCGCCGTGTCACGAGCGACCAAGGGAGCCGGGCTCGACCGGGGCGCCTCTACCCCAAAGAAAAACCCACGGCGGCAGGTCGACGCGCGTTCCGGTGGGTCAGGTAGGCCCCAGTCACGCGACGCTGCTACCAGCGGCCGCCAGCAGGCTGCGGTGAGAGGGAACGAGAGGCGAAAGGCGGAACTAGTGCCCCTGAAATCGTCGAGCCCCACCCACCCGTGAGGCTCGCCGCACCACGGCGGGCCGCGTTGCCGGGGAGGGGCGACTGACTGCAAGCGCACGCCAGGGGGGTGCAGGGTGAGCAGCTCAAATGGCACCACTGGCGGCGGCAGCGACGCGACGGCAACGGGGACGAACCACAAAGCGCCCGCCGTGCGCTGACGAAGCGTGGGTCACCCCTACACAGAACGGAGGGGAATCGTGGACTGTGGCGCGGCCGGTGTGGCTTGGAAGAGACAGGAATACGGTAGTGTCGCAGCCGCCCGTCGGCCACGCTGGAGCAAAGAACAGCACGCCCCACACACGCTGGCGACGCAGATGCAGCTCAACCAGCCGTCGCCACGGTTGCGGTGTGGGGACCGCCCTTCCAGCGCACAGCGCAGAGTCATGCGCGACTGCCTGGTGCAGCCTAGGCTGGCGAGGGGAGACAACGATGCCCGCGCAAACAATGAACGCGGCCTGCACACCCCCTGAGGCAGCGAGTGTGCCGAGACCGCACCCGACGCTGTCGGGCACATCTAACCATTCTCTCCTCCACAAAAGCCAACAAGGGTGTTGGTAGCTCCATCCGATTGGACGTTGGACGGTAGATATTCCCACAGGCAACGCGGAATTGAGTCACCTGTGGGGCCTTGATGCATCAGGCGCGCGAGTCGAGCGGCCAGGAGGCCTCTACGTGGCGTCACAAGCAGGCGTACCCCACGCCAACGATGAAAAAAACGATGACCAGGAATTGCGAAAACCGAACCTGAGGCACACAGCTGTGGTTGGCCTCGCGCTGCCCGAGGACCTCTCCCAACGGCTCAAGCGACCAACGCCGTGTTGCACCCACGGCCTTTCGGCAGGCCGTGCGGGGGAGATGCCTTGTTGCCATCGATGGTGGCAGCGCCACCACACGCCTCTTGGCAGATGACGCCGCAGTCTGTGCCAGTCTGTAAGCTGAAGATCCGATTGCGAAGTCCGAGAAAGTCTGGTTGCTAGGTCACAGCTGAGAGCACGAATCACAACAACGCATGCATTAACTTCTCAACCTCGTTCGTGGCTATGTTGCCAGCTTGCACAGACGCGCGGCAAAACGGTGGCGGCACTGCTAGTGGCCGCACATTCTGAACCAATGAGATGGTTGCAGCACACTCCAGATGGGCTGTCAAGGTGGCGTATTCCATTCGGTCATCGGAAGACACTTTTTGGTGGACCAGCCTCGTCAGCTCCTTGTTGCATGGCGCAGGGCAGCATTCCAATCCAGTGTCGTGTCTGTTTCGGGGCAGCACCTCACACCCGCTACGGGCCCGTGTGCAGCGCACTTCACCGCTGTGCCTTGTTGCCCGAGGCTGAGCCGGGAGACCTTCAGACCAACTCTATGGTCGCTGCGCCAAAAGCTGGACAGTCCCAGACAGGCGGATCGACGTTTGGGCCAATCAAACGCACAAAAGCGCCTCTTTGACAGGCCTGGACTCTCCACTTTTTGGCGGAACGACAATATCCAGTGGTCGTAGGCATCCTTGCTGCTAATAGGAGGGCACCTATTGTCTCGCTCCAGGTGATCGCGGATGCTCCATTGCGCCGAGCAGAGGCCGCAGTGCTCGAAGGAAGCTGTGGGTTGGGACCGACTCGTGTGATGGACTAGGTCACGCACGAGTGCTGGATCGAGTGGCTGAGTGACTAGCGTCTTGGGCCCACGGTGACCGGCCGAGGGCAAAGTCATAGTGCTGCGCCGCAGCCTCAAGAAGCAAGACCAGTCGAGACTGCCGGCCATCTGCGAACACCCGCACCACGGCTTTCGTCCGCCGTGCTGGCGCATAAAACAGCTGTACAGCCCAACCGTACCCATCCAGGGTGGCAAGCATGTTATGGAAGTCCCCGTCTGCTCAATGGTCCTGGCACGAGAAAGGCACTCACACCGCGACAATACCCTCATCGCGTCATAGTCACACTCATGTCGGCTGTCGAATTGAGCCCTTTGTTGAGAGCACAGGCCAGCAAGGTGATGATCAAGCTCCAAGGTCACAGCGACCACATCATAGGCAACATCTCAACTGCCTGATAGCACAACCAGTGCCCCACTGCAGCGTCCACCAAGGGTGGGCACGACTCATCAAGATCATGTTTGGTGCCGGTGCCATGGTGAAATGAGGGTGTACACGGCGACCCAGAGATCGTCCCTTTGTACAAGTTCCAACTCTGTTCGCGGAACCAAACATTCTGCCTTCGACCAATCAGATGGGTCTCATGGGCACCACATGACCTGCTGATAGCCACAAGGTGCTGATTCGGCATCGCATCAAAAAAGTGTACCACAACTGTTTTGGAGATGTACAGTATATAGAAGTACAGTTTGATCTCGTCGTGAGATCCTCTTCTTGACGCCGGGACAAGCAGAGTGATGGGATAGAAACAGATAGCGTTCACAGATGCACGAAGCCTGTCAGATCCAATGAGATGCTCTCACCCGCACTCATGTCACACCACACAGGCTAAAATTCGATACTCTTGAGTTTCTGGCAGTGTTGGAAAACTATCGCTGCCTCCGACGACGATCCTTCCAGGGCTTTGGAATTGGGTTGTGGCAATGCGGATGCCATGCGCTCCCACGCCCGCGTTCCCGCCCTCTGTCGCCCGCCACACACCAGCCCATGCTGGCAGCGCTCGCGACAGCGGCGGCCGAGGACCTGGTACGGCAAGCAACCCGCACGTGGCTCTTCCGCGGCGATGGACGGGGCGGCGGCCCGGCGCCTCACGCTCCTCGCCCGCTCCAGCTGCCTGTTTAGAGGTGTAGGGGGGGGGAGGGGCTTTTGGCTGATGTACGCTCGTCGCTGGTTGTTTTTCACGCGATGACCGCCCGCCCGCCCGGTCGGCCACGGGCGCAAGGCGGCAACCGCAGTGAACGATGACTGGCCAGGCGACGCGGCGGCGGCGGCAACCGGATGCGTGGCCCCCGCCGACCGTCGTGGCCGCGGTCCATCTTTTTTTCCGCGCGCGGGCGCCCATGAAATTATTGGGGCGGCTGCGCGTCGCCGCGCCCGCACGCCCGCAACGGCGGCCGCTATTGCGGTAGTTTCGGCGGCAATGACGGCGGCGGCGGGTGTGGCGGCGGCCGGCGACCATGCCGTGGCCCCGCTATGGCACACTACTACAGCAGCTTGTTATTTCGTCACATGCGGGAAGCCACGAACGCACTACGCCCGTGGCAACGTGTTGTTGGCTGGGGGGGGGGGGGGGGGCCCCCCCCCC
>ENA-ORXR01004923-ORXR01004923.1-marine-metagenome-genome-assembly--contig:-NODE-4923-length-10919-cov-8.188249_pt1 | contig 10919 bp, 3 predicted proteins | sample MGYA00237866_ERZ511479 | MGnify/ENA metagenome assembly ERZ511479 | reverse complement strand
CGCCGCGCGCCGCCCGCGTGCGGCCGCGTGTATGGGGCGGTGCGGGTCGGGCGCGGCGGCGGGTGTGGCCGCGGCGGCGGTGGGCGGCTGCCGGCGGCGCCCGCGGGCGCGCGTCGGGCCCCCCGCGGTCGCCCTGTACAGTAGTGGCGTGGCGCGCGGTCGGTGCGGCGGCGGGCGGGGGGGGAGGGCGACGGGGGGGGCGCGCCGCCGCCGGGGCGGTCGAGCGCGGGCGCGCGGGGCGGGCGGCGCCGTCGGGGACGCGCCGCGCGCGCGGGGGCGCCACGGGCGGCACTGGGCGGGGGGCCGCCGCCACGCGCGTGCGCGCGCGCGGGCGGGGCGCGCGGGGGCGCGCCGGCCGCGGGGCTGCCAGCGGTGGCGCAGGGGGCGGCGAGGGTCAGACGCCGAGCGCCGACCGACCAAACAACCAAAAAAAAAAATCATCATCGTCGTGGAGACGCTGGCCACCGGCCCACCCACACACCCCACGGTGGTGGCAGGGCGGGGGGGGGGGCCCACGCCGCACCGGGGACGGAACGCAGCGTGGCTCCCAGCGTCCGCTGCCCGCAGCACACACACGGACGCGCGCAGGCGGGCCGGACGAAAAAATGGGGGAAACAAACAGCACAAACATAGCACAGACGCCCGTCCAAGCAAGTCGAGTCAAACCGACACGCACACGCGGGTCATGTCCGGTTGGCCACCGCCCCCGGCGCCGGCGGGGCCGACGCAGACGACCCACCCCGCTTGGCCGCCGCGGCAGCAGCGTCCTCCTCCTCGTCATCCTCCTCCTCCGCTTCGGCGAGCCAGTCAAACCACCCGCGCGTCTGCACGAGCGCCTCGGTTTTGCCCCGCTCGTCGTCGCCCGTCACGATCAGCTCCTTCCACGCTGACGCCGCTTCCTCCGACACCACGTCCGTGTCGTAGAACGACTCAAACAGGCGGGAGACTAGCGACGGGCCCCGCACGCCGCTGGCCGCCACCACCCCCGGTGGGAAGCCAGACGCGTAGCAAAAGGCCTGCACCTCGAGCAGCACCGCCTCTGCCAGCGGCTGGCTCGTGCCCGTGTAGGGCGCCAGCAGGGGCGCGACGAGCGAAACGAGGAGCGCCTTTTCTGTCGTGACCGCGTCGACAGTCAGCGGCGGGGAGCCGTCGTCCTTGCCACCGGCGCTTGCCGTCACCGCGCACGCTGCGGCCAACGCAGACCGCGCGAGCAGCCGCACAAACGCAGGCGACGCCCGCGTCGCCGCGTCGACACGCTGATTGCACCACGCCACGGTGGAGGTGGCGAGCGCCGTGGCCGCGTTGGCCGCCATGGGCGTCGGCGCCCCTGCGCGCGCGGGCGCGAGCCGCATCGCAATCTCCTTCCCAACCGCCCGCAGGGGCACGAGGAAATGCACGCCGAGGGCGTCGAGCGCCGACTGCAACGCCATGTCCCCGCGGTCGCCAATAGCCTTGGCGAGCGCCGTCACATCCAGGCCGAGCGCTTGGCAGACGCCCCGTGAGACCGCATCGGCCTCCACCTCCGAGGCGGCGGCAGGCTTGTTCGGAGTGTCGGGAGGCGGCCCGACCGGTGGCGACAGCAGGCCCTGCTTGAACCCGCTAAACACGGCACACACGAGTTGCAGCGTCGCGCGCGCATCCTCCTCCTGGAGCTTCCCAACAGCCGTGCTGAGGAACCCGAGGCCCCTCGTCTTTGCACCCCTGTCCTTCGACGCGGCTGCCGTAGAGCCCGATGACGGGCCGCTCCCGCCGTCTGCTGGTTCAAACGCGCCCGCAGCAGCGAGACGACCAATGAACTTGCCGACAAAAATGTTCGCCTGGGGGTCGTCGATGCACAGGTCGGTCAGCTCGTCCAGAGTCTCGGTGAAGCCCGCGATGAAGGCCGTATTGGGCACCGTACCGGCGCGAGCAATGTACTCGAGGAGGCCGAGCGGGCCGAGCCGCTGGTTGGGCCGCATGTCGAGCACCCGCCGCATGATGGCGGCAACGAATTCGCCACGCTTGGCCTCGGGCACCTCTTCGGCGACACACTCGGTGGCCTCCTTCATATCGTTGGTAGAATCGAACTCGCCGAGAATCGCCTTGGCCTTGCGCTCGAGATTCTCGGTGCTCATACCACCAGAAGGCGTCTTGTCATTGGCATCGCCAGCCACGCTGCCACCGCCACTTGGCGTCGACGGCGACCCACCAGCGCCGCCGCTGAGCACACGGCCGCCACCCCGGGCCGACCCCGAAAAGTCGCTCCGGTCCGCCGATCCGTGCCGCGCGTCGCTGCCACTCGACGGAGACTCGGCGAGCATGGAGAAGGAGTTGGACGGTGGGCCAGACGACCGCGACGCCACCCGCACGTCGCCCGAGCCGCCCATGCTGCCGCCCAGCGGCCGCGGGCGGATCCCGCCTCCGGGGCGTCCGCCGCCGCCGCCGCCATCCCTCCGGTCCCCACCGGACGGACCGCCGCCAAACGTGTTGCCACCGCCGCCACGCGCCGACAACGGCACGTGCATGTTGATGCCCCGAGCAGGCGGCGGCCCGCCCCGGTCCCGGTCCCGTCGGTCCCGGCCGCCACCAAAGCCGCGCGAGCCTCCCCCCCCCCGGGAGGCCGCCTCCTTGGCACGCTCCTCCTTCTCAATGTCCTCATGGATTTCGGCCAGGGTCTTAGCCTTAGTCTCCTCCCGGCGCTGATGCCAGTTGGCCGCCCGCAGGTCAAGGAGGTCCTTGAGCAAGAAGCGGATGCGAGTAGGGATGTCCGGATCCCGCGACAGCAGCGTGAATTCCTTGAAGTAGGCGTCCATGTGGGAACGTGCGCTGGCGTTGCTCGCCAAGATCTTGCCCGTCGTCGTCATCAGCTGCACGAGCGCCTCGATGACGTCATCCTCCTTCTTCTCGAGAGAGATGCGGGTCAACCGCTGGATGCACTCCATGTGAATGATCTTCTCAGGGATGAGCTTCTGCTTAAACAGCTCGCCGATGAACTTCACGTTGCCAAGCATGCGTTGCTTGGCCCGCTGGATGACGACGCCAATGTCCTTCTGCTCAATGACCTCCTGCTTCGCAATCGTCTCGAGCTTGTCGACAAACTCGCTCATGGCCGCGCTCTTCTTCTCCCGCGCCTTCTCCACAACAGTCATCAGTGTCTCGGTCGACAGGGTGTCCGCCTCTTCCAGCGCCTTGAGGTCGCTCATGATGGTCTCCTCGTTGGCAAACCGCTCAAACTCCATCTGGCAATTCTTGATCAGCCGGCGGCGGAATGAGAGGGCCTTCTTCTCTTCCTCAGGCGTCTTGAGCAGCTCCTCACTCAGGTTGAGTTTGTCGCGGCTCAGACGCGCGCACAAGTCGGCGTACATGGGCGCAAAGTTGGCCTCCGACAGGGACTTTTGGAAGACCTCCGCGACAATGCCGTACAGGACGTGGATAGAGGTAATCTCAATGTCCTTGATCTGCCCGTAGATCTTCTCAAACTTCTCCAGCGTGAGCTTGTTGAGCAGCGAGCGGACCTGCTTGATCTTGGTTTGCACCTCGTCATCGTCCTCGCGTTTGCGCTGCCACGCGTTCTCGCTGCGCTGAAGCTCTGGCTGAGGCGCAATAATGTCAGCCTGGACGCGGCTGCCTCGCGGATCCGACATGTCGCCATAGCCGCCCCGAGCGCTGCCGTAGCCGCCCCCTCCACGATTCATGGGCGTTCCCATGCCACCGCCACCGCGCGGCGTGCGAGCCATGCTTAGGTCCGGGCCACCGCCACCACCACCAGGCTGTCCGCCCGCCAGCACCTTCATCGTGCCGCGGGCGGCAAGGAAGTCCGGCTCGGGCGGTCCGGCAGACGCGCCGCCTCGCGGTGGCCCGCCGAGCATACCCGGCGGGCCAGAGCGGCCCGGGCCACCCGCCGGCCCATTGGCGCCATTGGCGGCCGGCGACCGCACGGAGCCTCGAGGGTCGGCAAGCTGCGGCGCCGGGCCGCCCCGGTCGCCACCGCCGCGGTCGCCACCACGGCCGCCTCCGCGGTCGCCACCACGGTCACCACGGTCACCGCTGCGCTCACCACGCCCGCCACGCCCGCCGCCGCGCCCGCCGCCGCCGCCGCCACCGCCACCCCCGCCCGAATGGGTGTGCTTGTTAACATCCGAGTCGAGCACGGACCTAGGAAGAGCATCGAGCGACATGCAAAAGCGACCAATGTCAAACAACCACGGAATAGGGAAGGCCTTGCGATCGCCCTGCCCGTGCTCAATCCTGGGCAAGGTATCAGGTGTCATCGGCGCGACCATGCCCGGAGGGGGCCCGTCCGCGTCGCCGTCGGCGGCTCCAACCGCGGCGTCCGCCGTGGTGGCTCCGTCATGGGCAGCACCATCCACAGCCGCACCATGGGCAGTAGTCGCAACGTCAGGAGCCGTCGCATCCGCCTTGTCGCTTGACACACCCGCTGCCTTCGACGCGGCTGTCTGGGTAGCCGAAACCGCAGAAGCTGCTGTTGCCGCCACTGCACCTGCACCGGCAGCAGCCGCAACCGGCACAGCGGCGGCACCAGCCACAACCGCAGTCGCTGCCGCGGTTAACGCTCCTGCCGCCACAGCCCCCGCCTTTGCCAATGTGGATCCTGACGACGGGGCATCGGAGCGCATGGCATTAGGAGGCGCCACGTCGGCGACCTTGGCTGCGGCCGCGTCGTCCGACGGTGGAGGCGACTTGGTCACCGCGCCGTTGGCAGCTGCCACCGCAGGAGCGCGGGACGATCCCACCTCCTTGGCACCGACCGCCGCCTTTGCGGAGGACTTGACTTCAGCCCCACCGGCGGACGCCGCGGCGGACGCAGTAGGCGCAGACTTCGCTGCTGGATTGGTCTCCTCAGCAGCCGCTGGTGTCGCAGACTTCACAGGCACCACGGACGCGGGGGTACTTCTAGTACCAGCCTCTGACGCCGCCGGCTTGACCGTCTCAGCCGCCGCTCTGGACGCCGTTGCCGCCGCCGGTGCCGCCACAGGAGCCGCTGGCGCCACCTTGGGCGTCGCGGCCGCGGGCGCAGCAGGCGTTTGGGCAGCCGACGCCGGCGACGCGGGCGAGGTCGACAACGGCGTCACCCCGTGCGTCGGCGCAGAGGGCGTCGCGGCAGGCGTCGAGATCGCCGGCACCTTGGTGGCAGGCGTCGCAGGCGATGCCGCGAGGGCGTCGTGTGCTGTGGCAGACGCAGTCGACTTGGCAGGCGTGGCCGCCGACGACGATGCAGTCACCGCCGGCAGCGCGGCGGCTGGCTTGGCCTTATCCGCACCACCAGCCTGCGTCACATTGCCTGTGGACGACTGCGTTGCAGAAGCCGCAACCGACTTGGATGGCGCCGCAACCGGAACTCGTGCCGCTGGCGGAGGCGCAGCCGACTTTGCAGCCGACAACGTCGAGGTCGTGACCAGCGACGATGATGGCGACGACGGCGTTGCCGGCTGGGCAGCTGCCATAGGCAGTGAAGACGTTGGCACCTTGGCCACAGCTGGCGCTGGTGACTTCGCAGCCGCCGCCACTGGCGCCTTGGATGGCGCCTTGGCTGACGCCTTGCCTGGCGCTGGTGCCAACGCCTGGGCCAGTGATGCTGCCGGCGCCTTGGCCGGCGCTGGTGCCGGCGCCTTGGCCGGCGATGGTGCCGGCGCCTTGGTCGGCGCTGGTGCCGACGCCTTCGATGACGCCGGTCCCGGCGACTTGGAAGCCGCCGGCGCTTGGGCCTTGGTTGCAGCCGGTGCTGGCGGCCTGGCGGTGCCCGCCGCTGGATCGGCCGCCTTGCCAACTGCCGTTGGCTTGGCCGTCACCGGCGGGGGTGACGGCTTGCGTCCACCCACGGCAGCCGCTGGGCTCGTCACCGCCGGCGGAATGGCAGTCGTCGATGCCGCAAGCGGCGGGGTGGACGCGGCCGGCGCCTTGGCGGGCGCTGTCTTCGCTGGTGCCACTTTAGCGGCAGGTGCCTTACCGGGCGCTGTTGCCTTAGCGGTCACAGCCTTGGGCGCAGCCGCCTTGGCCGGCGGAGACTTGGCCGGCAGCGCCTTGGCCGCAGCCGTGGGGGGCGACTTGGCGGGGGCTCCCTTCGACGCGGCACCTGGCTTAGGCGACGACGCTTTGGCGGCTGCCGCAGGCGCGGGAGCCACCTTCCCGGGTACCCCTTTGGCGGCACCTGTCGTCTTGGGCGAAGGCGCCTTCGCCGCTGGCTGCTGCTGCTGCTGCTGCGGTTGCTTGGCGGGCGTGGGCTTGGCGGGCGTGGGCTTGGCGGGCGCCGCCTTTGCGGGCGCCGCCTTGCTCCCCTGCTTGCCCGGTGCAACCTTGGTGTTCGCCGCCACCGATGTGGACTTGGAACTTGCCGACGAAGCGGCGTCTGACCCGGGCGCAGGTGACGTCGGCTTGCTCCCCGACCTGGAAGTCTTTGCGCCGCCGCCACCAGGTGCGGCCTTACCCACTGCGCCAGCGCCCTTGGCTGGCGGCCCGGTCCGCGACTCAACAGGGGACGCCTTGGCCGACGCGGCTAACGCGCCGCCCTTGGGTACCGCTGCGGCGCCGACCGAGTCGGTGCTTCCGACAGTCAGCACGCGCGGCGCCACACTCTGCGGTGTCGACGAAATAGCTGCGGAGGCGGCCGTGTCAGCCGTCGCTTTGGCAGGCGGCCGACCTGACGCAGGGGCAGCGGCCGCCGACGCCGGCGCCGTGTGGGCGTGCGGCGACTTGCGGCCAGACGCCGACGCTGTCGCTGCCGCGTGCCGCGGTGGCCCGGAAATTTCGGGAGGCCCGGTGCTCGTCGCCGCCAATGCTGGCGTCGCCGCCGCCGTTGGCTTGCCCCCAGCCTGCACCGCCGATGACGAGGTCGCGGCAGCGGCGAGCGATTGCGGCATCGTAGCCGCTTTTGCCGCGGCTGACGGCGGGGGGACGTCGTCCCGCACGCCTTGGCGCTCCAGTTGCTTGTCGAGGGCAGCCTTGAGGGCGTCCGACTGGACACCCGACGAGGAGGGCGCGGCCGCCGCCGGCGTCGCCGAGGGCGCCGCAGGCGTAGCAACAGTTGCGGGCGGCTCGGTCGCCATGCTGGAAGTCGACAGCGTCACGCCGTCGGGGGTGACAATCGGCAGCGCCCGCGATGCACTGCCGCCGCCGCCGCCGCCGCCACCCGACGGGGGCAGCGACGCGCGGCTCGACGCCGGCGGCACCTTGGCCGCCGACGGCGGCATGGATGCCAGTGGCGCCGGCGACGGGGGCGCCCGCGTCGACGCCGGCGACGGCTGCACCGACGACGACGGGGTGGCGGCGTTGCTCAAGTCAATGGCCTCGTGCGTGTTCGGGTCAACGATCGTGAGGGCGCGGCGCTCCCGCTTGGGCGGTGGGGCTGGCTGGGAAGGAACAGCGCTTTGCGGGGCCATCCCATAGGCCATCGCCTGCATGCCCGGCATGCCCGGCATGCCCTGCGAGTAGAAGTAGGGCGGCGGGCGGAACGGTGGCGGGGGGGGGTTGGGCATGTAAGACATCTATGCACCAGGACAGAGAAACCGGGCGGCGTCGAGTAAGGAACGTGGACCACGAACACACGAGATGCGATCAGTGATTCGGTCGACACACGCAACACAGCCAGACGGCACGACAAAACAGGCACAAGCACACACCAATGTCAGACACAAGTTGAACAACACTGCGGAAGCATATGGGAAATCATGCAGAAATCTGCGCACACGCAAGACGAGGAAGAAAACACAAAAAAAAACTAAAGAGACCAAGAACCACGACTCACACAGACCATCGCACGCGCTTACGTTTGGTTGGGCCGGGTTGGTAGGGAAGCGTTGTAATTGCGGTGGGCGGTCCGGGATGTAGACCGGGGAGCCGAGCCCCCGCCGTTGCTGCTCAGTGAGATTGGGCGGCGCCGACGAGGTGCGCTGCAGCTCCGCCGGCGGGCGGAACGGCTGCATCCGCTGCTGCTGCATATGCTGTTGCTGCAACAACCACTGCTGCTGCTGCTGCTGCTGGTGTTGTTGCTGCTGTTGCTGCTGCTGCTGCTGCTGCTGCTGCTGCTGCTGCTGCTGCTGCTGCTGCTGCTGCACTTGCACTTGCTGCTGCTGCGCCGCGGCGGCGGCTGCGGCCGCCGCCCGCTGCTGTTGTTGCATCGCCGCTGCGTGTGGCAACGGCGCCCCCGGGGGCCCCGGCGGCGGCGGCCCGCCCGGGTGGGGTATTGGCGCGTACGCCGAGGGCGGTGGCGGCCCATAGGCCACCCCCGGCGACAGCAAGTGCCGCGGCCCGGGGCCCCCATGGTGGAGCGGGGGCGGCCCGGGCGGGCGGTGCCCGCCGGGGCCGTGCGGAAGGTAGGGCGAGCGTGGGGGACCACCGCCCCCGCCGCCGCCGGCCACACCCGCGGCGGCATAGTCTCCAAATTGTAGGCCCACCGCGGCGGCGGCGTTCACAGGCGGCTGAGGTCCATGGTGCGGGGGGGGGGCGGCGGGGTGAGGCACACCGCGGGGCTTGCCGCCCTCCATACAAAGGCGGCGGCTGCCGCGGCGCGGGGGTGCAGGTGTGTGCGTCGGCGCGCGTGCGAGCGTACGTAAGCGCGTGCGTGCGTGCGTGCGTGCGTGCGTGAGTGTGCGCGGTCGCGCACACACCAGCCGACACGCAAAAAAAAAGAAAAAAGCCACAAGACGCGCGCACCTGGAGAGCCCAAACCGGGGCGCCGCGCCGCGCGGGAGCGAGCGACGCCTTGGCAGGCGCCACACGCGCACGGCGGAGCGGCGCCGGCGTTGACTTGGTCGGCGACGAACAGGGGCAGGGGAGGGACAAACCGACGGCCGCGTCAAAGTCCGAGGCGGCGTCGCGGGGGTGGTGGCGGTGGTGGAGGCAAGGCGGTGGGGCGGCGGCGGAGCGAGACGGCGATCGGCGGCGGCGCGGCCGACGGCTGCCAGCAACGACGGCGGCGCAGCTGCCAAGAGCGCGCGGGCGGCGCGGTGCGCCGTAGGGCGTGGAAACAAGTCTGTGTAAGACAGCCGGCGACGGTCGCTGTGCACTACTGGCGGGTGCCAAAATAGCAGTGGTCTATGGGTGCCCATTGGCACTCAAACAGCTGTAAGAGAGCTGGAGTATGGTTCAAATCTCCCAAATTGATCTACATCACCTCGTCGTTTGGCTTCTTCAGCAGATTACAGTGAGCTCTCGCTCACAGATTGAGTACTCTTTGTCGAGGCCCTTGCAAAATTTCATAGTTAGCGTCCTTGACGACATGGAAACGAAGGTAACGATCTCACGGCCGGCGATCACACAGCGACAAATCACAGAGTGGATGGCTCACTCTCGTAGGACACACTGAAATGTAGGAGAGGGATTTGCTGAACTTTGTATCCGAATGGCAAGTTGTGTGCTGGTAACTGGCACAAAATCCGAGTGGTCCTCACGATGAAACTGATCACTGAAAATATTCTAACTCAGGTTGAACTTCGTACTTGGCCCTACCTATTGTATTGCAATCCTCCAGCAATTGGCGATGGGATGCAGTGTCTGCCTCTCAAATTAAGGTAAAGGGAAGGGTTATTCCAGATTCCTCTTGCCGGAACCGATCCAACACGCGATCTGGGGACACAGGTATGACTTCTCGGGAGACCTTAGAATTTTCAGATAATTTCTGTGCTGCTGATATGCATTTCCAGCCGGCATTCTCATAGCGGCCTGCTTAGTAACGATTCCATCCGGAATCGGGAGAGTCTATTGGTCCGCGCACACTTGCATGATATTTGCAACCACTCTGCCACCATCATTTTATGGAGGACAGCAAAACCGATGGTGTCTCCCGCGGCAGTACTGTAACGTTTTCTGTTTGATTTTGCCAACTGTGGAAACGAACGAAAGAGAGACTGGACTTGTTGTCAGCCATTTTGTCAATTGGAGATGGATCTTTGACGAATGAAAAGTTGTCTCGATACGGGTGTGATTCTCGTCTGGAAGTGACACAGTTTGGTGGAGTGCAGTACTGTACGTGCGCGGATGCCGAGGCTCTCTCTTTCTTGACGAGATGGCGGACAAGCCCTTTCCACCAATGTCATCCGGCACGGCACGGACACGAGAGGCCCACCCAAGCAGCACGCTGGTTGTCCATATGAACAGCGGGACCACTGGCAGCAGAGTCGGCGTAGGTCCCTTCAGCGGCCGAGGCACCGCGAAGCGTCCGCCTCAAGGCTACGGCGGAGCGCGCACCCAAGTCGGCTGCGCAGCCTGCGCAAGGCAAGGCGGCGCCTCAACACTGGTCCAGCAGCGCACCTGACACGCTGCCGCCGTCAAAGACCGCCGCCAATGACCAAACGTGGTCCCGACGTTGCCGCACCGACGCCACCAGCGGGCGGTGCCCCGCTCCAGACCCCCCCGTCCCTCCGCCACCCTCGCCGACCACCCCGCTCACGCCGCCGCCCCGTCGTTGGCTCGGTCGCACGACGCCCTCTGCCACCCCGGCTCCACCGCCGCCGCCGCGGCTACTTGCGGCCGCTGAGAATCCGCTCGACGAGCGAATCAAAGTCCGCGTCGGCCGCCGCGGCCGCCGCGCCGCCCGCCGCGGCGGCCGCGGCCGCCTCCCCGCCGCCCGCCGCCGGCAATGGCGACAGCGACGGTGCCGGCGAGGCAGAGCCGCCGCCGCCGCCGCCGCCGCCGGCATCGTCTCCCGCGGCGGTCGCGCCCGACGACGCGGACGCGCCCGACGGCGCCGGGGAGGCACGGCGCCCCCGCCCGCCGCGGCCGCGCGGCTTGACGACCCGCCCGCCCGCCACGTCTGCGCCGACGGCACCCGCGGCGGCGGCGGCCGCAGAGGCGGCGGCGGCCGCCCGCCCGGTGCCCGCCTCGTCCGCCGCCGCCGCCGCCGCCGCGTGTAACGCATCCGTGCCGGGCGCCCGAGGCGCGGCAGCGCCGGGGGCGGCCTCCCCCCCCCCCCCCCCCCCCCCCCC
>ENA-ORXR01004921-ORXR01004921.1-marine-metagenome-genome-assembly--contig:-NODE-4921-length-10922-cov-24.768557_pt1 | contig 10922 bp, 5 predicted proteins | sample MGYA00237866_ERZ511479 | MGnify/ENA metagenome assembly ERZ511479 | reverse complement strand
ACCAAGTCCATCTTTTTGCCCGGCCCGAAAAACGGGTCGGCGCCAACGCCCCACACGTCAATGTTGGCGGCCATGTAGAGCGCCTCAATGCCCTCGTCGCGCCCCGCGTCGCGGTTGGCACACAAGGCCGCGAGGAGCGCCTCCACCATATCCTGCGGCTGCAGCTGCGCGTAGAGGGCGACGCGCTCCCGCCACTTCATCCGCGAGCCGCCGGGGGGGGGCGCCCCAAACTCAGACGCCCGCGCGCTGCTGCTGCTGCTGCTGCTGCGCGCGCCGCCGTCACGGCCGCCGCCGCCGCCGCCACCGACGCCACCGCCGCCGCCGCCCGTACCGTCGGCCGCGCCGCCGCCGCCGCCTGGCGCGCCGCCGCTTCTGCCGCCGCCGCCGCCGCCGCTGCCGCCGCCGAGGCCCGCCGCGTCGCCGTCGCCGTTGAGCGCCACCACGGGCGGCCGTCGGCGGCGGCCGGCGGGGGCCGACGGCGACCGGGGGGGGCCCCCCAGCCCAACCGACCGACCGCGGCGGCCGACGCGGCACGCGTGCGGCGCGCCGCCGCCGCCGCCGCCGCCGCCGCCGCCGCCGCCGAGGCGGCCGGGGGCGACCACAAACCCGACGGCGCGGGGCGGTGGGCCCCCCCCCGGCGGCGGGGCGGGCGGCGCGACGCGCCGACGCCGGTGACTCGACCCGCCGTCTAGTGGCAATGGCATGGTGGCGCGGGGGGGCGGCGGGCCCGACGGTGTGCCGCCGCCGGCGGGGGTGACCGCCGCGGGGGGGTGCGGCGGGGTGGCGAGCAGCGCCGCGACGGAGCGGGGGGCGCCCACAGGAGGAGGCCCGACCGAGCAGAGACACAAAAAAAGACGGAGAGCGGCAGCACCAGCGCCGCGGGGGAGAGCCGACACCCCGCGCGGCGGCCGGCGGGCGGCGCGACGGCGACGGGCGCGTCGGGGCGGCTGCCGTACAGCGCCTGGGCGCGGCCACGCCGCGGCAGGCGGGCGAGCGAGGTGCGCGGGGCGGGGGCCCGCCAGCGCACCCCCCCTGCGGCTGGAAGCACGAGTGCACGCCCGTGCGCGCCGCTGATTGGCTGCCTGCACCCCCCAGTCGGCGGCGCACGCGTACAAGTCGGGCCGCGGCGGATCGCCGGCGTGGGCGCGCGGGTGGCGGGCGCCCGAAAAATCCTGCGCGCGGGGCGCGCGCGGTATGAGTGACCGACGCGTGCCGCCGCCTGTGCCCAGGCACGGGTGGCGCTGCTGCGAGCGGCGTTGGGAGGGGCGGGTCTGCATCCCCCCCGCCGTGGCCACCCCCCCACAGCACGCGTGCCCGCGTCCCCAACGGTGGGAACCAGTGGCGCCGGCGCGCGGGGGTGGCTGCGGTCGTGGGGACGCGGAGCGCCGCCACCCCCGCGCAGAGGGCGCGACGGCGGGCGGCGGGGGGGGCCCCCCGCGGTCGACGGACGACGGTGCACCCCAAACGGCGGTCCGCGTTTCTTGTCCACGGGCGGCAGTGCCCGCCCGCGGCCGTCCACGCGGCCACCAAAACAAGATCAAAGAGATGCACTGCCACCACACGGCAGACGGGGCGAGCGGCGCGGGGGGCGACGGGTGTGCCCCGCGTTGCCGCCGCTCGCCCCTCCCCACATGCGGGCCGGCGCTCCCCGCCGTCCCAGAGGAATGGCGGGCCGCTCTCTGCCCTCGAGTCCGCGTCGCGCTCTCCACGCACACCGCGTGCAATCCCCCCGCCCCCCCCTGCAGCTGCTGGTGTGCGTCGCGGCGCTCTCGTGGACCCAGCCCCAGGTCGTTCTGATGTCCGGCGCCCGTCGAGCCGCTTCGGCCACCGTTGCGGACGAGAGGATGGATGACGAGACCACCCAACAGGTGCCGTTCCTCAACCACTGTTCATTCCCGTTGCGCCATCGGTGCGAACCGACAGCTGCGCAATGGGAATCAACTCAACAGTGGCTGAGGAACGGCATCTCTCGGATGGTCTCGTCATCCATCCACTCGACCGTGACGGTGGCCGAAGCGGCTCGACGGGCGCCGGACATCAGAACGACCTGGGGCTGGGTCATCCCTCAGCTTGGTCCCCACACCCGTTCCCCACCGCACATCCCCTGGGATGGCGGCTGCGCCGTGGCCACCTAGGCCACTGGTCCATGGGCGCCCACAAACGCCTTGACGGCCGCGTCCGTGCGCTCCACCACCGCTGTGAGGTCTGCCGGCCAGCAAGGCCCATAGTTGGCGCCACGGGGGGAGCCGCCACGCGCACGAGTTTTCTTCAGCGTCAGGAATGGGGCACCATCCGGCTGCGCCAACCCCACCGCAACGGCCAGCTGGTTGATACGGCGTCGGGTGGGCGCACGGTTCCGCCGCGCCAGGTTCCGGATTGCCTCCTCAATCTGCTCTTTGTCACGGTTGAGGACGTCGGCGGCCGCCGCGGTGTCCGCATCCAGCCCAGTGGGCGCGCGCAGGTCGCGCACACGACCGCCCGAGACTGAAGAGAGCACCAACAGGATGTTGGCGAGGGCTTCCACGTTCAACTTGCGGGCCCAGCGGACAAGCTGTGGCGCTGCTGCAGGTGGCTCGGCTGGGGGCGGCGGCGGCGGCGGCGGCGGCGGCGGCGGCGGCGGCGGCGACGATGCCAACAAGATGGGCAGGGGTGCAGGCAACTCGGACCCACGTGTGATGGCCACAGACGCGGCGGCCAGGGCAGCGGTTGCCATGGCCTGCATCACAGATGCGACGGCGTCGGCGGGGAGAGCGTGAGGCTGGGACGGCGGCAGCGCCCGCTGGGGCGGCTGGCCGGCGGTGGGCAACGGAGTTACCGCTCCAAAGATGCCGAAGACGGCCGCAGCGGCGGCTCGCGCAGCCGCCACGGCAGAACTGTCGCCGGTGCCAGCGCCGCCGCCCGCGGTCGCCATCACCACCGGCAGTTCGAACGACTCGGGGCTCTCCCCCCCAGCAGTGCACACGCTGTCGGTGGCGCCCAACACGTCAGGTGCTGGCGAACCCGTCGAAGGCGCGCCGACAGACGGGTCAGCCGGCCACGCGCCGGGGATGCCCATCGCGGCCACGTCCGTGTCACCCTCCTCGGGCGCGTCATAGTACAACAAACTGAAATGGGCCGACGGGGTCGAAGGCAGGGACGGATACAGGTCGCCACCCCGCGCGTCCGAGTCCAGGGGAGGGGTGCCCGCCATCGGGCCAACCCGTGCCGCTTGGGAGCCAGCCGCCTCCGGGTCAGTCGGGGGGGTGCCCTGCGATGCGCGTTCGGTCGCGGCACGCGTCGTCGTCGCCCGCTGGGCACCCCCCTCGTCGTCGCGCACGGCGGTACCGGTGGTGCGTACCACCGGCCGAAGTCGGAGTCGACGGACACAGGCAGGCACGCACAAGAGCGGAGCCGCGGGCACAGTTGTGCCCGGCGCTGCAGGGCCGGCTGCGATGCTGCCTCGCCCAGCCGTGCCCCGCGCGGACGCCCAAACTGGGCCGCTTGGCGCCTGGGGCCGTGACCCGTTGGGCCGTGCGCGCACCGACAACGCATGCGGCTTTGCATCAAGGGATACCACCTCCCAACCTTCACCCCCTCCCCCCACGCCACAGCTGGCACAGCGCTCGGGACGTCTTTTGACCAGATTTGCCTGTGGTGACCACCGTGCGTCGGACGCCAAGCCAGAGGGTCGCGTGCGAGCGGGCCCAGGCCGGGACCCTTGTTGCTCGTGATTGGCACTTTCGCGCCGCGCTTCCGCCGCCCCCTCGGGCGGGGCTCGCTAGCGATTTAGCCTTCCGCACGGTTCCCCGCACGGGCAGCGACCCCGTGCAGAAGGCGTCGACCTCGGTGGCGGCCGTGCGTTCCGGCGACGCCGCTCGCAGGTGGGACAGCCTACTGCTGCGGTGGACCGCGAGCACGCACAGCCCGGCGTGGCGAAAGGTGCGTGCTAGCGGCAACGCCGCCTTCCGTACTGGAAGACGGGTTCCGCGACGAAGCGCGAGGGCCCTCACCCCTCTGGACAGCGTATGATTGGCGGAGCCAGGGGAGCGTGGCAGGAGCTGTTAGCGCTCGGGAGCTGCCCGTCCGTCGCCACTCGAATTGACCGCCGACCCTGAGCTGGTCGTATCGTGGACACCAAGAAACGGTTGGGAGGCTGGTGACACCTTGGACGCAACGACAGCGCAGTGCGTGCACACCCGTGCACGAGAAATCCTAGGATTTCCGCCTAGCGAGCTGTAAGCACCCCCGTCTACACTGAAGAAATCGCCCTTTTTCTGACTTTTTCTGGTTTTTCGTAGCCATGCGGTTCGTGGACACAGAGCAAACCCACTGCGCTTCACTCGGTACATGGTGAGGACTACACCCATACCGAGAAAGCGCCGTTTCCGGAACCGGAACGGTGCTTTGAGCGCCTAAAACACGGTATGTTGTCGTACGCTCATCTGGCCCAGCGCGCGACGCACCGCAGCTCAGGCGCCTGACTACGATGTGACAAGCACATCCTTAGGATCTGCAGGCCCCAATCAGACGATCATCAGCGCCCAACACAGGATGATCCGCAGCCTGCCGTACGATAATCTAGGGCCCGAGCTGCTCTCTGCTGGGATGATCCGCAGCTGCGGATCACGTCAGGCTAGCCTGACGTGGGACCTCCTAGGCTCCCAGCTGGGATGACCCGCAGCCTGTCGAAGGACATCCTAGGTTCCCAGATGGGATGATCCGCAGCCCTTTTTACGATAAACTCGGGTGCCGCGGGCGCTGTTCTCATCGTAACAGGAGCTTGTTGGATCGTAAAGTCAGCTTCCCGCAGGCTGCATCACAGTCTGCGGCGCAGCTCACTTTGAGGCTCCTGGACAAGTAGCCCTGTACAATACCTAAATATTGAGCGAGAGCAGCTGTTTCGCATGTTCTGATTGGTTCGTCGATCTCCAATCTGTAGGTGAGGTGGACTACTGTTGCACATGGCTCGCGGCCTGGCAACCGCCAGACGCTCAGCTCTGCGCTGTTTGTCGCCTGTGATGTGCCAAGTGATGCGCTATTTTCCGTCCACGGTGCGCTATTACTCGGCCCGCGGCGCCCCAGTTAGCGCTTGGCATGCGGCTGTTAGTCGTCTGTCAGTCGGCTGTTAGTCGCCTAGCAGTCGGCTGTTTGTCGCCTGGTAGTCGGCTGTTTGTCGCCTGTCGTCGGCTGTCCAGAGCCTGCGGCGCTGATGTCAGGTGCCTGTGTTGTGGGATCCACAGCGCAGCTCCGGGCCTGAGACGTCGCTCCATGATCCTACGTTCGCTGCGCCGCCTCGCTATTTCTGGCGCAGATTGGCTGAGCGCGGGGCCTGTCAGCGCGCAATCTAGTGTCTATTCTACCACGCCTTGTGATCAATTGATCACAGCGTTGTGATCATTTGATCCCATCCCGAAATCGTCGATTCCAGCCAGTCTACATATGAAAGCGGGCAATGCAGGGTGTCACCTGCGCTTCTCGCCGTCGCCTTGCATCGTATACCGACTCGACCGGCCAGCACCCCATATCAGCTTCATAGCAACAGCCACTAGAAGGGTTTGGCAAGAGCGCCGTGACAAAAACACGCAAGAAAGATCGGATCTCGACTTCCTAAACTGGACCGTCCCCTGTCGCTCGAACCCCCCCCCCTCCCTTCAACCACCCACGCCGTCCAGCAGCACCAGCCGACCGACGCTTCCGACCTCGAGAGTCGGTTTCCGAGCGCCCGTTCGAAGCCAAAACAGACTACAGTATTTTATGTAATAGTCCACGCCCCGCTCCCCCCCCCTCCCCCCTCGCCCCGACGAAAGCCACAGACACGCGGGTCACCCGCGTAAATTCAAAGCACTGCGTCGTGCGCGGACAGCACATGGGATGCAAAGCAGTTGCGCCCCGTCTTGGCCCCGCACACGAACATCTCGCGGCCCCCGTCCGGTTGACGGCACTCGGAGCAGACGAGAGTGCTTGTGTGGGTGGTGCACACGCAGCAGCGGCGCTGCGCCAAAAATACCCCTGCGCCACCCGCCGATGGATGGCGACGCTTGGTCGTCGGGGTGAGGTGTACGCCCACACCATAGGCTGAGGGCGGCGCGGGATCAACCGCACTCATTGCGGCACGCGGCCGCGCGCCCGTTGAGTCGAAAGTGTTGTCTATGAGACCGGATGCCAGGTCCTCGTAAAACGCCGCCTGCTTGAAGGAGGCCGGTCCTCGCGCCCCCGAGTGAAGGAGCCACGCGTCAACGATGCACACACCCAGCAAAGAGAGATTTACTCTCTGGGACCAGTCGTGCGTCCCAAGCTTGTGCTCCAATCGCAGATCGTCTTGACGACACCGGTTGTGGCGATCAATCTGCGCACAACAGCCGTAGTAAATTTCAGCCACCTCCGGCTGGGGCACGGACACAGCGACGCGCTCCGCCCCACCTTCGAGTTGACGCCAGCGCAACCTCTCCCACGGGGCGCCGGGACGCGCAGACCCAGCGGTTGCCACAAAGAAGCGTCGGTTGCGGTCCGCCCACATCACCGCCATCATGTCCGGGGCGCCCGACGCGTCTGCGTGCACCATCGAGACCCAGTCACCGCGAGCACGTAGCTCTCGGGCCGCGAGAGAGGCCATGGGGAACCGGCGGTGGGCAGTCTTGACCACACCAATCAGCCGTAGGCCCATCGCCTTGAGCGCCAGGGCGGCCTCCACGCTTGAAAAGTAGGAGTCGCAACAGACGATGCGGTCTGACCCCGCCCACGGGCCGACGAGGCGCTGTAAAACGGCAGTGCCGTGCAGCACTTGGCTCTCTTCGGCGGAGATATTGGCTTGTTGGTCGGCGGCGGTTGTCACGAGATGAAGCCGCAGCATGATGCCGCTCCGGCCGCACGCCGCGTTCTGGATCTCGCAGCCGTTTTCCGGCTTACGGTCTATGGCAACGTACATGGGGAGCCCAATGGAGATCCACGGACCGCCAAGACCGTACCACTTGATCATCGACTCGTCAACGCAGATGGTGTCACCTGGGGTCACGTGTGACTCCCGGTGGGCGTTGATTGACGAGATGAAATCGTTGATGAGCGCCCACCGGTAGCGCTCGCCGCCGCTTTGGCCGTTGGCAGGCCCTCCGCCATCCGGTTGCCGACTGAATGTCAACGCCGACCACAGGGCGTCGAATCGGTGGCGGGGCATGCCGGTTCGGGCGCCAAATGCCGGGGCGGGCATGTGCTTGGACCGCGGCGTCGTGGCCCACAGGTCAGCTCGAGAGCCAAACTGGAAGCGCGTGGCAAGGATGAGAATACCAAAGAACTTTAGGACCTCTCCCGGCGACGTAGGCGGTAGGCGCCGAGACAACAGCTTGGCGGACGTCAACTCCGTCATGCGCGTCAGCTGGTCTTGGGGGAACACGGCAAAGAAGTAGTCGAGGGACGTCCTCGTACGTCCAAAGCCGACAGCGTCCCCCCCCTCACTGATGAGGTCGCCCCCCAGAGCTCGCACAGACCACGGCCTTCTTGGCACCGGGCCCCCAATGGGCTGTAGAACCGGTTGGTCGCGCCACGCAAATCCATGCGCCAACGTCGGGGATGCGACCGTCTGGGAATCCAATCCAGACGCCGGCTGTCCGGCCGACACCGGCGGTGGCCCAGGAAGTAACTCGCCATCGGGTGGTGGCGTCACAGGGGTTCCCACCGGCTTCGCTGGTAGATCTCCCGTGGCCTCGGCGGCCCGCAACAGCAGGGCCGGCCCACCGCCCACACCAACGGTGCCCACCACGGGACCCGAGCTTGCCGCGGCCGCTGCTGGATCTTGCGGCCTTGAGCTTGGCGCCGTGATCCGATCACGAGACGGGTCTCGAGCCGAGTCGGTTGGCGCCGTCGTGGAAGGAGTCGGCGGTGGGCCACGGGCGTGTGTCGAGTGCCGACTCACACTGGAATCAGCGGGGGGGTGGATGGCAGGGGGCGGCGGGAGTGGGGGCAGTTCAGGACTGCTGCCTGCACGAATGCTACGCAGGCCCAGGGTCTTGACCGCCGTTTTGCCGAGGCACTCAAACCGAGCCGTGATCATCGTTGATGCACGGCCACCGACCTTGGATCTCGTGACCTCCATCACGACGCCGTTGGCCATTGCCTCGTCGGCACGGCTGCCCAACAGCAGAGCGCACGTGAATGCCGAGCGAATGTGCTTGACCTTGGCGTGCACACAGGACCCCACAACCAATCGAGGGTCCCCCATCGCGCGGAACCGTGGTCACCACGGGGAGCGTTGAGGGGGGGGGGGGGGGGGGGGGGGGGGGGGGGGGGGAAGTGCAGGGAAAGCGCAGGAAAAGAGATGCAGTGCGGTGCCCTGGAAGCGGGTAGGGCTCGGAAGCAATGTTGTTACCTCGAAGGTGGCAGACAGCGTTTGAAACCCCAACAGCAGGCCATCGAGACCATAGAGTGTCGGGGGGCGCACAGGCAGGGGGGGGCAGGGGGGCCGTGGGCGCTCTCGTTGCCACCAAGCGTGCCTGCCACGGGTACGGTGGGCAGGAAAAGGCGGATGCATCGATGCATGCCCCGAGCTGAGCTCCAGGGAAGAGCTTCTCCGCGCTTTCTTTGTCGCTGCATGGCGGGAAGTGCCAGCAGCACCCGCGCCGCGCCGCCTCCGAGGCCTCAGTTCGGACGGCAAGCGTTTACACTGAAGGGGCCTCCACCCAGCAGCCACTGCCAGTTAAAGGTCCTCCTCCTACCCCAAAGCTAAACAGCCACCGCTGAGCTCGAATCTGGCATCAGAATTGAGATCGGAGCAGCAGTTTCTTCAGGACAGCGCAGCCAAAAGTGGGATCATTTGATCCCATTGGGATCAATTGATCACAGTGGTAGAATAGACACTAGCGCATACACAGCGTACTTCGGTCGCTCTACGTCCAGCTCCCGCCAGCTTCGTGGCGCGATTTGGGCTCTAGACCATGAGTTAGGACTGACCAATAGCCACCCTCGATCCGGAATGCTGCCGTCTCAGAGCTCCTAATAATCGAGCGTGGCAAAACAACTCATCTGAAAGGGGGGGGAGAAAGGGTGCAGTTTGACCACGCCTTCAAAACACGCTGTCCTGGGTACCTCAAGGGACCCGCGACCTGCTTTCGGCACAGCCAAGGGTTAGAACATGGGGCCGCGTGCAATATTTATAGGAATCTACCAAGCGCGCTAGGGGCGCTTGGGGCGCTGTTAGGTGCTGTTCAGACGCTTGGGCGCTCATGCGCTCATCGCCCACAAGATTGGTGCACACAGAACACCTCTCAATCTGCGCGAAGGGACCGGTTCGAGAATCAGCACAGCCACGTCGCACCTGCGCTGCTATGTCTTGGGCCTCACCGCAAAAGGGCCGGTAGGTGCCGTTGGCCGTACTGCTTCGTCCCGGCGGCGCGAGCCTCTTCCGCGACCACACGGCACGCGTCAATGGACGCTTCGATGATAGGGTCACCGGCGGAGATGTCCGTCGCGGCCGTGGCAATCGGATCCGTCCGGGCCATCGGGGTCGTCACGGGGAGTGGGGCAGGTGCGGCCAGCGGGGCGGGGGCCACGAGGGTGGTATATGGGGCGAGTGCGTCGAGTGGGGCAGGTGTCGTGAGCGGGCCAGTCGCAACAAGCGCACCTCCGCGGGTTTCAAGCACCCCGAGGGCGATGAGCGCCTCTGATGAAGCACCGTCGGAAGGTAATCGTGCGGCCGGTAGCCACGGACGCCGAGCAGACGCGCCTCGCAAGCGGCCTCCAGATGAGATAAAGGGGGATCCAAAGGGGCCGGATGAGAGATCGAGCGCAATTTTGGCCTTGGGTGGCGAAAACAGAAATGTGCCCTCGACGGTGAAGCACAAGGGTGCGTGCTACACGAAGGTGGACAAGGCGGCAGTGATAGACAAGATGCGCTAGACCTCTTGGGAGTTCCTCGAGGTGTACAAGTCCTCAAGCAGCCCTGGAACGGACGTTATGCTCATCTGTCTACTGTGCTGGCGCCCGGACACGCTCTCTACACTCCTCTCGCGGAGGAAGGGGGCTAGTGGTTGCAGTGGAGTGCGTGTGAGCTCGTAAGCTGAGCATTCTGTCAAGGACGAGAGAGTAGAGAAACCGGGTGTGGCGGGAGGGTCAGTAAAGGCAGATGCACGCGAAAGACAGCGGTGACGCCGTTGTCGGCGGGAGTGCGGTCGGCGGGGCCGCATCGGCGGGCAGTTGTGGTCGTGGGTGGCCGGCGGCGTGGCGTGTCGGCGCTGGCACGGTTGCGGCGGCGCTAGCACGGTCGCGGCGGCACTGACACTTGCATTGCGGAGCTGACGCATCCGTCACGCGGCTCCACGAGTTGAGGCATGAGGCCAGGCGCGCGGTTGCCACGGTGCGTCTTCTTGATTGTTGACCTCGACGCATGACAACGCGCTTGGCGAGTGGCTGTCATATGGCCGACTTCTGACAGTCCGGGTGTTGTCTATCCAGAATTTTAGAATCGGGTAGATCGCAAATACATCCGTTGTCACAAGAAAGAGCGTATATTTTTGTGCTTCATGGTGCGGGTAGAGTAAATCGCCCCCATCGAAATTTCGCACGCATCCGCGTAGATACCCGAAAAAACTACGCGCATATACGCTCAGGAAGTACGCTTGAAGCCCCCTGCTGTCTTCCCAGTTTTGGCCGATGCCGTCGATGTCAAGAGGGGTGATCAACAGTGTGAAACTGTGTCTCAGCCATTCATTCAGCCGGACAAAGTCGATTGACCAATGGGCAGTTGACCGAGACCCTGTCTTGACTTCGACCACATCGACCAAAATTGGGAAGACAGCAATATCCGTCTGACCCCAGTTTTTAGCAACTGGCCTCCTGTGAGGGCTTAACCTGATCCTCTGCGGACAAGAAAAATATGAATCTGCTCAGGAGCTTCCTGCGATGTCGGCGGTCTTCTCCGTTTTCGCTGGGGCGCTCTCGTTTTTTCTCTAGAAAAA
>ENA-ORXR01004919-ORXR01004919.1-marine-metagenome-genome-assembly--contig:-NODE-4919-length-10928-cov-2.953000_pt1 | contig 10928 bp, 10 predicted proteins | sample MGYA00237866_ERZ511479 | MGnify/ENA metagenome assembly ERZ511479 | reverse complement strand
GAGCATAGTATTATTTTGTCTTTAATTTTTTGGATTTTCAGTTTTTGGGGCTGCCCCTTTTTTCGCCGAAAAGGCGTCAAAAAGGGTCGCGCTATCCATGACTCCGCGTTGCTTCGGCTCTCGGATTTAGCTATCGCCATCCGAGATCTCCTCCTTCCAGTCGGATCATTCCTATCGCTCATCCGCTCCGCAGCAGACCTGTGTTTTGGATAGTAGGCTACCATTTTATTTTTTATATTTACATAATGAACAACTAGTCAAAACTAATGAAAGACCAACACTCGAATATCATCATTTATAATACTCCAGACGGTAAAGCTTCAGTCAATCTCATGACCAAAGATGGCAATGTCTGGATGAGTCAAAAACAGCTCGCAGAACTTTTTGACACCTCTATACCAAACATTAGTATACATATATCTAATATACTAAAAGAGAAAGAGTTACATTCTAATTCAGTTATTAAGGATTACTTAACAACTGCCTCAGATGGCAAAGAATATAATGTAACGTTCTATGCCTTAGATATGATTTTGGCAATAGGCTTTAGAGTACGTAGCAAGCGTGGTACACAATTTAGAATTTGGGCAAACCAAAACCTAAAAGAATATATGATAAAAGGGTTTATTATGGACGATGAACGTCTTAAAAACCCTGATGGAAGACCAGACTATTTTGATGAATTATTAGCTCGTATTAGAAAAATACGAGCATCAGAAAAACGGTTTTACCAAAAAGTAAGAGATTTATTTGCCATAAGTAGTGATTACGATGCGACAGACAAAGCAACACAAATGTTTTTTGCAGAAGCTCAAAATAAATTGTTGTATGCAACCACAAACCAAACAGCAGCCGCACTTATAGTAAAACGTGCCGATGCTAAAAAATTAAATATGGGTCTTTCCACTTGGAAAGGTAGCGTAGTTAGAAAACAAGATATTAATGTAGCTAAAAATTATTTAACAGAAGATGAATTAGATAGCCTAAACAGGCTAGTCGTTATCTTTCTAGAAACAGCTGAACTACGTGCAAAAAACAAGCAAGATTTAACTATGCATTACTGGCAAAATAATTTAGATAAAATTATAACCTTTAACGACCTTCAAGTATTAAGTAACGCTGGCAAAGTTAGCCATAAGCAAATGGAAAAGAAAGTGCGGGCACAATATGAAGCCTATGATGATAAACGCAAAAAACTAGCAGCAGAGGAAGCAGACCGTATAGATTTAGAAGATTTAAAGTCTTTAGAACAAAAAATTAAAGGCAAGAAATGATACTACATCCCACCATAAACCGAAGCGTATTATTAGTCATACCAAAACAACCCTTTTACGATTGGAGTAATGCGTTATTTCCGGATTCTAAACCTACGCTAATAACAGAAATCAATGAATACAATAGCTATTTGTTAGAAGATGAAATTTTTATAGATAATCCAAAAAGGGAATTAAAAAAATACTGGAAGAAAATTTTTATCAACGAACTCTATGGGCAATGCATGAGTGACAGTGCGTATCCAGAATTAACGTGGAAACGGTTTACGGAATGGTTTGATTTTCATAGGTCTGCTGTAGTTAGTGACCTAACGGATGAATTACTTTATAGAGAAGAATATGAGTGAGCATATAGAACATAAAGTTGTCGCTTCCGCGGAAAATAGATTGGGCTACAAAGAGACTAACTTAGGGTGGATTCCTGAAGATTGGAGTCTAAAATCATTAGATGAATTAGGTGTGTTTTCAAAAGGTAAGGGTATAGCTAAAAAAGATATTTTAAATAATGAAAATGATGGGCATCCGTGTGTTCGTTATGCAGAAATCTATACATTATATAATTATACTACAGTAGAATTAAAATCAAAAATAAACAAAGAATCTGCCGAGAATAGTAACCCAATAAATTATGGAGATATATTATTTGCGGGTTCTGGAGAAACACTAGAGGATATCGGAAAGTCTATTGCTTATTTAGGAGAGCAAACGGCTTATGCAGGAGGAGATATTATTGTGTTAAAACAGGATAATGAAGATGCTCGATATTTAGGCTATTTATTAAATAATGATGTTGTAAAAAATCAGCTTTTCAAAATAGGACAAGGGCATTCTGTAGTCCATATTTATGCTAGTGGATTAAAAAAAATAATTATTCCACTTCCACCACTTCCAGAACAGCAAAAAATAGCTACTATCCTCAATACTTGGGATAAAGCCATAGCTGCACAAGAAAAACTTATTGTAGAAAAGCAAGAACTTAAAAAAGGGTTGATGCAGCAGTTGTTGACAGGAAAGAAGCGGTTTGCTGGGTTTGAGGAGGAGTGGGAAGAAGTGAAGATAAAAAAAATTGCAGATACTTTTTCAGGTGGAACACCATCCAGAAAAAGAGTTGAATACTACAATGGAGAAATTCCTTGGTTAAAATCTGGAGAGTTGAATAAGGGAATAATAAAAAATACGACAGGCTACATTTCAGAATTAGGCTTGAAAAACTCTTCAGCAAAATTAGTTGAAATAGATACAATTTTAGTTGCAATGTATGGTGCTACTGCTGGTGTTTGTGCAATTACAAAAGTTAAAGGAGCTATTAACCAAGCAGTATTAGCTATTGTTCTTAACAAAGGATTTAACACCTATTTTATTTATCAACTTTTAAAAAAGAAAATGCCTCATATAGTTCATAGTATGGTTCAAGGAGGACAGCCTAATTTGAGTGGCGGAATTATAAATAGTGTAAAAATAAGAATACCTATTCTAGAAGAGCAGGAAAGAATAGGAGAATTATTCTTGAATAGAGACAATGAAATCGCTATGATGCGGAAGAAATTAAGGAATATAAAAACACAAAAACAAGGTTTAATGCAGCAGTTGTTAACTGGTAAGAAAAGAGTTAAAATATAAAGTTATGGCGCTACAATCTAGAAACTTTTTTGTGAGTTATCATCACGATTATGACCAAGACTATATGGAGGAGTTACGTGAGCTCAAACAAGGCATGAAAGTATCAGATTACTCTTTAAAAAAAGATATTTCACAGTACACAGATGAACAAATCTATAAAGTAATTAGAAATAAAATGAGGTCTTGTTCTGTTACGATAGTTCTTATTGGAGAGCGCACAGGTCATAGAAAGTGGATAGACTGGGAATTATGGGCATCACTAAGAGGTTATAAAAATAGTAAAAATCCAAAAAGATCGTTTAGACCCAAAGGATTGTTAGCAATTTATTTACCAACAGCAAGCCATTCTGTACCTGAGAGGTTACAGGCTAATATAGATTCTGGTTATGTAGTTTCAATGAGGTGGAAAAACATTGAGCGTGATTTAGAAGGGAGAATTAATTATGCAATATGGAAACGAGATAATGCCAGTCACGAAATCAAAAATAATTTAAAACGCTTCGAAAGAAACGCAGTTAACTTTTTAGGATTAAGAATATAATTATGGCAGGAATTAATAGAGCACATTCATTAAATGAAAGCATAGCTAAAACCAATTTGTTAGTCGGAAAGAAATGTGTCTTTATTAGTCATCATAAAAGTGATCTTGATGACTGTAAAAAGATAGCAAGTTATTTGATGAAGGCTGAAATCGATGTGTATTTGGATGAATTTGATTATGACCTTAAAGAACAAGTTCAAAGGCAAAACCCAAAAGGAGTAGTAAGATGTATTAAAAAAGGAATCAATAACAGTAGCCATATGTTATGTGTACTTTCTAGTAATACAATTTATAGTAAGTGGGTTCCTTGGGAAATTGGTTATGGTTATGATAAAACAGACCTTGGTGCAATTACTTTGAAAGGAATAGCAGACGACGATCTTCCTGATTATCTAAAGACAGTTAAATTGATTCGAGGTACTCAATCATTAAACAAATATATATCCGATATTGTAGGTTACACGGAGAGTTACCTCAAACTTTACAGTAGAATCGATGAACACTCAAAGCCAATACATGCTTTAGATAATGTTCTTGATTGGCAATTATAAAATAGAAAAATATGAGTAAAGAATATTTAATATCAAAGTTATCGTTTAGAGATACTGAGCAATTAATAGATAATGTAAAAGTTGGTCTGTTACAAAATGATAAAGTGGTAGATTTTGAAGTAAAAGATAGAAGCTGGTTGGTTAATTGTTATAATCAAGGAAACAATATTAATGGTTTAAAAAGAACCTTAGACAATAAATGGTATAGAAATGGGAGTTTCTCTTATGATGGTCAATATTTTAAATGGGGACAGAGCCTTCCTAGGAATATTCCAAAAAGGAATGTCTTTATAAGTTACTATCACAATGATGATCAAGGTAAAAGAGAGGAGTTTGGTAATCTTTTTAGGGATCTTATAATCGACCAATCGGTAAAGTTAGACGATATAGATAGTGAAAATAGCGATGATTATATCCATAGACTAATCAATGAGGGTTTTATGAAAGACACAACTGTATTAGCAGTATTACTTGGTTCCAATACAAAATGCCGCAAACATGTAGACTGGGAAATTGGTGGAGCACTTAATAAGAAAGTTGGAGAAAGGTACGCTGGCTTGTTAGGGATTAGACTTCCTTCTCATCCAGATTATGACATCGGCGCTTCTTATAATGTCGCCAATTATTCAGAAAGGCTAATTGCTAATATTGGGTCTGGATATGCAGTCATTATTGATTGGACAGAAAATAGAAAAAAACTTCAAGATGCTATGGAATTAGCGTTTAGTAGAAAAAGAAATGAGTCTGATAAAATTGTGAATACATCTATACCTAGATTAACCAAAAACTTATGTGAATGAAAAAGTTTAAAAGCCCATTATCAATATATGTCTTATGGCATCCGGAATTCAAAAAAGGTAAAGAATATGCAAAAAGCATCTATAACACTTATAGTGGCGAAAACGGCAACGTAACGCACGCTAAATATGATATACCAGTTAATTATAGGTCATTGCCCTATAACAACGATACATTTGCTAAAATACCATTTTCAGAATCTGAGAAGAATGCTTTAATTATTTTGGTAGATGTATGTATGTTTAACGACTCTAATTGGACAGAAAAAATAGATAATTTATTAAAATCAAAACCTAAAAGCACAAGAATATTTCCCATACCTTTTAGTGAATATGCATTTGATCTGAATCCAGAGCACTTAAATAATTTTCAATTTATTAAGACAGATGAAAGTCATTTTTGCCCATATAAGAATTTTATAAGTAATAGCAAAGTTATTAAATACCGATTGCTCGAAAGTATTGCTAAATTTTTATTCAATATTAAAGAAGATTACGATACGGCAGAACATAGTGACCCACCTATTAAATTATTTATTTCACACGCAAAAGATGATGGAAAAGATTTAGCTATACAGTTTAGAAATCATATTCATAGTAATACTAAACTTAAAGCATTTTTTGACGCTAATGATATAGCAGATGGGCATCAATTTGAACAGGAAATAACAAAACATATTGATCATTCTGCTTTTGTAATATTTAATACAGATATATATTCAGATAGAGAATGGTGTAGAAAAGAGATTATTATAGCTAAAAGGTTTAGATGTCCAATTATAGGTGTAATTGATATTAAAAAAGGAGAAAGAAGAAGCTTCCCATATAGCGGAAACTTTCCAACTATTACTTGGAACAACAATTTTGAGGAAATAATTAATCTCATATTATCTCAAGTTATTAGTGACAAATACAACGAGCTTTATTTAAAATCAATTGTTAAGTTGTATGACCTTGAAAAACACCATAGCTGTTTGGTTCTTCCAAAAGCACCAGAATTATTTAATTATATAGATATAGAGAACTTTAAATCTGAAAAAAAAGAAGTAAAATCTCTAATTGTTTTGTATCCAGATCCACCAATCGGTATTGAAGAACTGAGTTTACTAAATGATGTTGACAAGAAAATTAAATTTATAACACCCCTTTTGTTGCCAACTTACATTACAGAACTATGAAAAAAGAAAACGAAAAAAAAGTAACAAATAAAGATTTAGATAAGTTTGTAACTAGCGAAATAAAAGAAACATCAAAAGAAAAAGAAATTCATCTTTTTGATGGTAATAAAGTTGCTATTTCAATAAGTGATAGTACTGAAATAGAAAATTTAGGTTTCTCTTTAGCGCATCAAAAAAATCTTATAACTGAAATAACCAGATTTTTAATAATTCACGGAAGCAACTTGGTTTACGGTGGAGATTTGAGACAAAACGGATACACAAGGTTGTTCTCAAACCTTGTACATCAATATAGACCGAGTAAAGAAGCAGGTAAGTTGTTTTTTGAAAATTACTTCAGCTTCCCAATTCATTTGAAACTCACTAAATCTGATCTTTTAGAATTTAAAAAAAACGGTGTTTTACCGGTCATAGTTGAACCACCATCAGATTTAGGTATTGATAAATCAAAATTTTATAAACCAGAAGGAAATGATAATCTTTTTATTTGGGCTGAAAGTCTAACTAAGATGAGAGAAGAAATGCAAAGTAATACAGGTGCAAGAATATTTACAGGTGGTAGTATGTCTAATTTCAAAGGCAAATACCCAGGTCTTTTAGAAGAATCTATTCTTGCTTTAAATAATGATATACCAGTCTATTTTACTGGAATATTTGGAGGTATAACATCTAGAATCATCGAAGGGCTTAAAGGGAAGAAACCTCAGGAATTAACAATTGAATGGCAATCATCTCAAAACGAAAATTATAAGGAGTTTGTAAGTCATTATAATTCCAAAAAGAGTGAAGATAAAATCGATTATGAGTTAAGCAGCGCATTTTTAAATGATTATACGTTAGCTCGATTAAGTAAGAATAATGGACTGTCAATTGAAGAAAATGAAAGACTATTTAGTACAGTTCACACTTCAGAAATAATCTTTCTGATTATGAAAGGACTTCATAAAACATTATCTAAATAAGATGACAAATTATAAGGAATACAATGATTCACAAAAACCAGCTTTAGATTTACTTCAGAAAATGGGCTGGCAATTTATAGCGTCAGAACAAATTTTTGAGGCACGTGGCGACATGTACACCAATGTTATTTTAGACGATATCTTAGCACAACAATTATCTAAAATAAACACTTTTGATTATAAAGGAGAATCCTATAAATTCTCAACTGGTAGTATTCAAGGCGCTATTAATGCACTTAAAAATGTGCCAAACGAAGGTTTAGTGCAAACTAATGAGCGCGTGTACGATTTAATGACTTTAGGAAAAAGTTTTAACGAAACCGTACAAGGCGATCGTAAAGCTTATACCATAAATTACATCGACTGGAAAAATCCAGAAAACAATGTATTCCACGTTACCGAAGAATTTGAAGTAGAAGGTGGTAAAGGAAAACGTCGTCCAGATTTGGTGCTTTTTGTAAATGGTATTCCATTCGTTGTTATTGAAAATAAACGTAGAGATAAAAACGATTCTATAGACGAAGCCATTTCCCAAAACATCAGAAACCAAAGAGAGAAAGAAGGCATTCCAAAATTATTTTATTATGCACAATTATTGTTAGCAGTACATCCTAACGAAGTTAAATATGGAGCTACTGGAACACCTGCTAAATTTTGGTCAGTTTGGAAAGAAGATGTAGAAAAACAAGTCGGCAAACTTTTAAAAAAGAAAACAAAATACACAACAGCAGATGACCGTTTAGTAACCGAACAAGACGAAGGTATTTACGCCTTATGTAGCCCAAACCGTTTACTAGACTTAGCATACAAATACATTGTCTTTGATGGTCCAGATAAAAAAATATGTCGTTATCAGCAATATTTTGCAGTTCAAGACACGATACAACGTGTAAAATCACGAACTAAAGAAGGCAACCGTCAAGGTGGTGTTATTTGGCATACTACAGGTAGTGGTAAATCCTTAACCATGGTAATGTTATCCAAAGCACTAGCCTTAGATACAAGTATAGAGTCGCCAAGAATAATAATTGTAACAGATAGGATAAGTCTAGATAAACAAATCTTTAAAACCTTTGTTAATTGTGGTAAGCACGCTAAAAAAGCTAAAAGTGGTAACGATTTAGTAGAATTACTACAGGATAAGGGCAATGAAATTATTACAACCATTATAGATAAATTTGAAATCGCTACCAAACGCGCTTCATTTAAAGATGAATCAAAAAATATTTTTGTATTGGTAGATGAAAGCCATCGAAGTCAATACGGTTCGGCACATGCTAATATGAAACGTATTGTTCCTAATGCATCTTACATAGGGTTTACAGGAACACCTTTAATGAAATCTCAAAAAAGTACCTCTAAGAAATTTGGAGGATTCATTCATAAATATACTATTGACCAAGCAGTAAAAGATGGAGCAGTATTGCCTTTGTTATACGAAGGAAGATCTGCAAAACTAAGTATCAATAAAAAACAAATAGATAAAGGTTTTGAACGGTTGGCTGCACCTTTAAGTGAAGAAGCGCAAAAAGATTTAAAAAAGAAGTTTGCTACCATTGCCAAGATTTACGAGTCGGACAATGTGATAGAAGAAATTGCTTTTGATATTTCCAAGCATTTCTCAGAAAACTGGAAAGGTACAGGCTTTAAAGCACAATTAGCAGTACCAAAAATTGATACCGCTATTAAATATCAAAAGTATTTTGAATCACAATCTAACGAGACACTAAAAATAAATACAAGAGTCGTTTTCACACCACCAGATAGCAGACAAAATAATGATGATGTCTGGTCAGATTCTACAAGTGAATCCAGAAAATATTGGGAGAAAATACTAGAGCGCTTTAATGACCAGGAAGCCTATGAAACTTATGTCATAGATAGGTTTAAAGAGCCAAGTAATGAAGTAGAAATCATTATCGTAGTAAGTAAGCTACTTACAGGTTTTGATGCACCAAGAAACACAGTATTATATTTAGCAAAACCTTTAGTTGCGCACAATTTACTGCAAGCCATAGCACGTGTAAATAGATTGTTCAATGGTAAAGAATACGGTCATATTATAGATTATGTAGGTGTTTTAGGAAAACTAGATGAAGCGTTGACTGAATATAGCGCTTTAGAAGATTTTGATGAGGAAGATTTAAAAAATACAGTTGTAGATATTAAGGATGAAATTCGAAAACTTCCTGTTCGTCATGCAGAAGTATGGGACATTTTTAAAGAAGTTTATAATAAAAATGATATAGAAGCTTTAGAAAGACATATTTCAGAAAAAGATTTACGAGATCAATTTTATGACCGTGTTTCTGCTTTTGCTAGATTATTACAAACAGCATTAGCGTCAGATGATTTTTATACAGAGTTCAATACCGAACAAATAGGGTTTTATAAAAATGAATTAAAGAAATTTCAAAGTTTGCGTTTATCTGTTCAATTTAGGTATGCGGAAAAGATTTCTTATAAAGAATATGAACCAAGAGTACGTAAGTTACTTGACACATACATTGATGCAGACGAAGTTCAAGTATTGGCTAGAGACGTCAACATATTTGATAAAAATATGGTTGAAGAAGCTTTGGAAACTTATGGTAAAACACCAGCTTCAAAGGCAGATTTTATTGCCAATCAGATGAAAAGAGTGATTACAGAGAATATGGAAAAGGATGAAGCTTTCTATAAAAAATTCTCTCAACTTATTGAAGATACTATAAACGAGTTTTATGACGGACGAATTACCGAAAAAGAGTATTTAGAAGCGATGCAAAAAACACGTGAAGATTTGGCAAATGGATATCAAGAAGGCATTCCTGAAGGTTTGCAAGATAATCCACGAGCACGAGCATTTTATGGCCCATTAAACGAAGTGTTAATTAAAAAACTTGACAAAGAAATTAGTAAAAAGAAAGTAGCCAAAGCTGGTCTCGAAATTGAAACTATCGTTAATAATTTAATTATAACAGATTGGAAAAAAAATGTAGATATCCAGAATAAAATGGAAAACGAGATTGAAGATTATCTTATTAGTAAAAGAACACAATTTGGTATTGAAATTAGCTTTGATGAAATTGATTCTATTTTAATTAAATGCTTAAGAGTAGCAAAAAATAATTTCTAATGCATAAAATCAAATATGGTAGCCAAGAAATTTTCTTTGAAGTTAAAAGGTCTAACCGAAAAACATTAGGAATCGAAGTTCATCCCGACAGTTCTGTTCATATAGTAGCACCTATCAAAAGTTCTTTTCAAGATATTGAACAAAAAGTCGAAAAACGTGCCAAGTGGATTGTAAAACAACAAGCCTACTTTGAGCAATTTTTACCACGTACACCAGAACGCAATTATGTTTCTGGAGAAACGCATTATTATTTAGGCAAATCTTATTTGTTGAAAGTTAGAGTCAGTAATGAGAATCAAGTCAAACTCAAATCAGGAAAGCTTGAAGTTGTTTGTAAAAATGAAATAAAACCAGAACAGGTAAAAAAACTATTAGCGCATTGGTATTATATTCACGCAGAAAAAAAGTTCAATACATTAGCTATTGAAGCGTATTCAAAATTTAAAGAATACGATTTTAAAATGCCTGAAATTGAAATTAGAAGAATGGCAAAGCGCTGGGGAAGCTGCAATACAATTGATAAAGTAATTCTAAATCCAGAAATCATTAAAGCATCTTCAAAGTGTATTGAATATGTGTTAATTCATGAAATGTGTCATTTTGTGGTCATTAATCACAACAAAGAATTCTATAAAACATTGGAAAGCATCATGCCTAATTGGAAAAAATGGAAAGACAAATTGGAGAATAAATTATCATAAAGCAACCAAATTGTTAATAGAATACTACCAAACAATATAAATATGTTGCCCTTTTCGTAGCCCTTTAAATTTAAAAACCCTTTAAAAACAAAGTTTTTAAAGGGTTTATAGTACTCAAGGCGGGAATCGAACCCGCACGTCTCGCGACATTGGATTTTGAATCCAACGTGTCTACCAATTCCACCA
>ENA-ORXR01004918-ORXR01004918.1-marine-metagenome-genome-assembly--contig:-NODE-4918-length-10928-cov-9.241360_pt1 | contig 10928 bp, 5 predicted proteins | sample MGYA00237866_ERZ511479 | MGnify/ENA metagenome assembly ERZ511479 | reverse complement strand
GGGGGGGGGGGGGGGGGGGGGGGGGGGGGGGGGGGGGCGGGGGGGGGGGGGGGGGCTGGGGGGGCCCTGGGGGGGACGGGCCGTTTTTTTGGTGGGGTGCCACGGTTTTCGGCGGCGCGCTGTGGGTGACGCCTCGGAGGGGTGACGGGGGGCAGCGGTTTGGACACGCTGCCCAAACACCGTGGTGTCGGTGCCCCCCCCGGAGCGTGCAGGTGTGGCATCGCCGCGGCGGGGGCTCCGCGGTGAGTCGGACTCGCAAGGGCGATAGGTGCCGCGGCCGTGGGGTCGACCGCTTGGGGCGTCCGTCGTGCGCCACGCCTGCTCGACCGTTTCGCTGCCGTGGCGTCGGCGGTGGATGGGACTGCCGGCGGGTGCGCAAGTGTTGGCTCGCCTTTGTTTCATTGGCACTGCCGTGTTGGGGCGTGATCGGGCGGCGGTGGCCAGTGGTGGCAAGAACCGTGCCTTGTGCGTGCCGCCTCGACACTCGCCCGCCGTTTGCCAGGTACACCTCGGCGCCGGCACGCATTGCAACCGGCTGTGGTGTGCAAGGGATGCACGGATGCCTCCCGCCCCACCCTCCTCACCCGTTTGTGCCCTCCCCTCTGCCCCCACGGGCGCGCGCGCCCTCACAACACCAGCTGCTCCATGAGGCGCTCCCGCAGGGCTTCCAGCGCCGCTTCTGCGGCTTCCAGCTCCGCCCCCGCGGCGACCGCATCCTTTCGAATGGCGCTGACGAGCCGCGCCTGCCAGTCGTAGCTCGCCGCCAGCTGCCGGTAGATGGCCGCCACGGAATTATACAGGGGCCCGAGCTTCCGCCCCCCGCGCCGGCCGGCTGCGCTCCACTCGCGCCCGCCGAGAGCGGGGAGCAGCGGCGCGGCGGCGGAGGCGAGGTCCGCCGCCGACCGCACGGGCAAGACGCGAGCGGGAGCGTTTCTACTGCCGTAGCTCCCCCCCCCGCCGCCGCCGCCGCCGCCGTTGGTGGTGACACCGCCCCCGTTCGTCCCGCCCCCCCCTCCTCCCCCAGACCGGCCGGCGTGGTGGATGAGCACCCCTAACGCGGCGGTGCGCGCCGTTGGCGCTGCAAAGTGTGCTGTTGACAGCGCGGCCGACGTCAGGGGCGTCAGAGGCGCAAAGCGTACAGCGGCAGCAAACGCCTCTTCGGCCAGCGGGTAGAGCCGCCGCACGTAGCGGAGGCGAAAGGAGCGGCTCACCGACTCCCCGCCGTGGGCGAGCGGCACCGACACGACGCCGAGGGGGACCGACGCGCCACTGGCGGGCGTCGACGCACTCCCGACACCAAGGATGCCCCCGCAAAAGGCGCCGAGACCGGCGCCCCAGCCGCCGCCGGCGCTGCTGCTGGGGAACAGGTCGACCCCGCCTGGTGGGTGCCCTGCCTTCCCACCACTCCCCCCGGCTGCCCCCGCCACCGCCACTTCCCGCGGCTCGTCGTCCCCCGACCCATCGTCGAGCGTGGATGGCGCGGCGCCCGCGGCGGCCTCGAGGTTCTCCAAAATGCTCCGCACTGCCACTTCGGCAGCGTACAAGTGGCTCAGCCCCGCCTTTTGGTCGACGAACGCCGCCCGCACGTCGGCAACGGCGGCGGCGGCGGCCGAGCGGCGGTTGAGAGCGGCAGCCAGCAGCGGCGGGACGCCGAGGCCCCCCGCGTCCGCCTCAGTCTCCCAAAAAACGGCCTCGAGCAGCAGCCGGCGCTCGACGCCAACCACCGCCGCTGACGCGCCAGCGGCTTCCTTGGCTGCCGCTTTGGCTGCAGCTGCCCGCAGGTCGCCTAGCTCCTCTTCCGCTTCGGCAACCGCCGACGTGGCTGCCGTGGGCCGCCGCCCCCTCCGCCGGCAGTTGCCCCCGTCGTCGTCGTCGCCACTCGGGGGCAGTAGGGATACGCCAACAGCACCGGCGCGGGCGGCGACGAGGCGGGCAGCGGCTTCAGTGGCGGCGCCCTCGAGAGCCGCCCGCATCTTGGCGGCACGCGCGGCCGTCGCGGCGGGGGGCGGCGCGGGCAGCGCCGCAAAGGCGGCGACCAGCTCCATCTTTTGGGCGTGCGTCGGAACCACCCGACGCGGCGGGGGCGCAAATGGCCGCGCCGATGCCGCGCCACCGGCCGCGCCGCCACCAGTTCCAGGGTCATATCTGCTCTGCCCCACCCCAGATGCCGCTATCGCCAAAGGCGTGGCGGCCATGTGGGTAAACGCAGCGGCCGCGTCGGCACCGAGCACCCGAGCAAGCGACGCGGGCGGCGGCGGCGGCGCGGGCGGAAGCGTCGTCAACACGCCCCCGGCGCTGACCGCGTATCGCAGGTACTCAGTCGACAGCGACGCTGGCTGGTACTTCCCATAGTCGATGCGTGGTAGAGCTGGGGAAGGCTCCGGCGGCGGCGACCTGCCGGCCACCGTGTGCCGCATGGCACTCGCGCCGCCGTCGTCACACGAGTCGCCGGCCAGCGATGCAAGGGGCGGTACGAAGAGGGCGCGCACCTTGCGCCGCAGCGGACTGCGGAGGCGCAGCCGCCGCCGGCGCGTCGGTGCCGCTGGCCCACCGCCGTGGGGAGGGACCGCCGGCAGGGGCGGCCACTCGAGGCCCCCTGCCGACGGGTTTGAGGGTGGGGGAAGGCGGTGGAGAGTGGGGGCAAGGGCGACGGAAGCAGCGGGGGCATTGACCGGCAGCGGCCGCGGCCGACCGGTGACCACCAGCCCCGACGGGAGGCCAGCGTCGGGGATGGGGGTCCTGCCGAGCAACAGGCACCGAGGACCAGGTGTGTGTCCGGGCGCGGCCGTCCTGCCGCGTCCTCGACCCCCCCCCCCCCCCCCCCACCCGTCGGAGGTCAGACGTCAGCCGTTCGGCGAGGGCGCGAAAATGGGGACGGGGGACTGTGGACGGAGTGGCTGCAGAAAGGAAGAGTGGATGGGGTGTAGAGCCGCAGCAGACCCGTCGGGCTACGTGGCCCCCATCGCGCCTCCCCCTCATCACCGCCGCGGCGGCACAAATGCAGCCGAGCGCGGCGCGACAGGGCGACGCGCAGCCTCCGCCGGGACACCAGCGCAGCGGCGGCCTCGGACCGTCCCGGTCCTCCCTTGAAGCCGTGACGGCGGCGAGGGAGGCCCGACCAGCCACTCCCCGCTCGACCGGGAGGAAGAAGGACAGAGACAAATAAAGGCGCGACCACGCCACGCCAGGAGCAACTTACATCGCAACGTGGGATGCATTACGCTTCGCGATGGGACCCGCTGGCGCTCCTCTGTAGGAAACGTGCTCTGAGACGCACGCCGGGGGGGGGGGGCCAAGCTTTCTGAATTCCCACTCTCAGTCGGAGGCACTGTCAGCAGTATGAGACTGCTGGCTGTCAGTGGCGCACGTCGTTGACGACAAAGTGGCGACCGGCACGAGAATTTCCGTTTCTCCACGTCTGGATCGTGTTGAGAGGTCGTGCGCCCCATTGAGTGGGGCACACGCCCACACAACACGATTCAGAACCACTGCGGTGAGGCACACGCCCACGCAACACGATCCAGATGAAAGCGCGAGTGGTCACTGCGGCTATTCGTCGCTTCAGCGCATGTGAGACATCGCAAGGGCCACTACTCGAGGTTTCATCGCAGGTCTGTTTGTCCTCTCGGGAGTGTACACTGAACGTGGCATGAAAAGAAGATCGGCAACATCGGTATCATGCAGGTCATCGCCGATTGGTTGGCTCAGACGGCGACTCTGACTGATGGTCCAGGCATTCACGGTATAGTTTTCGTGCGGACAATAGCATCCGCACACAGTATAATTACAATGTCGGGTTGTGGCCCCATGGGGTTGAAGCGCCCGCACCGTCGCATCCTGCGACGTGAGCCGACGCGCCTCCGCGCGAGGAGGGGCAACCACCGAACTGGTGCGCCGCTGAAGGCAGCCGTGTGCTTCATATGATGCTCGGTCGTGTAGATATCGTAGCGGGGGTCGAGCGCGGCTCGTTGGAGGGGCTCGTAAGGGGACCCATGATGTCTAATTCCGTGCCTGGGGGGGGGGCATTGACGGCGGCGGCGCCGGAGGCGTTCCAGCCGCGCGGCGGCGGCACGCACCCGCTTCTAGTGGCACCCTTGGCGGTTGCGGCGCCGCTGTCTCCGCCCCTGTCGCCAACGACGCTGCATGCAGAGCCGCCGACAGACAGGCCGCAGCCGCGACACGAGAAGCCGTCACCGCCACACCCGCACGAGCAGCAGCCAGAGCCGCCGCCTGAACGGGCGGTGCTCTGGTTGAACCTTGCGTCACCTCAAGAGCGCAACTCAACAGCCGGCCGAGCGGTTATTCCTGCTCAAGCGCAGCTGCAGCCGCCACCGCAGGCGCGGGCCCCACTTCCGCCGCCGCTGCGGCCACAACCGCCGGGGGGCGACCGCGTACACGAGCGCCGCCACAGACAAACTATTTACGGTCCGCTGTGTCGCTGCACTCGCTGCGCGGCTTGTCGCACCTGCCACCGCCGCCGACGAGGTGGACGTTGTCGACTGGGCCGTCACTTTGCTCTCCCTCACGTCGCCCAGAGCGGCAACCCACGAACCGCCGAGACTCAGGCCGGCGGTGCGTAACAAAGCGCGGGCCACAGCCCCGCCGGCCGCTATGGTGCTTTGGCGCTGGCTACGTGTCCGCCGACTGTACACAACGGGACAGGGGGGGGCGGGGGTCTACCTACACATCGGCAACCGCCGCCAGATTTCGTGCACAGCGCCGCCACGTGTTTCTCGGACGATAACTACCAGAGAGGATGTCGATAAAGGCGGGTAGAAGCGGGATAGGGGGCAGATTACCCATTCACCACGGGCCACCGGCCAGCGGGGGGGGTGGGTGCGTCGATGAACAGGGGGGGGCTGGACTGTCGCGGCCTGCACAAACCCCAATAGCGAGCGACCTGGGCTCAAGCGCGGCACAACCGGCGGGACCCCCTCCTATCCTGTCTCCCCCCTCCCCACCGTGGAGACAGGGGGACTGCAGGCAGCCGTCTGGATGGCGCTTGCTGCCCCGGCGCAGCCACGTCACAGAGTGCATCAGAAAAAGGTTGCTGGTGGGGGTGGGGGACCTTTCCATCCGCCCCCCTTCTCCCTTGTCCCACAGCACTCCCCCGCACCACAGCACTCCCCTGGCCCGCACAGTCGTCCTGTGGGATGAGGGAAATAGGCAAAGGATGAGGGGGTAGTATCCACCTGTTGAGCCCCGCCACAATTCATCGGGGGGTCGCCGGCTCCGCTCAGGAAGTCGATCCTGGTGGCGGATCCGTTGCCAGCAAGAACCCACGTAAGCCCGACCGTTGGGGCGCTGCCAACACGGGTGCGCGGGCGCCGAACCAGAGGAGGATTCACGGTTTCTTCCGCAAGTCGGGGTTGTGGGCAGTTGTATGGGTCACACAGGTGCCCCCAAGCGCATTTGTTCCTCACGCCCCGGCTCGCGACTGAGAACCAATTCTCAGCAAGTCAGGTCTCCCCGATGGCGGTCACTTCCAAAGGGGCACGGACGCCAGAGCCTCCAAATCTGGCGCTGGTTCTCCTGCCGTCGTGACTGTCCCGACCGCAACGGCCTCTCTGTCTTTCCAGAGCACGATTCACGCTTGCTTCCAACAGAGCACCCAATAGCTGTACCCTTTGGTCTGAACTTTCTGTGTGCTGGGTCGCGCATATGAAATTTCAACTCTCTCGTGCTCAGACTCCCCGTACAGCGCTCACCAGGCGAGGTCAAACCGCGGCGGAATCACCGTGAATGCTTGTGAGGGCTGCAGACTGCCAACGTTTCACTGCTGCGAGCCTGTCAATTTTATGGCGTCAAGTTTCATTCATTTTCTTCTTTATATGGGCTTAAATTGCAGGGCCATTTTTTCACGTGCTGGCTTGTGACTGGTTCCCATCATGCACTGGGGACTGGACCTCGCTCGAGGTTAGTGTCGGTCAGCCACATCGCGACTGCTGTCGCCTTGACGGGTTTGGTCGCGTTCTGGGTGGCCAGAGGTAGCAGTCGTCCCTCCATACAGGGCTCATCACTGCTAACGTAGCCGTCCGTACTAGGGGTGAGGAATTCGCTAGGACCCTCCAGGGAACCAGTGCAGTGAGTTGCTTTCGTCATGGATGCGGGCATGTTGGGGCCTAACCTGTTGCATGTCCGGCACGGCGTCCAACTTGGAAGCCAGCGGCAGCAGCACGAATCCCACACTACAGTGTTTCACGTTACGCGGCAGGGCCCATGGGGTGGCGACATGGTCGACATCAAGATACATTAAGAAAAAAACACTCCGAGACCCAAAAGAAGACCAGACAGAAAAGAGGAACATCAAACACTACGAGCAGGCACACGAGACAAGCGTGTACCAAAAGAACGAAGACACCGCCACTCACCAGACGACTCTGCGCCTACACAGGAGCTAAACGTTGCACTAAGGGGGGTAGCCTTTTGGGTGCATACTATGCACCATCCGCATGTGGGGGTAGTACACGTAGAACTCCTCGAGGATGAGCTGACGCAGCTGCTGCGCATTTGGTTCTTGGTGCTCAAACGGGAAGTAAAAGACCGACGCGCAGGTCGGCTCGTCTTCTGGGTCGTGCAGGGACGTGAGGTACGGATGCTCCAGCGCTTCCTCCACGGTGATCCGTCGCCGCGGGTCGAAGATGAGCATTCGGTCGAGCAGGTCCCGCAGTACCTCGGACGCGGCGGGGAAGAGCGTGCCCATCTCCACTTTGGCCTTTGGCGGCAGCGACTCAATGTAGCGCCGTGCCCGCGCCGAGTTGATGTACTGAATGTCCTCCGAGGACGGGGTGCCAATGGTGTCGGTCACCAACTTGAGCTGGTGGATGTAGTCCCGCCCAGGGAACAGCGGCTTGCGCCCAATGATTTCCGCCAGCATGCAACCGACCGACCACATGTCCACCGCGTTCGTGTACTCGCGCCACGACAGCATAATCTCGGGAGCTCTGTACCAACGCGTCGCCACGTACGCCGTCAGAAACCCGGCGTGGTCCTCGGGGTTGGCCACACGCGCGAGACCGAAGTCACAAATCTTCAAGTCACAGTTGCCATTCAGCAGGATGTTGCTCGGCTTGAGGTCCCGATGCAGCACATGCGCCGAGTGGATGTGCTTCAGAGCCCGCAGGATTTGGTAGGTAAAGTACTGGCAATGCTCGTCCGACAGCTGCTGGTTGGACGTGATGATCTGATGCAGGTCCGTGTCCATCAGCTCCGTCACAGTGTACACGTCTTGGAAGTCCAGACCATCCGAAGAGGGCAGATAGACGTCCTTGATGACGATGACGTTCTCGTGCGAGAAGTGGCGTAACAGCTTCATCTCACGCAGCGTCCGCTTGCAGTCAATGGCATTGTCCAAGATGCTGGATATCTTCTTGATGGCCACCTTCTCCCCCGTCAGGTTGTCATGGGCGGAGCTGTGATGAAAGCCAACAGCAGAAAGCGAAACAGATGCGTCACATCAAAACCGCCGCAGTCAGCAATACGAGCGACATGAAGAAAAAACAAACACAAAGCAAGTCCAATGGTGAGGACAACAAAAGAGTCCAAAGGAACAAACAGTGGCCAGGGGAGGGAACCCACAGCGCGCGCATACGCCAAGCAACCGAGGCATGAAGACAAAGAGCAGCACCACGTACCATACGATGCCATAAGCACCCTGCCCGATGGGCTTGATAAGGGTGTACCGCACCGGGCACTCGAAGCGCGTGCCAAGAACATTGAAAGGGCGGGTGACGAGGGGCTCCGCCACGCCCCCCCGCGCGCCCCCAGGAACACCCGCCAGCGCTGCGGCAGACATACACGTCCGCAGGTGCGTTTCGAGGCTGCGGCACCAGCAACTGCACACGCACGGGCGACCAGTGCAAGGGCAGAGAAGGACCGACGAACGTATGCAAGCGCAATGGCGCGACACAATACAGGCGGCGTCCCGGGGGTGGAGCTGAAGGTGACGTGGCGCAGAGGGTCATGCACAGACGGGGCAGACACGCGCACGCACCGCAGAAGAGGGGAACGAGAGGCCCGTCGAGCCCCCGAGCCGCACGCTTCCGACGGGCAAAGCGCACAATCACACACGCGTGGTGCCCTTCAACGAGGGGTCCGCGACCACCGCCACCGCCACCCACCCACCGCAACCGCCACCGCCACCGCCACCGCCACCGTCACCGCCACCGCTATCGTGCACGCACACGGGACCGACAGTGCTCACAGACGACCAGAGGCGAGGGGAGAGTCGATAGAGCCGCCGGTGCGGCCAGGCCGTGCCGTGCACGCGGGTGGCGTGCCGCACTCAATCGTGGCAGCAAGGCACGCACGTCGCGGGTAGACAACAAGAACCCACCGGGAGCGAGGCACGCTCAGAATGGCAGGAGGCACTCGAACAAGACACAAGCGGCCACACGCAGCCACGAACAGCACCGCACTCTGCTGACGATTTCCAGGCAGGAAACGACTCCTGCTGTTCTGGGTCCGTCCGACCTGAATGCTGGCATCGAGTCTACCCAACTTGGTCGGCCTGATTTCGGATGAGTGGGTGACCTACTAAAATTGAGTACAGCCAGTTCCTGCTCTGAGATCGCACACTAGAAGATAGTTTCCGAAATGAGCAGCGTTTCCACGTCATGAACGGGGGCAACAATGAACGACAGGGCCCGACTATTAATAAATGAGCAGCGACCTGACACCGGGTACTGACTGCGGACACCGATACCTGCATGCCGACTGCGGTTGTGTCCTTGAAAAGTGCCACGATTCCCTGTCGCGACCCACAAGCTAGTAGCCGACCGACCTCGACGCACCCACGCCCGACGAGGCACCAGTGGAGACCAGCGACAAAAAACATGACGACGGCGCCCGCCTACAAAGCAACAAAAAGGATGCAAACTGGATAGAGCAACACAAGCACATCCACCCCGCCACCGGCACGGAGCGGTTAGACAAACGCACCGCCCCCGCTACGCGGTCGGTACCAGCGGCTCTGTGTTGACGCGCAGCCACTCGTGCGCTACCCGGTCGTCTGGCGCCAGGGCGGGCCCGACTTCGGCGCGCACCCGACCGTGGTAGGCGTCGACCCACGCCACCTCCGCGGCCGAAAGCATCTCGGTCAGCACCAGCCCCCGGTCGAGAGGCACAAGCGTCAGCTCCTTAAAGCCGAGGTGCGGTCCCTCCCCAAACCGGTGCTTGGTGTCGACCTCCACAACCTCGACGAGGTTCTCAATCCGGATGCCAAAGCCGCCCTCCCCCTCCTGGTAGTAGCCAGGCTCGTTGGACACAATCATGCCCGCGAGGAGCGCCGCCTTGCCGGCCCCCGGCCGCCACGAAATAGCCTGGGGGCCCTCATGCACGTTGAGGCCCGCCCCGACGCCGTGGCCCGTACCGTGGCGGTAGTCGAGGCCAACCTCCCACAGCGGCCGCCGCGCAAAGCTGTCGAGCATCTGCCCCGTGGTGCCAGAGGGAAAGACCGCCCTCGAGAGCGCAATGTGGCCCTGCAGGACGCGGGTGAAGCACGCGCGCTCGTGGCGGGTCGGGGACCCAAAGTGGCACGTCCGCGTCACGTCCGTCGTCCCGTCCACGTACTGCCCGCCCGAGTCGATCAAGTACATCTCGGCGGTCGTCACGGGCGTCGTCGACCGCGCCTTGGTCGCCGAGTAGTGGATGACCGCCCCGTTGGGGCCGACCCCCGAGATGGTTTCAAACGAGGGGAAGAGAAAGCCCTCCTGCGCCGCCCGAAAGCTCTCGACCTTGGCCATCGCCGACAGCTCCGTCACCGTCTCGGTGCCGGCTGCGAGCGTCGAGGCCAACCACGCGAGGAAAGACGACAGCGCCGCCGAATCGCGCACGTGTGCCGCGCGCATGCCCTCCAGCTCCTTCTCGTTCTTCACGGCCTTGAACAGGGAGATGGGCGTCGGCTTGAGGACAACGCGGGCCTCGTTGGGGGCGTCCGTGGCGCCCGCCACCTTGCCGCACGCCGCGTCAAAGACGGCGACGGAGGTGGACGCGGGGTCGAGCCACACGCGCTTGCACGCCGCGGCGGCGGCGGAGACGTCCTCCAACACCGCCTCGTATGGGCGAATCTCCACGCCCTCTGACTTTAACGCGGCCGCCACCGCATCCCCGACCTTATCCGCCGACACGTACAGGACTGCCGTGTTGGTCGTGACCACCGCGTAGGCGAGCACGGTCGGCGTGTTGGGCACGTCGCTGCCGCGGAGGTTGGTGAGCCACGCCACCTCGTCCAGCATGGACACAACGTGCACGTCGACGCCGCCGCCGCCGCCGCCGCCGTCGTCAGCGTCGGCACCCTCCTCGGCCATGGCCGCCCGCACGCGGCTGAGCTTCTCCGCCACCCCAGCGCCCGCGTGCCGCAGCGGGTGCACCCGCGCCGGCCCCGTCGGCAGTGGCGGCCGGTCGGCCGCCCACACAGCGTCCACGGGGTTCACCGCCGCGTGACACAGGCGGCGGCAGGGCGCGTCCGCCGCCGCCGCCCCATTCCCGTCGCCGCCCGTGACCGCCGCGGCGGCCTTGTCCTTGGCGGCGAGGGCCTCCACAAGCTCCTGCGCGCCCTCGATCGACTGCACGAGCGGGTCAATGCCGACGGCGCCGCCCGGGGGCACGACCGCCCCCACGTGCGCCGCGATCGTCGGCGTGTCCTTGACGCCGACGCGCATGAGCGTCCACGACGGGGAGAGCTCGCGGGTGGCTTGCAAAAAGTAGCGGCCGTCGGTCCACATCCACGCGCCCGTGGCGGTGACGACGGCGGTGCCCGCCGAGCCGGTAAAGCCAGAGAGGAAGGCGCGGCGCGCAAAGGCGCGGGGGGGGGCCTCCGAGTTGTGGGGGTCCGCCGACGGGATGATAAAGGCGTCGAGGCCGGCGGCGGCCAGGTGCTCGCGAAAGGCCGCCAGGCGCGCATCGGCCGCCGCCGTGTCGGCGGCGGT
>ENA-ORXR01004916-ORXR01004916.1-marine-metagenome-genome-assembly--contig:-NODE-4916-length-10928-cov-91.444936_pt1 | contig 10928 bp, 11 predicted proteins | sample MGYA00237866_ERZ511479 | MGnify/ENA metagenome assembly ERZ511479 | reverse complement strand
CTAAAATTTCCTAAAGTAGCAGATACCACACAACTGTTTTTAAACCTAAAAAAGTCATCCATAGTATTTTCCAATCTCTCTCTATATCCTGCATCTGTCTGAAAAGTATCTATCTCGTCCAACATCAGAAAATAACCATCATAATTATCACCAATAGCTTTAATTACTTTCCAGAGACTATCTGCCACAACTACTATTTTGACATATTTTTCGGCAGCTTTAGCCCGTTTTATTTCTTCTTTAATCTCCTTATCGTGTAAAAAAAAACTAAAAAATTAATAGTCATTTGGATAATTTGGATATATGAATTAATTTGGCGATGCTAATAGCTTCAAAGGAATTTTCTGCATTTTTTATCTGGCGAAAACCCACCCCTGAAGCATTAAAAATACATAAATTTAAATAAAAATAATGTTTAAAAAAGTCAAATTAGAAAAAGGTGAGAATATTGCATCGGTGTCATTTGAATTAGAGGAAGGCACTGACCTAACTAAAGAATTAGAAACTCAAGCTTTCACAAAATATCAAGAGCTGGAGAGTCTAAGAGGATGGATAATTTCTGAAATGAACAATATTGAACTATTTATTGAGCAGATAATTATAAATTCTTATTTTAATTCTTCTCAAAATATCGAAAGGGAATTGTTTAAAGAGAATATCCTAAAGCAGCGATTTTGCAATTTAGGGGGTAAACGAAAAATACTTGAAGGAATACAGAAATCAGAATTGTTTAAAGGTAAATTTAGTCTTACAAGTGAGAAGCTATCTGGATATATAGATAATCTTGCAAAACTGACAAAAATCAGAAATGAATTTGGACATAATCAAATTGCGATTCAAATACCAGATATGATTGGTGTACTAAAATGTTCAAAAAATGGGAAAGAAATAAATAAAGAGCTATCAGAAGAGTATCTAACTAATTTGCGAGCATTACATAGTGAAGTGTTTCGTATTACTTTGACCCTGATGAATGAAACTATTGAAATTCAAAAGAATGCCTAATTAAATTAGTAGTAATATTTTCATGTTTGAATTGCAAAACCAATGTTGTAGTAATTTCAGGTATTTGTATGAAATATGGATGAGAAAGAAAAAATACAACCTATCCAGAACATGAATATCAAGACAATTGAAAAAAACTGGTTATCAAATTTCAAAAAATCAGAATTGGTTGTTGAAGAAAAATTTAATTCATCTTTAGCTTCAAAGTTATTCTATGGATTTGATGACAGTGACGAGGAATGCTACACATTTAAAAAAGGGTTTCGTTCATTTGAGAATAGTTTTGATTATTCCAATCTTGATAAAGAAACAGATAAGTTATTAGAGTATTTACATTTTATTGGAATTACACTCAAAAAGCAAGCAGTTGAAGAAACTATAAATAGAGAAGAATACACACAAGCAGATATACTAAAAAAAGCCTTTTTTATTTTTAAGCAGTTAGCATCTTACGACGACTCTCTGGATATAAACGACCCTTTCCACGATAATATGGGAGACTTGTTTTTCTTTATGAGGATTGAACAAGGTGATACAGGAGACAAGCAACTAACCGTATTTGATGAAATTGAACTGCCTGACCTTTATAATAAATACATCGAACTCCCAAAAGGTTACGAGAGTGATGAATTTGCCATGTCTCTATTTAATAAAGTTGAGAGTTCAGGAGATTCATTTTTTATAACAGGAAAAGCGGGTACGGGAAAATCTACATTCATACATTATTTAACTAAAAACACAAGTAAAAAAGTGCTACTTGTGGCTTTCACTGGAATTGCAGCAATTAATATTGGGGGACAAACTATACATTCGTTTTTTGGATTTCCATTAAGACCGTTATTGCCTGAAGATGAGGGAATTCCAATTTTTAAGAGGTTCTTTCAAAAGAGGAAAATTTTAGAAAATATTGATATTATCATTATTGATGAGGTTTCAATGTTAAGAGCTGATGTTTTAGAAGGATTAGATTATTCATTACGAGCAAATGGTGGTAATCCAAATGAGTTATTCGGTGGTAAGCAGTTGATTTTCGTTGGAGATATTTTTCAATTACCACCAGTTGTTGAAAATAATGAAGTCGAAAGAGAACTCTTCAAGACTGTATATAATAGTGAGTATTTCTTTGACTCATTATCATATAAAAAATTAAATCCTGAGTGTATTGAATTTCAGAGAGTCTATAGACAGAAGGATATAGATTTTATACGTTTGCTCAATAAAGTACGGGATTGTTCTATTTCATTAGAAGGAATTGAAGCCCTTAATAAAAGGCATAATCCTCATTTTGTTGCAAATTCAGAGGAATTTACAATTATGCTGACCTCAAATAACTATTTATCAAAAATAGAAAATAGAAAAAGGATAGACAGTTTGCCTTACAAAAATTTTTTCTACAAAGCAATAATAACGGGGGAATTTAAAGAGGATAGATACCCAACAGAACCAATTTTAGAGCTTAGAAGAAATTCACAGGTAATGTTTGTTAAAAATGATTTAATGAAAAACGGAAGGCGTTGGGTAAATGGAACAATCGCTAAAGTCGAATTTTTAAATGAAAAAGTCATAGAGATAAAACTTAAAAATGGCTCTACTCACAAAATAGAAAAAGAAACTTGGGAAAATAGAAAATATCAATGGGATAAGAAAAAAGGTAAAATCACATCTAAAATAATTGGTACATTTGAACAATTTCCTTTAAAACTTGCGTGGGCAATTACAATTCATAAAAGTCAAGGATTAACTTTTGACAATACTATTATTGATTTAGGTTCAGGGGCATTTGCAAACGGTCAACTTTATACAGCTTTGAGTCGGTGTAGAACATTTCAAGGGATTACTTTAAAACGGAAAATCAAAAAAAATGATATTATAGAAGATGAAAGACTGACAAGATTCTACAATGAAAAGATAAATCCGAAAAAAATATACAAGTCGAACATCACATGGGATTTTTTATTAAAAAATCAAAAACTATTGATTACTCTAATTTCGATACACTATCCATTTTCTGAGGAACAACTTCTTAAATACAAAGATATATTGATTTTTGGGAGTACAGATAATTCGCATGAGGACTATTCTATACCGCAGGTAATGTATGCCGAATATGGATTGACATTTAATGAAAATATATTTTGGAGCGAAAAAGTGAGAAAAGCTTATTGGCAAGAACCCTATATAATTCATGGTTTTGACTCAGAAGATGTTTGGTATAAAATTGACTTTGATGCATTACCAATGTCCAAAGCATATGAAGTTGAATTTTATAGCAATTACTGGAAAAGCTGGGCAATGACATACGCAACAGTCCGTGAGGAATGGGAAGATTGTATAAATAACGACTTGATGTTTATCAAAGAATTTGAAAAAGCTCAAAACCAATTTAATTCTAATAATCTAGAAGAATATTTTAGATATTTTAACGAGGATAAAAAATTTAAGATTGTGAAGTATGCTTTAAATATAAATTTTTATTTTTCAATTACAAAGAGGGTTAAATCTGATTTGAGTGATTTTAGCATTGAAGAGTTTTTGAATAAAATAAATAAACATAACTATTCAGCAACAAAAATTTCCGATGAATCACGTTTAGAATTTGAATTTAAATCTTCTGACTTTCTAAAGTATGAAAATGGAGTACAAGTATCGGACCTTCATGGCGTAAATTCAGGAAGACTGTTAAAGGTACAGCCTAATGGTAGTGAAAATTTTACTGTAACACTTTTCAATCTTGACGGCACTCACTTTGATTGGAAGTATAACGTACAGGTAACTCCAAAGCAGATGAAGATAGTAGAATCTACAAGACATAAAATAGTTTTACTTGGGTATGGCAATCATAGGTCAGGTACACCTTTTTCCAATTATGGTCTTACTATCAAATTTGCCAGTAATGGTAAAGACGTTGAAAAATGTATCCTTCACTTACATAACAAAAATATTGATTACGAGTATCTACCTTAATAAATAACAAATTCATAAAAATTATGGAACAGAAATATTTTGACAAGCACCCACTTGGAGAGAACTTGAAAATGTTTGACTTCGATTTTACTTATAATAGCTATAAAATTTGGCAATCCTATAAAGTCATTTCTAAAGGTGATTTTGAGGGAAAAATAGCCGCAAGGGTTACAAATATAAATTCTTGGGAAAAGACACAGGTAGAAATTGTCAGTAATAAAATATCGGAGGAAATTTCATCCATAATGACTTTCGAGATATTAAGGTCAGGAACAGATAGGTTGCAATTGGTAACAATTCCTGGCTTAGACTCAATGAAACCAAGCGAATTTAATGCGGATGACTATGGACCTCGTATCATCTTAGCTGCCCAGCAAATGAGTTATCCTTACAATCAACCTTACTGTTGTAACATTTTTACAGCAGAGGGCAAGGTTTCTAAGATAACTTTTTCTTATGTGAAACCAGAACGATTATTAGAGTTTGAATATGAGAGTGATGAAAATTTGGAAATAGATAATGTATTTTACAAATTTAGGGATTTATTCTCATCTAAATAAAATGAAAAACATACATAAAATGATTGGCATAAAGAAAAGATTAGGAGCATTTAAATTATTTGTTTTAAAGGGATTGTCTCATAACGGCAACTTAGGTAGGGTACATTGTTGTGATGACTTATTCAATTTATTAAGTACATCTAATCTTTCTTTTCGGTTAAAATTTTATTAGATTTTAAATTTCAAAATATTGACAATGAGCTATTTTTAATGATTTCAATAAAAATATATAAATAATTACATGTTTTATTTTACATGTGTATAATGTAAATATTTTTTTTGTGCTACGTTCTTTAGTGGGAATAAAATATTATTTTGAACAGCGAAGAAAATTACAACTTAACAAAATATTATTTCGTTAAGTTCTTTTTTAATTTTAAAGACTGTCAAAATTTTAACCGAAAAGCAAGTTTTTTATTTTATAAAATAATTATGGGGAATAGACAAAAATTAATACGAAAAGAAAAATTATATATTGCTGGTGACTTAATAAAGGCTAAAATACCTGGAGTACTAGGCTATCACATTTGTATAATTTTAAAAGACGATAGACGAAATGGTCATTGGGAGTGTATTCCAGTTTGTAATTTTACTGGTACTGAAGTTCCGGAAGGAGAATATGCAATCGATGTAAGTAAATATGATTTACCTGATGAATGGTTTGATAAAAAAAAGCCACAATCATGGGTAAGGTGCAATGACATTGACTGCATAGAATCATTTGATATTGAGCAAGAGGAAGTTTTGGTAAATATAAGAAAAGAATATATTGAATTATGGCTTGAGGTATGTGAAGCAGTAAAGAGTTGTCCAATATCAGTTAAATTAAGCAAAGCATGTGATTGTGAATATAAAGTTATACAAAAGCAAATTGATGAAGGTTTAATCAAACCAATTAATTGTGGCTGTGCAACCTAAAATAAGTAAGTTTCTACTATTTCCAACCTAAATATATAAAAATAAAAATATGCGTATTGACTATGAGAATAAGTATGATAAAATCGGCAGGAAAGAACTTGACCAAGGCAACTATGATAAGGCAATATCTTATTACACAAAATCTATTGAATATAACTCAGAAAATAATATTGAAGCAGATTTACCATATTACAGTCGTGCCATAGCATTGAAGTTTCTTAGCAGATATGAGGAAGCTAATAAAGATTTTAGGTTCTCATTATCATTATATTACAAGATGCTTGGAGCAGAAGCAGATAAAAATAGTCCTAATTCTGACCGAATTAGAGTTGGAATGATTGATGCAAAAACGTGGATTTCAGATATATATTTAGTGAATAAAAGTTATGAAGATGTTATAATACATTGTGATGATATTATTCGATTGTTTGGGGAGATAACCCACATTAGATTTTGGATGCTTCCCGACCAACCTATATGGGATCATTACCGTGTACGTAGTTTAGCAAAACTAGAGTTACATAAATATCAAGAAGCTGTATCAGATGTAGGGATAGCTATGACTTTATGTTCTGATAAAGAAGAAGTATCAAAGCTAAAAACACTTAAAGTAACCATTGAAATGAGAGAACGCCGTAGTAATTTTTTTATGAATTCCCCAACCCCATAAATCAAATCACCCCACCTATACGTATCACAAAACCACACTCTCGCCCTAAAAAACCTTATCCCAACCACCTACACCACATCCCCACAACACCTTTTAAACTTCTTCCCGCTATCACAAGGACAAGGGTCGTTCCTACCGATTTCGGCATCTACGATTTTAAACTCGCGTTCGCTCAGGCGTTGGTGGAATATCATTTCGAGATAATCGTAGAGTTGGGGGTGTTTGCGTTCGAGTAGTTTTGGACATTCAAAAAAATACTCACACAAAACCGCAAAAAACTCTGCGCGATTCGTTGCGCCATAAGGTCTGATGTCGCTTCTATCTGTTTCGATTTCGTGGATTTTCTTTTCCACCATATCAAACCACGGGAGTACATACTGTTTTTCGAACAATAGCGAAGGCACGCCATCTATCACGCCGTCTGCCTTGTCAATGAGGTGTACAAACTCATGTATCGCCGTATTGCGCCTGTCCGATTCGTTTTGGAAGCCCTGCCTTAGTGCGCCGCGTGAAAGTATCATCTTGCCCTCCATATAGCCCGTGCCGACCATGCCGAATATACGACGGTCTTCACCTTCGGTTTCAAAATTATCGTTAAAGGAAGAGGAATAAAGCAGCACTTCGTCGAGGTTATAATATTTCCATTCGGGAAAAGCAAAAATAGGAATGACGGCACTCGCCGCAATCAGGAGTCTATCAAGGTCGTGGACTTTCGTTTCGATGGGCGTGATTTTGCAATTCGCCAAAAACTCCATCACTTTATACTCAAAAAGGTGTTTTTTATCAATATCGAGGCTACTATAAAAACGAACTTCACTAGCGAGTAGCGTCTTCCATCTGCGTGGCATAGCGGCTTCGGGAGCCTCCCATTTATCCATCGAATCGCGAATAAAATATCCAGTAATTAGTAGCGTAGCGAGCAGTAGGAATAACATCTGTTTGGGTTAGGGAAGAGGAAGAAAATAATCTACCCCAAATGAAGAAGTTATTTTTTTTATATGTTTGGCTAAATTTGACGCGCATAGCCGAGCTACGTAAGGAAGATTTAGTGAAACATATAAGAAAAAGAACAATTCAGACGGGTAGATTATTTTTTTCGTCTTCCTTTAATGTGTCCGCAATTAATACGTCCGCAGTTTATCAGTCCGCAGTCCGCAATTTAACGTGAAGTTACTCGCGTACTAACAGCAGACAGCGGGCAGAAAAACCGCAGACTTACTTTTTAAGCGGCAAAAGAAGTTCCGCAGCCACAGGTATCCGTCGCATTTGGATTGGTAAACGTAAAACCACGATTATTCAAGCCGTCGAGGAAGTCGATTTCCATACCGAGCAGATAAATAGCATGGGCTTTATTCATGTATACCCGAATACCATTTATTTCAAATTCGTCGTCTTTATCTTCCTTCACATCAAAACCGAGTATATACGTAAAGCCCGAACAACCACCACCTTTTACACCTATACGCAGTCCGTGGTCGGCAGATAATTTTTGTTCTTCGCGAATGCGTTCCAATTGTTTGATAGCACCGTCGGTGAGCGTGACGGGCATTGTTAATGTCTCCATATCTAATGAGTGAATTTTGAATAAGTGAGTGAGTGAATGTTAATGCGACAATGCTGAAATGCGTTAATGCTACAATATTTACCCTACTGACGCAATGAAAACGACTCATTTTCCTTTACTCATTTATCTAAATAATTTACAAAATTACGAAATGTTATTGACTTCGTTATTTATTAAATAACTTTGCAGCCAAATTTGTTGTGTTTCAGTCGATAGTTGATAGTCCATAGTCGATAGAAAGGCATGTTAATTAATTGTTTTACAATTAATTAACAAAAAAATACACATTAAAATATGGACTATCGACTACGGACCATCGACTAAAAATACTTATGGAAATTTTACTTGAATTATTGAAATATACTATTCCTGCGCTCGTCATTTTCTTGACGGTACATACCATGTTGCGTCAGTATTTTCAATTTGAAGCCCGTGCGAAGGAATTGGATTTTAAAGCTGGTAATAGAAATATCACTTTGCCCTTGCGCCTGCAAGCCTACGAGCGATTGACGGTTTTGTGTGAACGTATTTCACTGCCCAATCTCATCTTACGCATACGCACAGGCAGCATGACCGCAGACGATTTGCAGATTGCCTTGCAAGTCGCTATCCAACAGGAACTTGACCATAATGTCGCTCAGCAGATGTATGTTTCGCCCGAATTGTGGCAAATCATTAGCCTCGCCAAAAACGACGCTATCTATACCATCAATCAAGTAGGCAAACAAATGCCCGACGGTGCTTCCGGTTTGGAATACAGCCGCGAACTATTCCGCTTTCTCGATGAAAAAGGCGGTACAGGTTTAGACCAAGCTCTGCTCGGCATCAAAAAAGAAGTGAGCTTGTTGTTGTGAGTCGTTTATTGCTTTATTGCTGAATGGTTTTACTGTCAAATTGTTTTATTGATGTATTTTTTGCTTCGCAAAAAATACAAATAACAGTAAGTGAAAGAATAAAGCAATAAAACAATTCAACAATAAAATATTATTATTCTCTCATATTGCCCTCTGACTGTCGTTCGCCTTCCTCTTCGGGCTTACGTGGACGGTATCTTCTGTATGGTTTTTCTTCTTTTCCGTACAAGAATCTCACAATCGTATTCGGATTAAATGATATTTCTTTAATATGGCTAAGACCTTCCGGCTTCGGATATTCCGTGCCGGGCAAGCGCATACAGAACAGTTTGGTTGGGATTTCTGATGAAAGCTCAACTTCTGCTTGAATCCAATGGTCATTGTGCGGAGAATCGCCTTGTAGGACGACTATCATGTCTACTTCATTCTCATGAAGTATTTCCTTAATGTGGGCTTTAATAATATTGTAATCGTGAAAATCCTGTTCTGGTTCGTGACAAATAGCGACATCTCTGCCTATTTTCCCCTTTTCATTCCATTTATGAATTTTCTTCAGCCAGTGCGCTTCGTTTTCAGCACAGCTTACAAATATTGATTTTGCCATAGTTTTGAAGTTTAATTTCAGAAAACCAAGATGTGTAAATATAGGGTTTTACGAAATTTGTGCTTTCGTATTCAAAAAGGTTGTCTTTAAAAACTGTTTTGTTAGTAAAATAATTCCTGTTATTCAATGCTTAGTGAAAGAAAATAAATAACTTGCCCCATTATTGAACAATTTATTTAATTTCTTTCACTTACTTCTTACCTGCCTCGGAGTGCCTTTGAGAGTTTCCTAATACAATGATAATTATTTTTTTAAAAATATAAAAATATTTTTCATTAAGTTTATTTGTGTATAAATTACGTTAACTAAAAACTAATGAGTGAATAAGTGAATAAGTTCATTTCGAATGAATAAATTTTATTTCATTTAAATCGCTAATAATGAGTATTTTAGAAGATAAAAAAATAGGTATTTTACTATTACATCAAAACAAAAGATAACGATGTAATACATTCACTCATTCAAAATTAATCTACTATCATTGTTGCGGTATCTAATTCCTGCTGAACAATATTTTGGGGCAATTCGCGGTATTCGTACTCTTGTGTACGCAATTGCGGTACAAATCCTCCATCGCGTATGGCTTGTTGTATGCCATCTGCCGTAAAACGGAAGGCTGCGCCTGCCGCCGACACTACATTCTCTTCTATCATAATTGAGCCAAAATCATTTGCCCCAGAGTGCAGACACACCTGCGCGACTTGCTTGCCTACCGTCAGCCATGAGGCTTGTACATTGACAATATTGGGCAACATAATACGACTCATAGCTATCATACGAATATACTCGTCACTTGTTACAGTATTTCGGGCGCGTTTGATGCGTTTTAGCATCGTGTCCTCGTCTTGGAAGGGCCAAGGAATGAATGCTAAGAAGCCATTTGCATGAGTTGGTTTTTCGGCTTGTACTTCGCGCAAACCCACGAAATGCTCGAATCGTTCGCGGTCGGTTTCTACGTGTCCAAACATCATGGTGGCAGAGGTCGTGATGTTGAGTTGATGCGCAGCACGCATCACATCGAGCCATTCCTGACCACCGCATTTCCCCTTCGAAATCAGGCGGCGTACACGGTCGCTCAGTATCTCTGCACCTGCACCCGGCAAGGAGTCTAAACCTGCTTCTTTTAAGGCACTAAGTACTTCTGTATGGGTTGCTTGTTCCAGTTTGGCGATATGTGCGATTTCGGGTGGTCCGAGGGCATGAAGTTTGAGTTCAGGATAAAGGGATTTGAGTTCACTAAAGAGTTTGCAGTAGTAATCCAAGCCCAAGTCAGGATGGTGTCCGCCCTGCAAAAGTAACTGATTTCCACCGTAAGTAAAAGTCTCTTCTATCTTCTTTTTGTATTCTTCTATCGTCGTAATGTAAGATTCTTCGTGTCCGGGTTTGCGAAAGAAGTTGCAAAACTTACAATTGGCTATGCAAACATTTGTGGTATTAGAATTTCGGTCTATTATCCATGTCACAGTATTATTCGGAACATGGTGCTGGCGTAGGGCATTGCCGACATACATAAGTTGGGCAGTTGTGGCATGTTCCCACAGGTGCAAGCCCTCATCTACGGTCAAAAATTCGAGTCCCAATGCGCGATGCAAAAGATTATTTACTTCCATTTTTTTGTTAGCAATTTAATTATAAGTTTAACAATCTCATTGAGTTTAGGTTTAGATTTTGTCCAAATTGATTTTGTTAAGGTTTTGTTGCGTAAGTAGTGAGACAAAAATAGGCTTAGTGAAAGAAAATAAATAACTTGCCCCATTATGCTTGTTCTTTTCCCTTCTAAAAAACACAA
>ENA-ORXR01004915-ORXR01004915.1-marine-metagenome-genome-assembly--contig:-NODE-4915-length-10931-cov-5.516860_pt1 | contig 10931 bp, 6 predicted proteins | sample MGYA00237866_ERZ511479 | MGnify/ENA metagenome assembly ERZ511479 | reverse complement strand
TGCCTAAATTACCCAATTTGTTCGGTATTTCTCCTGTTAACCCATTAGAAAACAGCCATAATTGGCTCAAATTGAGTAAATTACCAATTTCACTTGGAATTGTACCATCAAGCTGATTAATCTGTAGATCTAGACGTTGGAGATTGGTTAAGTTTCCAATTTCAGGGGGGATATTTCCGGTTAATTCATTCTCAGAAAGGTCTATTTGTATAACGCAGCCGTACTCATTCAAGGTGATGCCATACCAAGTGGACATCGGTTCATCGAGAGTCCAATTTATTCCGTTGGTCGTATTGTATAGGGCTACAAGGGCAAGCGAGTCTGTCTGTCGGCAACTGTACAGGTCACATGCTCCTGCATCGGTGTCGCAGAAATCTAACCATGAAGCGAGAAAATTATTGCCCACCTCAATCAGTGTATCTAATTGTCCGCATAAACTGTACAAATTTTCATCAAAACAACCATATAGATTATTGTTTTTGAGGGATAAATGAATTAAATTAATCAAATTTCCGATTTCTGGCGGAATCGTTCCGGTAAGTTGGTTATTGCCTAATCTCAAGCGGGTCAGATTGGTGAGGTTGCCGAGTTCGGGCGGTATATTTCCTGTCAATTGATTGCCAAATAGCCAGAGTTGTTCCATGTGATTGAGGTTGCTCAATTCCGGTGGCAATTCTCCCGTCAAATTATTGTTGAACAAATCAAGACGTTGTACACAGCCATTCCCATTGAGCGTGACGCCTTGCCATGTGTCCATCGGGTCATTGAGGTTCCAAGAATTTACCCAATTTTGCCCATTCGTTTTGTTAAAAATCGTTACCAAATTCAACGAATCACTCATGCGACATTCAGGTATTACCCCCAATGAATCCAATACCTTATAGAGATTCAAGCGACCATTACTCACACATTTTCCGGTCAATGAGGTAAGCGAATCAACGGAATTGAGCAGAGCCGATTTAATGTCGATGTAAGAGTAGTCGGGTTGAGTTTCCCAGAGTAGCGCACACGTACCCGCTACATACGGAGCAGCCATTGAAGTACCACTTTTTGTGCCATATCCATCGAAAGGAATGCAGCTACGAATAGCAGAACCCGGAGCAGCTAAATCCACGCTCATTGCACCAATATTGGAAAAAGAAGAAAGGTTGTCATTTCGGTCGGTAGAGGTTACAGAGACTATGTTTGGGAGGTCATAAGAAGCGGGGTAAAAAGGATAAATATCATTATTGTTTTCATAAAAATTTCCGGCTGCGGCGACAAAAATGTGACCATTATTTCTCGCATTTTTAATGGCATTATAAAGCGTTTGGGAGTAGCCGCCACCGCCCCAACTGTTATTGCTAATTGGTATCCCCATCTGCACCGCATACTCCAATGCCTGTGTTGCATCTGCGCTTGTACCTGTGCCATCGTCGCTGAAAAATTTTAGGGCGGCAAGTTGTACATTCCAAGTGACTCCGGCGATGCCTGTGTCGTTGTTGCCTTGTGCGCCTATGATGCCCGCTACGTGCGTACCATGCGAGTGTCCATCAAAGGGATTATTATCATTATTCCGAAAATCCCAACCGATGAAATCGTCTGCTAAGTTATTACCGTCATCATCAATTCCATCTATATCACCAGGGTCGAATACCCACTTTGTGCCGTCCCATTCGAGTACATGCCCATCGCCATCAGCATCTTCGCCCAAGTTTTGCCAGATATTTTCGACGAGGTCTTCGTGCGTCCAATCAATGCCAGTGTCGATAATAGCCACCGCCACCGAGGGGCTTTCGGTAGCGATGTCCCATGCTTCGAGAGCATCAATATCTGCATCAGGGGTTCCACCATTTTGACCGATATTGTGCAATGCCCACTGAGTGCCAAAAGCGGGGTCATTGGGGCTATCTATTGTTGGTGCTTCTTCCAGAGAGATGATGTAATTCGGTTCGATAAATTCGATGTCCGGGTGGTCTTTATACTGATTGATGAGTTGATTGATGTCGGATTTAGTGTGGGCTTGAGGTACTTCCCACAACTCTACTCCCAAGCGCGAAAAGCTGCGCTTGACATTACCCGAAAGTTGGTTTTTTAGGGTCGTTTTTTGCGTAGTTGTGCGGTCGGGCTTCATTTTGATGAGCAATTCGCCCGGCACGTAACCTACTGATTGACTGTGCGATATAGTGCAAATACAGCAAAATAACGCAATGATTGTGTTTGTGAATATGTGTCTCATTTTTTATTTCTTTTGGTTCTTTGACATTTTTTGCAAAACAAATAAAACACGGATAACACGGATTTTTTATAAAATCGCAAGGCAAATTTCTTTGTTGAAAGTGGATATTTGAGTATTAAAACACCCATTTTATTCGAACACCTCCAAAATCCGCATCATCCGTTTAATCCGTAAAATCTGCTTTCTATCCCGTTAATTTAGTGTTTTGCAAAAATTGTCAAAGAACCGTTTTTTTTACAAAAAAAAGATTTGTCCTGCACCCATCGATGTCATTATTCAAATCAATTTCTGGCTACCCGTCTAACGTTGGACACATTGATAATCAGTAAATTATAAACACGTTAAAGTTCAAGCGATTATAACAACTATGAACTATGAACTGTCCAACTATGAACTGATAGCCCAATTTCTGCTGTAAAAATACCGGATATTTATTTCATATTTTTTCTGAATTATTTATTAAAATAAAATTTTTTCATCAAAAATATTTATATAAACAACTTGTAATCAGCTATTTGTTTTTTTTTAAATAAAAATTATTATTCAAAAAAATAATGCTGTAGAACAGACAGGAATGTCTGTATTACGTTATTATCGTATCACGGTAAAATGCTTGGTAGTTTGTTTATCGCCTGTGATTAAATTGAAGTAATAAACGCCTGTATTCAGGTCATTTAATTCAATCGAATATTGGTGTGTACCGAGTTGTCCTTGAATTTGACCGGATTGTACAATTTCACCTAAAGTATTGTAAATCACGTAATTCAATTCATCACTATTTTTTATTTGTAGGTCAATATTGATAAATTGATTGGCAGGATTGGGATAGAGATTGATGAGTTTTTCTTCTGTTTCCACCAAATTATCTGACATATCCAAACGGCAATTACAGCAACCTGCCAAATTGGTACAGAAACTACTCCACGTGGCACTGAAATTATTACCGCTACTCACGCGCGAGTCCGTTCCTGCCGAGCAGATATTGGTTAAATTAGCATCGTAGCAACCTGAAAGATTATTACTTCTAATCGCGAGAAAACCCAAATTACTCAAATTGCCATAAGACGCGGGGATGCTGCCTGTGAGTTGGTTATTGCCAATACCGAGGTGCGTCAAGTTGGTCAAATTACCGATTTCGACGGGTAATGTGCCGCTTAATTGGTTGGTAAAGAGCCAGATTTGACGCAAGTTATTCAATGAACCAATAGTCGCGGGAATATTACCCGAAAGGTTATTAGTATGTAGATTAAGTCTTTCGAGGCTTTCTAAATTATCAATTGAGCTGGGGATTATACCTGTTAGATTATTTTGTGGTAGGTTAATCTCGGTCACACAGTCATCCGAGTTGAGTGTGACACCATGCCAAGCATCTATTGGTTGAGAAATATCCCATTGTGTATTCCAACCCAAGCCATTAGTCGCATCATATAAATCAATGAGTACCAGCGAATCGAGGTATCGGCAGGTCAGTGGAGGTGTGCCTGTACAGCTACCTGTTCCGGTTGTGCAGAAATCACTCCAAAGAGCATCAAAGTTGTTCCCTGAGTTGATATTGGAGTTGCCAGCAGCACTGCAAATATTGGCTAAGTTATCATCAAAACATCCTGAAAGTTGGTTTTGCGGAAGCGTAAAGAAGGTTAAATTATTCAAATCGCCGTAAGATGCGGGGATAGTACCCGTAAGTTGGTTTTTGCCCACTCCAAAATGTGTAAGATGCGTCAAACCGCCGATTTCTTCCGGTAGTGGTCCGCTCAGTTCGTTATTGAATACCCATATTTGACGCAGTTCAGCGGCATTGCCAATGGCAGCAGGAATACCTCCCATCAAGCGATTGGAGTGTACATTGAAGCGTACCATACTCGTCAAATCACCTATCGCAGGAGGTAAGACACCGAAGAGATTGTTTTGTGCAAGATTAATTTCTGCTACACAGCCTTCCGCATTCAGCGTGATACCGTACCAAGTATCCATTGGTTGAGCGGGATTCCATGTTGTCGTCCATGTCGGTCCGTTGGTAGCTTGAAAGAGTGTTATTAGTGCTAATGAATCGGTGTAGCGACAAGTTGGGGCAGGTGGCGGTGTGCAGGCTCCGGCGTCAGTTGTACAAAAGTTAGTCCATAGCGCATCGAAGTTGTTGCCGGAATTGATACGAGAATTGATACCCGCAGCACAAATATTAGCCAAATTTATATCAAAACAGCCGGAAAGGTTATTGTTTTTGAGTGCAAGAAACCCCAAACTGCTCAGATCACCGTAGGAAGCCGGGATGCTTCCTGTGAGTTGGTTGCCGCCAAGTCCTAAGTGCGTGAGTTGGTTTAAATTTCCGATTTCGGGCGGCAATATGCCGCTTAATTGATTGGAAAAGAGCCAGATTTGGTGGAGTTCAGTTGCATTGGCGATTTCGGGCGAGATGCTGCCTGTCAAATTATTGGTGTGCAACAAAAGGCGTGTGAGGGCTGATAAATTGCCAATTTCGGGCGAGATTGTGCCGACTAAATTATTGTTGGATAGGTTGAGTTCTTGTACATTGCAGCCGTCTGCGCTCATCGTGACTCCGTGCCATGTGCTGATTGGGGCGTTGAGATTCCATGTGGTGTTCCAGTTGATGCCGTTGGTGGTATTGTAGAGGGCTAGGAGGGCGAGGGAGTCTTGTTCGGTGCAGGCAGGGGCGCAGGAGTTAAGGATTTCGGTGGTGCTGTTGCAGCCGGGGGCATTGTCGTAAATATTGCCCTGTCCACCAGTTTGGAGATAGTTGCAGATAAAGGGGGCGTTGCAGATAGGGAGATTAGGATTATAAGCAATTTCTAAACATCCGATACTATTTAGATTGTCTAATCCATTAAGACTCGCTAAGTTTGCATTTCCTGCTTCATATGGAAAACTTGAAGTATCAAAGTCGTCTTCAAAATAGAAGCCAACTTGTAGACATCCACCAATCGTATTAAGGCTATTAAGCCCAGTCAAATCAGTGATTCCATTCAAAAGTCCCAAAGTTAGATTCCCTCCAACTGTAGTCAAATTTTCAAGCCCAATTAAACTAGTAAGCTGATCTAAATACTCAAAATGTAAAGTTCCTCCTATGCTAATTAATCCCTCTAATCCAGCTAAATCTGTTAATTGGCTATTATAGGTGATATATAAACTACCATTTATGCGCTCAATTTGGCTTAAGCTGTTGAGATTCGAAGCGTTACTAATTACTACCGTTCCGTCAATCTCAGTACAATTTGGATAATTGGCAGCAAAATCATTAACCTCTTGTTGTAATGTAAATACAATATCTCCCAATGGGCAGTCGGACTGACAAGACATTGTTACCTCAGCAGCACTACCGCAACCAGAAGCGTTGTCGTGGATGTCGCTTTGTCCGCCATTTTGGAGGTAATTGCAGATGAAGGGGGCGTTGCAGGTTTCCAAACTGTAATTATAGGCAATTTTCAAACAGGAAAGGTTAACCAGATTATTAAATCCTCCTAAATTGACAAGCTCACTATTCCCTGCTTCATAACCAAAATCACCTGTACTTGCACCATATTGGTAATATCCAATTTCGAGGCATCCTCCTACCGTAGTGAGGTTGTTGAATCCGCTCAAATCAGTAAGTTCACTCAAATTTCCTATTTTTAAATCCCACCCCACACTATTCAATCCTGACAGTCCATTCAAATCAGCAAGCGTGTTACAATCAGAGATATATAAATTATATTCTACACTATTCAGTCCTTCCAAACCTGTTAAAGAAGTGAGTTGGGCAAGATTACTAACAGATAGGCTTCCACCTATACTTGTCAACCCACTTAGCCCCGTAATATCGGTGAGTTCGTTAAGATTAGTGAGATAAAGACTTCCCCCAATGGTATTCAAATTCTCTAACCCTGACAGAGCTGCTAATTCATCCAAACGGTAAATTGATAAAATATTACCTATACTCACCAGTCCGTTTAAACCGTTCAAATTAGTAAATGACTGCTCCCCCGTAATCCTCAAACTACCACCTACCATCGTCAGATTTTCAAGCCCTGTAAGACTATTTAGTAGTGGATTACCCGTGTAATAGCTCTGTCCGATAGACAGCGAACCATGAATCACAGTAATTTGAGATAAACCAAGTAAGCTTGAAATGTCTGTGTCTTCGTAAGGTATTGTTTTGTCGGCAATCGTTATATCCCCTTGAATTTCCGTACAATTTGGATAATTTGTAGCAAAATCATTAATATCTTGTTGTGATTCAAATACCACATCTTCCGGCGGACACTGCCCAAAAGCCATATAATTCAAGGCAAAAAACATTAAAATAAGTGTTATTTTTTTCATGTTGTTTTAATTTTTTATTTTGAGAAAATGGTTGTTTTCTTGTGCATTAATAAAAACTGCTTATCTGTCACCAAATCAATTCAATAGATTCAGATTTGATCAAATCAGAAGAAAGATTTAGCTCATAATCTCGCCCGCCAACAGCGATTCGCATACGGGCAGTATTCGGGGGTTCTTTGCCTAAATTGTGTGCGTAGAGCGTGATGATATTTGAGCCTTTTTTGAGGTTTAGCTCAATCATTTTAATCGAATTGGTGAGTAGATATTCTTTCAAGACGGGTTCGCCATTGAGCAAAATAGAAACGATGTCGCCGTCTTCTTTCACACCATCCCACAAACGTATTTTGACTTTTGATGAAGTGACTTTGTAGGTCTTACTGACGACTATCTCGCGGTCGGGTTCTATTTGAGAAGTTTGGTCAGTGATGGGTTCAGGTTTTTGTATGGTTACAAGGCGTGCTGGGGCAATGGGCGGACGCTGAATCAAAGCAACTTCTTTGGTCTTTACAGACAAAGGCACCGAAGTTCCCCAAGTACCGTTTTCGCACTCGGCACTGACGTAAACATGGTAATAAAAATCCGACTGCAAACCCTCTAACCTTATTTGATTGCCCTCTATCGCAGCACCTTTATACTCCTTTTGGTCATGTCTTTTATACCAAACGGAATAAGAGCGTACATGAGAAATTTCATCCCATTTAATAAGTAGTGCATTGGTTTCTGCTTCCGTCACAATGCTTTTTATGTTGCTACATTCATAACTTTTCGATGGTGGAGATGCCTCCATTGCAGAACGTAACTCTGCGACAGTAGGAGTTTTAACCACAGGTGTCTTGGGAGCATATCTATATGGAGTACGAGTTGATTTTGGGGCTTGACGTAATGGTGTTTTTTGAGCAATAGAAGGTCGAGGCGTATAGGTTTTAGGTTTCACTCTTCTAAACTGTATACTTTGATTGCCACAGTCGCGATTGTGACGAGAAGTATTAAGAAACATACCTTGAAAATACTCATAAACGCCGCCCGTACTGTAATTTGCATCTACATTACCAAGACACATCTTTATGCCACTTGTATTGCGTATGACACGATTGTAGGTATAATAAAGTTTTCCTCCGGTGTAAGTTCCCGACAAGGTAATTGAAAAACGATGCCTGCCTTGTACCCCGTCCAATTGTCCGGTGATTTGATTTCCGTTTTGCTGCAAATTGAGCGTAATGCTCACATCGCCCCTCACAATGCCTTGCCACGCGCCGGAAATATTGTTATTTTGTGAAAAAGAAACGTTAATCGCTATGACAAATAACCATAGCGTAAATATTATTTTTTTCATGATAAATTATGTGTGTGATGTGGTAAAAAATGTGTTTTCTATAGGCTTGTTTCTCTTCGCAGGATTGTGCTACCGTCAGCAAGAATAATAAGTTGCTGACCGTCTTTCGTCTCAAAAAGTCCTTTGGGATTTCGGCAAGTACAAACTCTTTTCTTCAAAGATTGCATCCCACCGATTATCCCTCGCTCTTGCGTGTTCCTATACACATACCGCGAGCAACTTTCTTTAAAAATACATTTGCGGCGATATTTGCAAGGAATCAACCAATATAAACGAATGATAACCAGTAGGATGTATTTCATGATTTATGCACGTCTAAAAACAAGTACTTGAAAAGACATCGTAAATCCAGGCTGTCCGCCGAAACCAAAACAACCGCTTGTGGGTGCTACGTTGGTTTCTACGCTTTCCATACTCACGTATTCCCAGCCTTCCGATGCGCCCTTGTCTATGATTTGCTGCAACTGTTCGGCAACTGTTGCGCTGGAGTCGTTGCGGGTAATACCGCCTCTAAATGGTTTTACTTTATATTCCATGATTTTTGATTATTTTTGATGTGGACAGTTATTGATAAATTAGTTACGAGCCTTCGCTATCTCGTTTTTAATTAGGTCGAACTCTTCTGCGTCCAAATGCCTCCAAGCTGTACTGATTGCCTCTTTGTAATAAGATTCTAAGGCTTTAGCAACAGGATTGTATATACCAACATCCTGCGAGAGTAATTCAACCGGATTAGGATTTTGCTTCCATTTTTCTACCCCTTGACAAGTAATCGGGATTTTGGGTAGGCTAACAGATTTTTTCCAAAACTTCTCTCCTGAAAATGGATCGGTTACTTCCAAAATCAAGTTGCCATAGTGATAAAAAGTGCCCGCGATTTTGTAAGTTGGTTGACTGTCAAGCCCTAAAAGCTGCCCTGCACCTATATATTGTTTTGCTGCAAGCTGCCCTTCCTCTTTCAAACTCACGTTGATTTCTAAAGCCAAATCAGAGTTTTTCTTATCGCTATACACCATTTCATCTCTGTTTTTGAACGGTCCTCTTATTGAAAACCCCTTTGCAATCAGCATTTCTTCAAAATCCTCCGCCATATTATCAATAAACTCCGAGTATGGTGGAGCTACATTGCCGGGGTCATCGTCTGTATATTGTGGGTTGATAAGCGCAATGGTCACGCCTGCACTACTCGGATTATTTCTTTCAGGCGGCGTGTAATCAAATTTTGGTGTATAACGCGGTTCTTGTGTGGCTGTCTTGGTACTGGTACATCCAATGAAAGATAATGCCAAAACGAGTATGATTAGTGATGTGATTCTCATGATTTAAATTTTTTTAAAAATGTTAGTGAATATAATATCTTCGCAAAACCACGTAGCTACTCCTCCTTCCAATGACTTCACGACACAAAATTATCCACCTTATTTCATATATTCTTCCTTAATAAATTGATTGGATAAAACTTTTTAATTAATTTTGTCACAGATTAACATTGATAATCAATTAATTAAATTGTTTTATGCCTAATTCAAATAAAGAAAAACAGCCTTTTTTGCTACTTGAATTATTGGAAAATTTTTCAAAAAAAGAATTGAAAGGCTTACAGTATTTTGTGGCTTGTCGATATTTTAACACCGATAAATACGTAGTAAAACTCCTTGAAACTATTGTAAATGAAGTGATTGGAAAGAAAGTAATGAGTGCGACTGTTGTACAGAAGCGCATGTACATAAAAGTATTCGGCAAACCTGCAAGTGAGGAGTTACTCAAAAAAGAAAAAGACACATTCAATGCCAAAATGAACGCCCTAACGCGCCTCGCCGAGCGTTTTTTAATGGCAGAAAGTCTTGAAGAAAAAGAAGCGTACAAGAGCGATTTGCTGTTGGAGAAACTATTGCAAAAAAAGCAGTATCAACTCTTTGACCGTCATATTAATAAGGTACAAAAACGTGTAGAGGGGATAAAAAAAGACACACTTTACCAAGAGCATCAATTACACATCAACCGCCACCGACTCAACTATATAAACGCCAGAAGTATGCTCCGAAAAACAGATAATCTATACGAAATTAATCAACGACTTGACCTGCGTTATCTACTTGACAAACTGGATGTTTACCTCTCCGCACATTCTGTTCAGAAATATATAAAAGGTAGAAGTTATGATTTTTTACATTCGAAAGAAATTGATTGTCTGATAGATAAGCCCGAATATACCGAGCAGCCCATTGTTAAAGTTTACATGGCTGCTATCCAACTGACAATTGATAGGAGCTATGAAAATTATGGTAACTTATTTGCTTTGTTGACAAAATTTGAACAAGACATTCCACAAGAATTGTGTAAGGACAGCTATTTTTCACTACTCAATTTTTGGACTCACCAAGTCAAAACAGGCGATACAGATTCCTATCAACAACAATTTGATTTGTACTCAATTTTAGACGAAAAAAATCTTCTAATTAAAGGTGGAATGCCTATTCAAAAATTTAAAAATATCATCACAGCAGCTTGTCATATACACAATTATGAGTGGGCAGAGCAGGCAGTAGAACGATACATCCCATATGTAGAGCAAAAAAATCGCAACAATGTAAAGCATTTCAGTCTTGGTGCGATTGCTTTCTATAAAAGGGATTATGATTCGTCAAAAATACATTTTTCTGAAATTGATAAAAGCATTAGTCCAATTTATGATTTGAACCACAAAATAATAGTTGCCAAACGGGAGTATGAGATAGGAGATGATTATGATTTCACCCTGACCACGATGGAAAGTACCGAAAAACACATTTATGCATCTCGTATGAAAGGGGAGGAAAAAGCTCCTTATATAAGATTCATTCGAATGTTGATTAACTTATTCAACATCAAACACAGTATTGGAAAAAAATCATTGGAAAGTGTCAAAAAAGAGCTACAAGCCACCCAACACATCAGCGATAAAAAATGGCTCGAAGAAAAAATACACGAACTCGAAATCAACCCACCTACCCCTTCTTAATCTCATCCCAAGCCTCCAAAACCCTCATCTGCGTTGGGCGATTTTCGGGAACTTTGCGGAGAGGT
>ENA-ORXR01004914-ORXR01004914.1-marine-metagenome-genome-assembly--contig:-NODE-4914-length-10931-cov-25.071402_pt1 | contig 10931 bp, 8 predicted proteins | sample MGYA00237866_ERZ511479 | MGnify/ENA metagenome assembly ERZ511479 | reverse complement strand
TTCAAGGCATAAAAAAAGAGGATTCCGAAGAACCCTCTTTTTTTCTTTACTTGGTTACGTTTCAGTGAAGAAAGAGGCTTTACCAAGTCTAACAATACAAAATTAACGGAATTTTGTGATATTTGCAAATGCGGTGATTGCTGTGGCAGCTAAGGAGATTCTTGGGGGTTTGGTGGCTAAAACACAATGAATGTATAGCGTAACCGAAGAATTCAAAAAAATGGTAGTGTTCGACTAAAGCATGGTAAATGTAATACGAGAGTCGCAAGGCGAATTACTCTGCTAAAAGTGAGTGTTTTGGTAATCAAACATCAGCATTTTACAAAAACATTCGCCTTGCGACTATTCCATACTTTACTCGAACGCTACCAAAAAAATAAATTATGAAGAAACTTGAAGAAATAAAAAGAGAGCATATCTTATCTGCCGGGGAGCAAATTGACAATGAGGGTATTCCACCAGAATTTCTACGTAATAATTATTGGGTTGTTTTACCGAATGGGAAAGAGTACCCGTTTAAACATTTGACGCGAAAAGCCTATAAGATTGCATTGAAAGAAGATACTTCCGAATTAGAACTTGACTCGAATGAACATTCTCGCAATTACATAAAAAAATGGAACTTCGAAATGAATCGTTATCCTGAAAGACTTAATTTTATTAACAAATGGGATATAGAACATTTTGACCAAATAGGTGGAAAACCTTATCGAAAAGAAAACTCCGAAGATGTCAGAAATAGTAATATTTTAAAAACGTTAGTTACTAAAATTAATTATTGGGCTAAGAATGTTGAAATTGAAGGCTTTAAATCCAAATCAGACAACCGTTGGAAGTGGACAAGAAATTTCAAACGGTATTTGTGGATTACGATTGCAAGGAAATCGACTATCCGAAAAGTGTTTTTCATTGTTGGTGTTGTTGCTGACGATAAAGGAGGATATTTGTTTTACAAAATTGACATCCAAAATACTCCAAAGAAAGGCGGTAAAGAGCCAGCTTTGTCGGCTGAAAAGCAAAATATGTTTCACGAATATTTGAAGAATACGGATTATGCAGAAAAGCATATTCAAAAAGACGATTTGGAAAAATATGATTGGACAAAACTAATTGAAGAAACTAGAACCTTCATCACAAAATATGCTGCAATTTATGACGATTTAGAAGTTCTTTTGAACGAAGATGAAAATGTGGAAATTTCTAATAATGAATTGACCGAGACAGTACCGCCCAACAAAACAAACTCTTACCTGCAGGAGAATAGAAAGTACGGCGGTGCAAATGTAGATTGGGCTAAAAAGAGAACAACTTCCAAGAGGTTAGGTGATTTAGGTGAAAATTTAGTTGTGTATACTGAAAGACGGAAATTGAGGAAGGCAGGTCTAGAAGAAAAAGCTGATAAGGTTCAAAAAATGTTAGATGGACATGGGTATGATGTCAAATCATTTAATATAGAAGGAGAAGAAATTCATATTGAAGTAAAAACCACTACTAAATCAGTAGAGGAACCATTCTACATGTCGATAAATGAAAAGTGTTTTTCAGAAGATCATCCAGAAAATTATTTTTTATATCGGCTGTATAATTATAATTTTACACACAACACTGCGAATTTCTATTGTATGACATCTGATAAATTAAAAGATAAAAACTTTAATCCTATAAATTTTGAAGTAACTATTTAGTTGGTGGGATTGATAACTTAATCTCAACTCAGCAACTGTTATACTGCAATGCTTAAATTCAAACATTTTGCCATCCACTTCTCTCTCAATATGCACCCAAGGATTACAATTTTTGCAGCCAAATATTCTAATTGGTTCTGTATTTATATCTGTTTGAATAATAGCCTCACTTACAGGAAGCCCGTTTGTAGTTTCTTGCAAGTCTTGCTTTTTAACTCCATTGAAATATCTAAATCTTTTATAAAAAAAATTGCCTTTGCCATGATGATTATTGATATTATCCTCTTCTTCGAAAGCACTCGCCAGCCCATACAAAATAGTAGATTTCCCACTACCATTAGGTCCTGTAATGATATGAATTTCCGCTTGATTTTCTTCTCCTGTCGGCTCAAATTCAATCAATTCATCATCAAATACCTCGATATTTTTAAAATGTACATTCTCTATCCGCATGGAATTAATTTTGAATGAATGAATGTTGAATTTTGAATGGGCAGAACGCACTATTCTTTTTTTCAACATTCCCAAATGCCGTTTTATTTACAACAATTTTGCTAAACTAAAGTTATTCCACCAACTTTGCAAATATTTCATCATAATACATCAGCACAACAATTCGTCAACTCAACAACTCATCAATTCATGTTAAAAATCGCCTTCTCACCAGTTTACAAATACCGCTTACCGGACGGACACCGTTTTCCGATGATGAAATACGAGTTGCTACCCGAACAATTGCTGTATGAAGGAACGATTACAGAAGACAGTTTTTTTCATCCGAAGCCACTCAAAGAAGCCACGATACTCCGCACACACGATGCTGAATATTGGAACAAACTCAAAAATCTGACCTTGACACCTAAAGAAATTCGCAAGATAGGTTTTCCGCTTCGGGAAGATTTGGTGCATCGTGGCACGATCATTTCGCAAGGTACGATTGACTGTGCTTTGTACGCACAGGAGCATGGCGTGGCACTCAATGTGGCGGGTGGTACGCATCACTCGTTTACGGATAGGGGAGAGGGGTTTTGTTTGTTAAATGATATTGCGATTGCATCTAATTATTTATTAGACAATCAATTAGCGCAAAAAATATTGGTCGTGGATTTGGATGTACATCAGGGAAATGGCACGGCGCAAATCTTTGAAAACGAACCACGTGTCTTTACTTTTTCAATGCACGGCGAAAAAAATTATCCCTTACACAAAGAAAAATCAGACCTCGACGTCGGCTTGCCCGACGGCACAACAGACGAGCCTTATCTCAAAATCCTACGTGAAACGCTACCCCGACTCATCAACGAAATTGAACCCGATTTCGTCTACTACCTTTCAGGCGTGGACATCCTCAAAACCGACAAACTCGGCAGACTCCACATGACCCTGGAAGGCTGCAAACAACGCGATAAATTCGTCTTTGAAACCTGCCAAAAAAACAACCTTCCCGTAGCTGTCAGCATGGGTGGCGGCTACTCCGAACGCATCGCGCATATCGTGGAGGCACATGCGAATACCTTTCGCTTGGCAGCAGAATTGTACTTTTAGAGCAATCGGGCGAAATCAACAAAAAATTCCCCTTGCATGTTCAACATGCAAGGGGAGTAAATTTTTAAAACCCGCGATGGCGGAGCATTTTGTAATTTTACCCTTGTTCAAAGTACTCCGTTACTTCGCGGTCGGTTCTTCCGTCCTGCTCTGTATAATCATGGAATGTGACGACTGTTAATTCATCTTTCTCCGCATCGTATGATATACTCATCGTTTGCGTTTTCCACGTATATGTGTACACAGATATATAGTCGGATTGAGCATCACCCGCGTTGATAGGCGTTTCGCCCCAATCACAATCCGTCGGCGTACAACTCCCAAAACCATGTATTGTCTGGTTGTTGTCACTGATGATTAGTTTGGTTGTGCTGTTCGTATTCTCATCTTTGTTGACCCACGTACCGTCAAGGTCAACGATACCGACCATCTCATCGCATTCCTCACAGGATACGAAAGTAAGCATTGTGGCAAGTATTAATAATAAGCCGAATTTGATTTTTTTCATTTTGATAATTTTTTTATTAGTTAAAATTAAGATGTGTTTGTTCTTAAATCGTTGGTTATTGCGCCACAAAATTACATATAAACGGGACTTCACGCTTGACAAAAAACTGAGGTAAATAATAAAAACAAAGGCGTATTTTAGAGGTTAAATTATTGGTAGTTAGTTAGTTGTAAAGGAATAAAATAAGGAAAACAAAATATATTTTGAAGAAATAAAATATTTAAAATTTAAGTTTTGATAAAAATACATCGAATAAGACCTCAATGTCAAATCCCGAATAGAAAGGCAACACACGCTAATACGTTCCGCTTGGCATTAGAATTGCATTTTGAGTTAGTCGATAGTCGGTGGTCGATGGTCGAATGTTTCTTTTCAAGAACAAAATACGGCGTGACTTCGTTAAACGAGTAGCGTCAGATGAGCACTTTTTGTAACGTAAAGCGATTTTGCAAACCGCTACGCTACACATGCGGTTTTTGATCTACGATTTGCAAAATCGTTTTACGAAACAGGTGTCACAAAATTCACAAAAATAAATATTATGAAATTTATAAAACGTTTTTTTTATTTCCTGTTAATTCTCCTTTTTTTATTTGTGGGAGCATTGATAGCGATACCTTATTTTTTTAAGGATAAAATCGTTGCCCGCGCTAAAACAGAAATGAATAACAACCTCAGTGCAAAAGCCGATTTTGATGATTTGAGTGTCTCGCTCATTCGTAGTTTTCCGAATTTGAGTTTGAGCTTAAATGATATTACGGTAGATGGTGTCGATGAATTTGAAGGACTAAGATTAGCAGAAATTGACCAATTCAGTGTAGCGGCAGACCTGATGTCCGTTATCAATAACGATGAAGGACCTATAATAGTCAAATCTTTTACGATAGATGGTGCGGATATTTATGTAAAAATACTAAAAAACGGTAAGGCAAACTACGATATTGTAAAGACAAGTACTGACGAAAAAGAAACCGACACAAGCGATTCAAATTTTAATTTATCACTAAAAAAATACGCCCTCAAAAACAGCAATATTACTTATGACGATGCAGCCTCCACGACCTTCGCTCAAGTAAAAGGTGTCAACCACACGGGCAAAGGCGATTTTACAAATACCGTCTTTGATTTGGTCACGCAAACAGAAGCCAATGCGCTTACCGTCAAAAACGGCGGTATCACCTATATCAATGATGCCGAAGCGGATGTTGACCTCACCTTCAAAGCCGATATGAATAGCGGCAAATACAGTATTACAGAAAACGATATTCAACTGAATGACTTAGAGTTACGATTGATTGGTTGGGTGGCACCGATTGGAGATGATATTGATATGAACCTCAAATTTGATACACCGCAAAACGATTTCAAACACTTACTTTCGATGGTACCGGGGGCGTATTCGGAGAGTTTTAGAAAGGTAAAAACGGACGGTAAAATGGCATTGCGCGGTACGCTCAAAGGTATGTACAGTGACACCAAAATGCCCGCACTCGACCTCAATATGGATATCGAAAATGCAAGTTTTCAATACCCTGATTTGCCGATGGGTATGACCGAGATTAATGCGAAAGCGACTGTGGTGAGTCCTGATAGTGATTTGGATAAAATGGTGGTCGATGTACCAAAGTTTCACTTCCAATTGGGTGATAATCCATTCAACCTGATTTTCAACCTACGCACGCCTATGAGTGACCCGCAAGTGAAGGCAAAGGCAAAAGGAAAAATCGGTTTAGCAGACCTCGCCAAAGCTTTTCCGATGGAAGGCGTAGAGTCATTAAGCGGCTTGATTGATGCAGATGTGGACGTGGACACACGCATGTCGTACATAGAAAATAAGCAGTACGAAAACGTCAATATGAAAGGTGATGTCAGCCTCGTTAATTTGAATTATAATGCGACGGATATGCCGCCTGTGGTTGTGAAAAATGCCAAATTGGATTTTACACCACAACGAGTGAATATTCCTTCCTTTGACGCGCTTTTGGGTAAGAGTGATATACAGGCAGTCGGCGAAATTGACAATGTATTAGCCTACTTTTCACCCGAAAAAACAATGAAAGGAACTGTCACAGTTCGCTCGAATTCATTGGATGTAGATGAATGGATGACAGAGACAGAAAATGCCACAGAAAACCCAACTACAGAAGTACAAACCGTAGAAAATGAAGAAATTTTTGACCGTTTTGATTTTGATATTGACGCGGATTTCAAACGCATCAAATACGATAAATACGAACTCACAAACACGAAAGCATTAGGAAATTTTACGCCTGAAAAAATTAACCTGACGCAATTTGAAACACAAATGGATAAGACCGATATTCGCGCAACGGGTGCGCTTGTGAATGTATGGGACTACGTGTTCAATGATGAAACCATAAGCGGCGATATTGAGGTGTCTGCCAATACCTTCGACCTCAATCCCTTCATGTCAAGTGAAGAAGAAAGCACCGAAAGTAGCGGCGAATCGGGCGAAGCACCTGACCGTTTTGACGTGACATTTACGGCAGATGCGAAGGAAGTTTTATACGACACTTACAACCTTAAAAATATGAACGCGAATGGTAATTTCACGCCCGAAAAATTGACCTTAAATTCATTCTCTACCGACATTGGAAAAAGTGATATTCGTATTAGTGGCGAGTTGGAAAATGTGATGAATTATGTCTATAAAAACGAGGTCATTTCCGGTAATTTTGACCTGAAATCAAGGTTGCTGAATGTAGATGAACTGTACGGTGAAGAAGAAGTAGAAACGACAAGCGAAGAAGCATCGAGTGTCTATCCTTTGCCGGAAAATATGAATATCAGTTTTACGGCAGATATTGACAAGGTATTGTTCAACGACATGTCTTTTGACAATATGAAAGGTGACATGTCACTCAACAATGAATCCTTGACAATCAAGGACTTCGCAGCGAAAACATTGAAAGGCAACATCGGATTATCGGGTATTTATTCGACCTTAAATACAGAAAAACCTCTGTTTGATTTTAAATATAAAATGAATAAAATCGACTTTAGCGAGTCGTTTAATACTTTTGCCTCGATAGAGGTCATTGCGCCGATAATGGAGTTTGTGGAAGGTGTTTTTTCTGCAGAAATGAGTTTTAAAGGCGCATTCAAACCGGATATGTCACTTGACTATAATTCGCTTACAGCAGAGGGGTTAATTCGTACCTTCAATGCCGTGATTAAAAACTTTGAGCCGATTGCAAAATTGAGTGAAAAACTCGACATGAAAGATCTCGGTAAACTCGAAATCGAAGACAGTAAAAACTGGTTTGATATTGTAGAGGGGCAGTTCATTTTAAGACCCTTTAACGAGGATTTTAAGGACATCAAAATCAAGGGTGAAGGACAACACGCACTCACAACAGAGAGCATGATTTATAAAATGAACTTCAATGTACCACGCGAAAAATTGGAAGGAAGTGTAGCAGGCGCGACTGTCAATCGCGGCATCGGTTTATTGAGTGAACAGGCGAAAAAACTCGGCGTAAGTATTGCCGAAGGCGATAATATTAACTTCGATGTTACGATTACAGGCAATCACAAAAGCCCTAAGTTTGACATCAAATTCCTAAGCGCGAGTGGTAAAACGGTACAGGAAGAAGTGAAAGACCAAGTGAAAGCAGTGGTCGATGAAAAGGTAGAAGCTGTACAAGATAAAGCCGAAGAAATCGTAGAAGAGAAGAAAGAAGAAGCTACGCAAGTCGTTGAAAATAAGATAGATACCATTCAAACGAAAGTGGAAGATAAAGTAGATGAAGTCGTCGAAAAAGCTACCGAAGAAGTGAAAGATAAAGTCGGGGAGGCAGTTGGTTCGGCGGTTGATTCGTTGGTTAAAGACAGGGTCAACGAGAAGATAGATAGCATTTTTGGTGATAAGGCGAAGGAGGAATTGGATAAATTAAAGGATAAAATTAAGTTGCCGAAATTTGGTAAGAAAAAGAAAGATGACGACGGCAATTAAATTCAAATACAATGTAGGGACAAGGCATGCCTTGTCCCTACATTGAAATAAGAGCATGTTTAAAAGTCTCTAATTCATTATCATAAATTTTTCAGTATCAAGCATTTCAACGTCAGATATAAGCGATACCGAGTAAACTCCCGAAGGCAGCTGCCCAAGCGGAACAGTAATGACACTTCCTATATTTTCCAAGTCCAAATCATGGACGAAAATAGTACGACCACTCATATCGATGATTTGTAGCGATAGATTTTGATGCTCAGAGACTTGTAGGTTTTCGAGTCGGAGTCGGAGTTGTCTGTCACTATCGGTAATTGTTCCTAAAACCTTGATACGCTCTTTTTTTGTACCCCCGTCAAGAGAAAGACCTGAGCTTACAAAAACCCCATCGTCACCATTATTACTACCATCCTGTGGAGGATTGTTTCCTGCTACGGCACTACTATCTACGGCTACAAATGCAGTGTATTCAGTCACCAAATTATACTGCAAGCCGAGTAAAGTAATTTCCTCTTCTATACTAATCGTGTCGTTTTCATTACTGGCAATACCATAATCCGACATGAGTTTGATGCGTTTTCGCGCCCACAAATATTTCAATGCAATATTCTCCTCATTATTCGCCGTATAATCCGAAAAATTCAGTGAACTCGTCACGACTCCATCCGAATAATCACCTGTCACCGTGACACTTCCATCGGCGGGTTGGTGATATTTACCATAAATAATAATCGGTCTTTCCGCAAATACATCGGGAATACTATATGGCTCAATATCATACACATCAATACCTCCAAAAGTAGCTTCTATATTGGTCAATACAGGGCGTTCGATGTACTGTTTGAATCTATCTGCCACCTCATCAGCATCCATAAAATCGGTTACAGTAAAAGACTCGCCTTCGCCCACATACGCAATGCCCTCAATGATGTAGTGATTCACCGAAGTGCCGATACCAAAAGAGAAAAAGTTGGCTTCATTGAGATTTTCACGAATCAAATCAAATGCCTCTTTTTCTACGCTCACATAGCCATCTGTCAGAATAACGAAGGTGCGCGAGTAGCCCTCTGTGCCACCCATATTCAGTGCCGTTTGCATTGCGGGGAGCAGTTGCGTACTACCGCCGCCACTAAAGTTTTCAAGCATATCAATTGCCATATCAATATTGTTGCTTGTTGCTTCCAATGAATTGGGCGACAGTATAGAAGAACCACCCGCGAAGAAGAGGATATTGAATTTATCATCAAAATTCAAATCATTCAACAAATTGGTAATCAGTTGTTTGGAAATATCAAGCGGCGTACCATTCATCGAACCCGAAACATCCATAATGAAAATATACTCGCGCTGCGGACTGTCAAAACCAATATCGGGCTTGGCGGGTTGAATCATGGATAAAAAGAAATTTTCTTCCTCGCCCTCGTAGAGCAATAAGCCTGTTTCAATCTGGTTGCCATCTAAGGTATAATCTACGATAAAGTCATCTCCCGGATTGGTAGATAGCGTGGTTTCGGCTGAATTGTCATAAAAATCGAAAGGAGCAGCGTGCGAAGTACATTCCGCTTCGAGTGGTGTACTTGCATTGATTTTCAGGTCAATATTCAGGGCAGTTTGCGATAGCGGGAGCGAATCCTGTGCGGTCTGATACACCCAGGGTTCGCCGTTGGTGGTGAAGCGCGGACCGACTATATTGGGGAATAAAAACCGATAAACACCATTGGTCGGCGTCAGCAATTCGGTATATACCATTCGCACTATCAGGGAATCTCCCGAAGCAATATTGGCGAGGCTCATCTGAAAAACATTGGGTCTTTCCTGTTCGAGCAATGAGGCGGTCAGCCCTGCTTCTTCGGCATTCTCAAAGATAGTCTGCGCCTCATCTCTTCGTTTTATGACGGCATCTATCGTGCGACCATCAAGCACCATTTGCATCCCGTAAACAGCAGCATTGGTGGACATAGGAAATACATAAGTCGCATTCACCGTGGAGTCACCTGCATTATAGTAAGTTTGTTCTATCTCAACGTTGGCAATCACTCCACTAATTGTGGCGTCAATATCCGTAGATAAAAGCGCGAAAGCCACGCCCGTCGTATCAGAACTGAATACATTGAAGTAAGGACATTCTGTCTCATCATTATCTTGACCGAATGCAATATTCACAGAAAAGAAAAGGATAATAATGCAATTGATAAGGATGCTAATGGGGCGATTTTGTTGTAGTTTTAGTTTCATAATTATAAGAGTTTTTTAATAAAAAATATGATAAAATATATTATGGTGCGTACTATTTCACTGTAATTTAATGAAATATATTGAGGGTAAGCACATATACATAAATAGTTAGGGAGTTTTTTAGAAACTCGAATTTGAAAAGCCTGTTTTTTTAAGTTTATTTCGTTTGTGTGACAAATATAAAAAATGTTGGGCATTTTTCAAAGCCCGACACATTTTATAAATTGTCTTTTAATGCTTGGTAGGTTATATCACATGAAAACTCATCGTGAGTTTCCCTTATGATGATGCCCCTACTACAACGGTCATAATAACCTGCATGACGATTCCAAATACAACACCCGCGAGTGCTGCATAACAGGCAGTTTTTGCTTTGTTGGGCGTCTCATTTCTATATACAAAGTAGAGAATTGCACCTACAAGCGGAATAATGAAGGATACGATAGTAAGTAATATACCCAATTTATCCTCCGGGTTGTTTGGTCTGTCTAATGGATTGTGTTCTGACATTTTATGTAGTTTATATTAATGATAAAATCTGATTTCCGATATATTTTCCGATTAAAGAAGCCATCGACATCAAGCCGATTCCGGCTAAAATTCCGGTACTTAGCCTCAAAAAATTAGTACTTTCTCTGTTGAAGTTGTTTTGTGTCACGCCGTCGATATATGTGGGTAGTACAAACGCGATTGTCCACCAAATATTTAACTGTACAACACTGAATAAAAACAAAGGGAGTGCAAGATAACCAACATATATCCCTGTACATCTTGCACAAATAGGAAATTGTTTGCCTTTCCAAAAAAAAGAACGTTCAGGTTTTTGATGACAAAATGTTATATGTAACCTTTCTTTTCCCATGAATATTTTCCTTCAAATGTTGAGATTATTATTTGAATGATACGAGTGTGTAAAATATTAGGGGCAATTGAATATAAGAAGCCAAGACAACAACTCTGAAAGAGTTGAATATGAATAACC
>ENA-ORXR01004913-ORXR01004913.1-marine-metagenome-genome-assembly--contig:-NODE-4913-length-10932-cov-10.247904_pt1 | contig 10932 bp, 8 predicted proteins | sample MGYA00237866_ERZ511479 | MGnify/ENA metagenome assembly ERZ511479 | reverse complement strand
TGCCGCCGCCGCCCACCCGCCGCACGGGGGCGCCAACGCGCCGGCGCCGCCCATCGTCTGTGAACGCGACAGCCCCAACAGAACGCAATTCTGTTCGGGTGGCTGTTCCCGAACAAGCCCCAAACAGACGCGATTTTGTTGCTTTGCTGTTCGGGTGCACGGCACTGGATCGCGAGGTTGCTCCTGAAACGGGCGGATCTCACCGGACGGGCTGGCAAGACGGGTCTGATTAGAGTTTGAGCACGGAACGGCTTAATAAGACGCAATGAAGTTCAGCTGCCCTGCGCGATACATTGGATATGCAGTACAGCCGCGCCGACAATGCGACGAGCCACATTCCATCGTTCTGACGGCAGTGGCGACCACGCTACGACGATGCGACACTAAACGAAACAAATAGGGCATCTGCATCTGTTTGGTCCCCTGACCACGTCGCGTCGTCACAGAATAAAATGGTGGTGCTCTATTATCCCGTGCCCACAGCTACGCCACGGGCAGGTATTAATACTATGCTTGACACAACCCAGAGCGCGACGGCAGGTGACAATCAGATCACCCGTCCCCCAGTCCCCGCACCAAAAAAACCCAACACAGTACCAAGCACAAAGAACAAGAGCACATTCAAGCACAAGCGTAATGAAGACACACGTGGACAGCGCGGGACAAGCGTGATGCAAACTACATCAGCCTGCAACGCGTGCACCACTCAAGAACGAAATAAGAGAACAGGAAAAGAACACGAAAGCATATCAACCTGGACAGTGCGAGACGACGGAGTCGACAGAGCCATCGAAACGCCTGAACGGCAGGAAGAAAGGGAACAAACGCGGCTCAGCGACGGGCAGCGCGGTACGCCCCCCACTGGGCAGCATACTCGTTGGCAACGGGACGAATCTCGTCATCTTCCTCCTCATCCCAGTCGCCATGCACCATGCGCTCGGCCTCACGGGCAGCCTGCGACCCGGACAGGACCGGCACACCCGGCGGGAGCATCGTACGCTCGGCCTCACGGGCAGCCTGCGACCCGGGAAGGACTGGCACACCCGGCGGGAGCGGCGCCAGACTCACGGCGTGAGGCGGGGACGGTAGGACTGGCCCAGTCGGGGCGTCCGGTAGGGAGAAAGCGGGGGCAGTGGACACCGAGCCAGCGGGGGCAGTGGGCACCGAGCCAGCGGGGGCAGTGGGCACCGAGCCAGCGGGGGCAGTGGGCACCGAGCCAGCGGGGGGAGTAGCCTGTGCACAGGCCAGCGTCTCAGACGATGGGGGGGGGCAAGCGAGACTGCGGCTTTCGTCGGCACCGTCAATCAGATGCAACCCGTCGTGGATGTCGTTGTCCTTGGGAAGGAGATCATGTAGCAGCGCGAGCTCACGCTCGTACAACGAGCGGTGCCCCTGGTTGAGAATGCCCGCACCGACAACGACGGACGGCAGCCCGGCACGGTTCCGCAGAAACGAGCGGACCTTCACAACGAGGACCAACCAGAAAAAGAAGCAGACAACAATCCCAGAAGCAGTTCCGGACGGATAGAAGGTCAGAAACTGGCACAGGACCCACCCGTCCTTACGCAAGCGAGCAACCAAGTCGGGACCGGCAGATGCACACCAGGGACGGCAGAGACACGAGCGCGGGCGGGAAAAGAAGACAAAGAAGGAGGTGCAAACGTACTCGGAAAGAAACGTTGGCAAAGTGCCCATAGAGACACCGGATGACGCGCGAGGCCTTGTTGGGCCCAGACCAGGCGACCATCGACGCCGTACCGTCGATCTCGTCAATCACCTTGGCCAGAGCGTCGAGCATGGCCAACCGACCATACGCATCACGGATAAATGAGTCGCCGCGCAACAGCTCGGCACACTCGTCAGCCGACAACTGCAAGACGCGGCGAGTAGATGAAGAGGATGGCGAGCTCCACGTCCCCATGCCCTTAAGTGTATGAATGTGCTTCACGTAGGCGGCGACAGCAGCAGAGGTCAGAGAGCTGCTCAGGTGGCTGACCACGCGCTTGACATACTGGTACGCGACAACGAGCGCCATACCCTTTGCCGGCTTCCGAACAGGCAGCATCATCTTCTGCTGCAGTCGCTGGGCAGCTTCAGCCTCGGACACCTTCATGACCGCGACAGCCGCACGCAGGAGCCGGGAGTTGACGACCTCGGTGGTAGGATACACCAACGCGGATGACGAAGCGGTGCGAAAGTCCTCGATCAGGGCCCCGAGGAACAGCTCCTGCCAGAAAAGTAACCAGAGGTAAAAAACAAAGCGTGCCATGGTGGTACATGTCAGAAACAGACACATCCAGGGGATGAAATGCACAGTGACGGTGCACCGGCAGACCATCACGCCCACCAACTCGCATGCACAATCAAGTGAGCCAGACAGATGCCATGTGACTCCCATACATCAAGAGGAATGCGCCCAACAATGCGGCCCCTCTACTTACCTTGATCTCGTTGATGACACGGACAGAATCGCCCTGGGTAACAGCACCAGGTTCGTCGCCCCCACGCGGCATGGGAAGGCGATCCCCCACGTCCTTCAGTGCACTCTCCACGCGCATCAGTCGCTCCAACATTGCCCCATTGCCCGCCTGTGACCCGTCGGCGGACGCGGCAAGCGCGTCCATACGCCGCAGTGACGACGCGGCCTGTGACTTGACGACAACAAGTTCCACCCTGAAGCGCGTCAGCTCACGACGCACAGACGAAAAGCCATTACGGATGGCGTCGTGGAGGCCGTCCAGGGCCAGGGAAGCGTCACGGTCGCCAGGCACGGGGGCAATCGCAGCCGAGGCTGCGGCGGCGCCCGCGCCCGAGGCGCTCCTAGCGCGTCCGCTGCTCGAGCGATGGCGCCTCCCCGATGATGACCGGACGCGGCGGGGCGACGCCATGGGTGGCACCGTCGGCGACGCCGGCGGCGTAATGTAGGCGGCAACGAGGTCGTCGTCATGCATGTCACTGCTGCTATCGTCATCGCCAGACAGAGCTGGCGACTGCGGAGGTGGCGTCCGTCCGACGGACGGGCGGCGGGGCGGCGGCGCCGGTGCGGACGGTGGCGGCGGCGGCGGCGGCAGTGTGCCGGTGTGTTGCGACGGAAAGCCAATGTCGACGCCCTCGGGCGCAACTCCTCGCGGCATCGGTGATGCAGCCGGAGGAGTAGCCTCGGGCGCTTGCGGGGGGCGTGCGGCCGACAGGCCCGAGAAAGCGCCCGGAGTCCAGTACGTAAAGGGAAAGATGCGCGGATTGCGGCTGCGCGCTGCAAGCTGCTCTGCCAGAGCATCACTTGCACGCTGCGCGCGTGCCGGCGGGGCAGCATGGGGCGACGCACGCCCTCCCGCGCCACCTTCCGGCGCCGAGCGCTTGCGGGAGCTCGCAGGCCCGGACGCACGCGGTGACACCTCCGCATCCTCCGCGCGCTCAGCAGACGCAGCGACGCCAGCACCGGCAGCGTCACCAGCGCGCGAGCCTTCCCGAGAAGCGCCCGTCGCGAGTCCACCGACTTCATCGTCGCGGTCCTCAGCAGCGCCGTCGTTGTCGGAGCTGTCGGACTCTGAGGATGGTGAGGCCGCCCGCACATGTGCGCGTACGGGAACGACCTGCATCACTGCCGCCCGGCGTACAAAGCTCCGCCGCGGACGACGAGGCAAGCTCACGTGATGGTTGGTCGGAAAAGGCGACCGCCGTGCCGATGGCATTGCCATCGTCCGCGGCACCTGAAACGCCATTTGCGGGGCGCGCACGGTATCCGACCGTTCGTCAACCCCCGTGTGCACGTCGGGAACTTGCCCAGCAGGCGGCGACGCGCCCTCGTCACGACCAGGACGAGAAGACGACCCCGCACTCGGTGCCACCGGCGGCCACGGCATCCGCAGCGCCGCAGCTTCGTCAGCCACAATTGCGGCTTTGATGGCGTCTTGCTGACGGCTCGCGGCCGCCATTTCAGCGGCTACCTCCGCGCGAGCGGCCGCCGCCGCATCACTGAGCGTCATCCGACCATCACCCGGCACCGTCTCGGCGACCGGCGCCGTCTCGGCGACCGGCACCGTCTCGGCGACCGGCGCCGTCTCGGCGACCGGCGCCGTCTCGGCGACCGGCGCCGTCTCGGCGACCGGCGCCGTCTCGGCGACCGGCGCCGCTGCGGCGGCCGCGGCCTCCTCCTGCAGGACCTCCGTCTTCTGGTCATATAGCACGACGCCGAGAATGCCGCCAAACTTAAGCAGCTGCGGCGGCCGACCAGAGCCAGAGGGGCCGCCGGCAGATGAAGGCACCGGCGGCACCCACGAGGACGGGTCGTCGACATCAATTGGCCCATCAAAGCGGCGCGCGACGTCGGCCGGACCTTTGCCCTTGGTGGACACCACAGCGCCCGAGGGCTGCAGCGCGTCGACGTCGATGACCTCATTGTCATTGTGGCCGACAGGCGACGGCGAGACGGGACGAGCGCCTGAGTTTCCGGGGCCGGCGGACGCCATATCAGCTAGCGACCTTGACGACGAACAGCGAGGACGAGGGAAGCGGGGCGGGGGGGGGGCAGAAGGTCCAGCGAAGGTGTGGGAAGAACACGGCTACTGCAGAGTTGAGCGGTGGTCGAGTGCGGGGGGGGGGATGGGATACCCTCACCACCCCGCAGGCCGCCAGGGCGCCGGTACTTGTAGTCGCAACGTCGGAAAGGTTCGTGACAGCCCCCCCACACCCTGACCCTGTGGCAAACACCCAACCAGAGGCACAAAATCGAGCACTCACAGGCGGGCCTCCAGACCGACGCGAGCATGGGCGGGACCCGAAGCAGGTCACGCCCCATGCAGGGGTCTCTGCCAGCGGGCACCCACGGTGCGCCCTGCCGCGCCGTGGAGACATGCGGACCTTACACCCGGGCACGCCAAAGGTCCCCATCAGCCCCACCCCAACGATGCCCGATTTGCACCGCATGTGCCACGCCCACGCACGGCGCACGACGGACCAGTCTTATCCACACCCGCCTCAAAGCCGACCGCCACGAGCTGCAAACGGTACCCCGTCGGATGGCCCCAGGCCCACTCCGCATGCGGCTGCTCGCCATGGTCTCCAACCTAGACCACGCAAAGCCACACAAAGCCACACACAGGAGCACGAAAAGATGACAAAAAGCACGGTAAGACGACAAGAAGCAGGGTGAGTACAGTGGCTCACCAGGTAAAAGGACCGGGACAAACCCCAGCCTCAACCGGGACCTCCCACGGTTGAAGCTACGCGCCACATTGCACCCATGCACGGGCCGGCTCGCACCGCCCCCGGAAGTCGTGCAGGTAAAAGCATGGCCACGGGAGAGCTCTAAAAGGGGGGTACTAGGGCAGGAGCTGGACGGTTCCGGCTCCGGGTGCCAGAGTCGGGGCACACTGGGACCGCCGCCAGAAAGAGAGTGCCACGGTCACAAGGGCAGGGTCGACGAAAGAAATGAGGCTGAATAGCACGTACTCGAATACAGAGAGAATGCCGGTACCGTCGTCTGGATGGGGGGCATGCGGACGTCGACACCTACACGAGGCACGTAGGGGGGAGCTCGGAGACTGCGAGCGGTGAACTATACAAAGCGGAAACACAGGGGGCGCCGCTCATGGAGCGCCGCGCGGGGGCAGGTCGTACACGGTGGACGGTGAAGGTGACGGCCGGTGGGTCAGAACAGCCAGACGCACGACGTGGAAGGTTGTAGGGAGTACACCGGCCCAAGCATTGCCCCTTCAGGAGATCTTCGGTCAGTCGAAAGCGGAGGGCTATTTGATTGCCGAGGTAACTACTATCACGTTCATTGGTTCTAGATTGGGCAGGCTACTGCTGACACGGACACCACAGCGCCTGTTGAGTGCCTCGTCGATAAATTTGATATGCAGTTCTTGGCAAAGATCTGGCGGTGGATTTCAAACACCCGATATTTGGTCGATGTCGACAAAATCTTAGCTGGATACTCCCGAGAGAAGTCCATCCGAGGTCCGACGTCACACCAGCTCTGTCGCTTCTTGCTTTCGCCCAGTCGACCCCGACCGACCTGCATGAAGGCGAAAGGCGGGAAGACACTGATGCGGACTGCAGCAGCCGCATCGTCGCTTCAACCTGGCGGTCGCTCATGCAGTGCCCGCTTTGAGGGACCGGTAGCACGTTGTAAGTTCCCATACCTGTTTTGTTCCGCATGTTGCGTTATCGCGTAGTGACGCGGAGCGTGGGCGCGTACCCTCGGGTTGAGAGCGGAGCCGCTTAGACCTAGGCCACACCTCAGCGCCAATGAACGGCTCACGCGTTCACCTATCTCGCTCTGGTGGGACTGGCACTGGCGCACGCACTGACAGCCCTTTCTCCACTGACTCGCCCTGTGCTGTGGTGGTGGCGACCGTGTGATGCACCCTCGCCCTGTACTTTAATACCTCCTCTCGTAACAGCCGAGCTGTCCCGGTGACCCCGGCCCCTCTCACCATATCCGCCTACATCTCTGTATACCATCACTCTTTGGCGCCCCTGCCCGGCCCGTCGAGTACTGTGTTTCCATCTGCACGGCGCCCTTCTTCCTCCCCGCTCCGAGTACGTTGGTCCCGTTCCTATTAGACTCAACCTCACACTAGTGTCGACGACCGTTGACGGTGTGCTGTCATGCACACTAGTGTCGACGACAGTTGACGGTGTACTGTCATGGCATTTGAGCACATGCTGACTGTTCTTCTCTTTTCCGTCCTCCGTTCAACACCAACACTTATTCTCCTCTTGCTGGATTGTGACCCCCTCCTGCAACAGGTAATGGAGGAACACGTTCCTGGGTGCCATGCGGGGGGTCGCTGTTGGCTCTGCTGGTTCTGTCCGCGGGACTTCCTCGGGCAGACCGCTCGCAACCGCCACATGAGTGTCAAGCATCCGCGGAGGAACAGGCTCGTACCGCCGCCGGGGTTTGTGGAGCTACACCTCCGCTCTTCCCCGGGCACACGCCCGTCCGCCGAACCGGGGCCTTGCCTCTCGGATACGCCTGGTGTGGCTGATGCCGCCTTTCTTTCCTCTGTCGATGCCGTCGGCGAGTCCCGGCACAGTGCAGCGGAGTTGCTTCTCCCCGGCACGCGTGATGTGGCCGCTGATGCGGGTTCGAGTGGTCAGGGCGCCGTGCATCGCGTCCCTAACGAGGCCGGCGCGGGGCATCCTGAGCTGGGCGGTGTCGGTATCGTCCGTGTGCCCACGGACGGGTACGTGCGCGGGGCGTTACCCGTCAACAGACCGCGGACGGTTTTCTTCACGTCAACTGCAGCTCGGGTTAGGGCTTACTACGAGTCCATGCCCGAGGCTAACAAGACGAGGAGACTCGTGCACCCATCTGTCGGACAACAGCCTTCCCGCTTCAACAGCCCTCTTCTGCGAGAAGTTCTTAAGTTCGCGCTCAGTGTAGGGGGGGCGGGGCTCTCGACAGCGGACCAGGGCTGGTATATGTCCGTCCTGCTGATGGCCGAGACGGGCGGCGTGGCGTCATGCACGCATGACGACGGGTGCGATGGTGAGGGCGGACCCCAGCGCTCCCGGCCTGGACGCGATGGCGTGCATCGACGCAAACGCCCTCGGCTTGCCCCCCACGCCGATGGCGAGGGCGGGGTGCCAGACGACAACGACGACGCTCGTACTGGTGCGACTGGTGACGACGGCGAGGGTACCTGGCCCGGGAGTGGGGAGTTGGCTCGCGCGTTCCCCGCCAAGAGTTCCTTTGTCGCCGCTGTTCGTGATGAACAGCGTCGTGTACTGTCCAAACTGTTTTGGGACGAGACGCCACTAGAGGTGGAGGGCGTCTCGTACTTGTTCTATTCGAGGGACCTTCTTCTCGCTGTGCTCGACTTGCTTCAACATGCCGGTCACGTTCAACTTTGGGGCGAGAAGCTGGGTGTGGGGCCTGACGGCACGCGCCTGCGGTCAGAGATCTTGGACAGCGACCTCTTTCTGACCGAGGAGGTTGTTGTGCGCCGTCGACACGGGTCTCTTTCCTTTGTTCTGGCGGTGCAGTTGTTTTTGGACGAAGCGGTCGTGTCATGGTCAGGGGCACACTACGTGTACCCCGTTCGGGCGCGTGTGCTCAACGTCCGGGACCGGTCGGTGCAGTGGGTCACGGTGGGGTATGTGCCGCATGTCGGCAAGCCAGTTGCTCGTACGGCGGTCGCTCGTCGCCGCGCCAGTGACGCCCGCAACGGCGTCCTTCAACGATGTCTTGCGATTCTTCTTCGGCGCTTTGTAGGCGCCAGCCAAGATGGCGTGGAGGTGGAGTTTCCCGGCCAGCGCAAGCTGACCGCTGTGCCGCGGCTCATCGGCCTGGTGGCCGACCAGCTCGGCGAGCGCTCCGCCGCTTGCCTTATGGGTAACGCGTGCGAGTTCTTTTGCTCGCACTGTGTTGTACGGAGGGACGTGGCCGGTGGACCGGACGGCGTCGGTGCGGCGCCGCGTGATGTGACGGCCGTACTGGACGCGCAGCTCGAGGCCGCAATCACGCGCGACCGCGACCCGCGGCCGTCTCTGCGCAACCATCTGCGCGTGGTGCACAGCGCACTGGCCTTTGTACCGGCCATTGGGGCCGTTTGGGGCCTGTCCACTGACAACAAGCGGCTCTACGACATCATCTCGTTCGACCTTCTTCACGTGTGGAAGCTCGGGGTCGTGCGGATGGTCGCACAGCGCTTCCCCTCTTTCTTGCGTGTCGCCTGCGTGGGTCAGGACGCCCGCCTTGGACCTGTACCTGCGACTTTGGAGGCCCTCAACCTACGCGCTTGGGAGATGGGGCACCTTTGCATACCTTCCCCGACACCACCCGGGTACGTACTGGCGTTCCTTTCCTTTCTTTTCTGGCGGTGGTCTCCTCCGCCTCGGCGTCTGCATCTGTCTCATGGGGGCTCTGAAGTTCCCCTCCCGAGTTATGACCGACACCCATCGCCCACTTTGTGCCTTGAGGCACAGTGCCTCCCGATTTGGTGCACCACTCCTCAGTCGCTCACGGCGTCGGGGTTTCTATGTGTACCTTTCTTATCTGTGTCATGTACATGTCCTTGTCCCTCGGCAGCTTTTTCGTGCCCCCGACAGAGAAGCAGCTCCAGATGTCTGGACGCCACTGGCGGTACGGCCTGACAATGATGCCGCATATGATTGCAGGAGTAGGCGGGCCTGTGGAGCAGTGTACGGTGCGACACCCGGACGCAGCGCCCACCCAATTGGCGGCTGCCCGCAGACGGTCGGCCATTGACGGTGACGAGCTAGACGACGGCCATGGACCTGAGGGTGCCGTGCTCGTTCCGGCGGACGAGGTGCTCCCGGATCCCGCAGTACCAGACGTTACAACCTCGGAAAAGTACCGGGAGCTATATGGACAGCTCCCACTACATCGAGCGGTCCTCGACGTGTACTGTCGCATGGCCGTGCTCGGCGGGCGGTTGATGGGGGACAACATGGCCGATACCATCAGGATGTCGGAGCAGCAGATGCGCGACCTGGCGAACGAGGCTCGCGACCTCGTCATCAATCGAGTTGACCTCCTGTTTGGACCTGCCCACACGACCAAAGCTCACCGCCTCGGCGTCCACCTGCTGGCGGCGCTGCTCAACAACGGCAACTTGTGGGAAGGTGATACGAGTGAGAACGAGAGTCTCCACGGCGTATGCAAGAAGATGTACGCTCGTACGAATAAGCGGGGCCCCTCGATGGTTCTACAGATGATGCGTGCGACGGAGACTCAGACCGAGGTGCTACGCGAGTTAAGGGAGCTCGCCGATGTGAAGAAGCAGGAGGGTAACGGCGTGCATGACCTGCTGGAAGAGGCCGCTGACGCAAGTGACGTGCCCACGGAGCCGGATGTGACGCTGCCGCGGTCCCACCGGGGGCGACGTCTTCTTGTTTCGGACGCGCAGTCGATGCCGGGTATGGCCCGGCTGGGGGAGCTGCTTGGTGTGGACCCGAGCTGCTCCCTGGTCGTGTCGCCGTCCGTGGCCTTCCTTTGCTCGTTCGAGTGGGGGGCCCGGTCGGTCACGCAAACGGCGTGTGCGACCGAGTTGTACCAGGGCAAGCCCAGGTACGACCACATTTGGTACACCGACCAGAGTGGCCAGCGGCAGTTGGGGTGGGTGCGGTTGGTCGTCCGCATGATTAGCGGTGCCGTGGATGACTTTGTCATTGTGCGGTGTATGCAAGAGGTGTCGTCAATTCCTGGCTGTGCGCTGACGCGGTCGGGCTGCCGGCGTATGGCTTGGCGCTTCTCTGGTCCCGACGCGGAGTGGCCGGACCTCGCTCGCGTGCCACTGGCAAGTATGTTGCGGCTTGAGCACGTCGTTGTCGACTTCCACGATCTCTGCGACCGGCGCGGTCTGGCCGCCGTCCCTTCCAACACCCCGGACACAGCAGTCGAACGTCACGCCGCCCGTTTCTTCACCAACCACTTCCACCCGTTCACCTCCCGCACGCTCAACCCCAGCAGCTAGCCAGCCACCCCTCCCGGGTGGTCTACTGTCTTGGCCACGCATCTCGTGGGGTGGCGAATCGTTCTGGCCCAGTGTGTCTCGCCGTGCCGCGCCGCCGCCGCGGCTGGGTGTCTTTTGGGGTGGTCGGGCGCACTGACCCGCCGCGCCGCACCGCGCCGCGTCACCGCAGCCCCCCGCAGCCCCGCCCTGCTACCGTGTCACCGTCGTTGCCGCCGTCGGCGCCGTGGTGAATGGACGCTCGACGTCCACGCCGTGAGCGTGGCGGCTACCGCCAGGGCGGGGCGTCATGGTGGCGGCGGTCCTTACCTCCACAACCGGCCGGCGCGCACACGCGGTCGGCGGCGGCGGCGCGCTCGCCGCAGCGACTGACGGAAGCTACCACCGCCTCGCCGGCGGCACCTACTATGAGGGAGGCCACTGTGGGGGTGGCAAAAGGATGGGCGGTGGGGTGACGCCGGTTGGGGACCCGGGGAGGGTTTGTCAA
>ENA-ORXR01004912-ORXR01004912.1-marine-metagenome-genome-assembly--contig:-NODE-4912-length-10933-cov-13.830693_pt1 | contig 10933 bp, 13 predicted proteins | sample MGYA00237866_ERZ511479 | MGnify/ENA metagenome assembly ERZ511479 | reverse complement strand
CACCGCCTTGAGTAGAGGCGGGGGAAGGGTGCTACGTGACACCCTTGCGGCGCCCCGGTGTCAGGGGCGCGGTGTAACACTGGTCAATGGTCCAAGTCGGGTTTACACAAAATTAGGCTCTTAACTGGGGGCCTGTCCGGGAATTTACTAGTCCCAGGGAAGTCTCGAGATCGCGGTTGTGGTTGGTGAGCCACGAGGTGATCGAAGGTGGATCGCCACCGGAACGATTCGAAATATTTGTCAGTAGGACATATTTCCCTCGCGAGAGCCAGCGGCCGTTTCGGCCTGACCAGATCCGAGAGCTCATGACGCGAATCCACGTGTCCGCTCTTGATTGGGAGGGAACTGGTTCTCCGAGTGTGGGGGCCAGATGTCCGGCCGTCACAGTTCCCCCTTCTAAAGGGGTCGCCGTCCCGGCGGTCCAGGGCCAGGGGGCGGGCCTGCCCGAGGGTTACGGGCGGGCCGGGATGGCAAACCGGCATCCTCCCAGTGTGGGGCCCGGGTGCTGTCCGGGTCAGCGCCGGCGGGGGCCGCCCCGGATCGTGGGGGGCCGGCCGGGGCCAAGGGGGCACGCACCGGCACCGTGTGGGGGACACGGGGGCGTGTCAGGGGGGCCTGTGTGGCCGGCGTGGGCCACACAAGCCGTGCCAGGGGGGCGCCGGGTATGGCGCCCCCCTCCCTCTCTGGGGCGGCTGTCACGCGCGCCTCGCTGGAGAATGTATCCAGGGGGGGCGCGGAGCGACGCCACTGGAGGCGACGGGGCGCCCCTGCCAGTGTACAGGGGGGCGGTGTGGCCGGGGTGGGCCACACAGGCCGTGCGGTTGGGGGCGCCGGGTATGCCTCCCCGCCTCTGGGGCTGCTGTCACGCGCGCCCCGCTGGAGGAGTCATCCAGGGGGGGGCGCGGAGCGACGCCGCGGGAGGCGACGGGGCGCCACTGCCAGAGTACAGGGGCCCATAAAAACGGGGCAGGCGGGGCCAACGGGGGTCGGACGCGGCGGTTGTAGACTACCGGCCGCTACCGAACCCCCTCCGCCCCCGAAGTCGAGAGTCTCACCCCTCCCAGCCCCCTATCCCCCATCCACCTAGTCTTCCCCGCTTTCCTACTCGGACGCGGTGGCCATGACATCCTCGCGGTCGACGGGAGTGGCGCCGATGGAGGAGATGCCGACCCCAAGTGCGGAGCGCGTCGGGCGCCCGAAGGAGACGGCGGCCTCTAGTGCGGGGCGCGCCGCGCCGGCGTCGAATGGGACGCCGGCCCGGTCGGATCGCCGCCCCGCGGCAGCGGGGGTCCGAGCCAGGGACGCGCCAACGACGGGCGCGGCCAAGTCGGTCGGCCAGGCGGCAGCGCCCGTTCGAACGAGCGGGGCGCCCGCCAGTACGGGCGCCTCTAAGGCCAAGGGCTCGACGGAGGCTACCCCACGGGCGGGTGGGACGGTCGCGTCGGCGCCAGGTACGCCGACGGGTGCCACCAAGTCAAGTGGCGCGGCCTCGGCGACGGCCCGCGGGAAGGCGGCCCGTCGGTCGCGCCCGGCTAGCGGCGCGATCCCGAGCCGGGAGTCTTCGGCGGCGGGGAGTCAAGCGACGCCACCGCCGCCGGCCCCACGCCGGTCCAAGTCAAGGGCGGGGTCGGCGACGGCCTCCCGCGCGTCAAGTGCGGCGCGGCGGTCGGCCGAAGAGAACGCGGCGGCGCCTAGCCCGGCGGCCGCCCGCGTGCCGTGCCGCCTAGCCGGACGGGGACTCCACCGGCGGCTGCGGCGGCGGTCGCGGCGGCACCGGCCGATGGGAGGGAGGACCCCATGGAGCAGGACTCCCCCCCTCCGGTGCCGCGCCGGGTGCGCCCCCCGGCAGTGGAGGAGGCGGGGCCCGCGGGGGCGGAGGCGGGGGCGCTAGTCCAGTGGGAGCCCCCCCACGCCCCTAGTCAGTCGGGGGAGTGTCGCCTGCGTGCCCTGTACGAGGCCATTCCGGTGCCTAAGCAGGGCCCGGCTTGGCAGCGGTGGCTGACGCGGCACCCCGTGCAGTATGAACTACCTGCCGGCGTGACGGCGCACCTTCCCGCCTTACTAGAGGCGGAGGACGCGCCGTGGGTGGAGCGCGTGGCCGCGCGCCTGTCCAACGTGATGGACGGGGCGACGGCGGACGACATCTCACCCGTCGTGGCGTGGGAGTGGGCGTGCTGCTCCCCCCCGTACTTGGGGGAGAGGGACCCCCCCTTCCACCACCAGGCCGCCCGCACAGAACGCCGTGTGCGGGAGGCGTCGGGTATTCTGGTGAGTGATTCTCAAGTCAAGAGCACCCAGATCCACGTCTCCGCGCGACGGGACTACTATATCCTGACGCCGACGTGGTGGTCGGCGATGGAGGTGCCCCACGGGTTCCCCGCGAGGATGCCCCGATTCGTGGCCTACTTTGGCACGGCGCTTCGTCGGGGGGAGTCCACCCGGGCGGCCGCCATCCTAGCAACCCAGTGGGTGCCTGAGGTGGCGGAGGTATGGTATGCCTCCGACCGCACCAAGGGGTACCTGTGGCACGTGCCCGCCGGGTTGGTGGACCGCCTCGTGGGGCTGCACCTCGCCAACGTGGCGGAGGGGGCGGACCCGGAGGCGCACGTATATCTCAGCGAGTTGCTGGACCTCCACCAGTCGTCGGACTGGGTGGCCGCTGGTCCGTACCTGGCCCGCCGAGTTGGTGGGGAGGACGACGGGGCGGCCCGGGCGTTTGTCCACTGTGACAAACGCCTCGTGGCGGGCCGCATTGGCCTCCAGGAGGGCCTGGGAGACACGTCCTACCTCGATGCTGCGGGGGTCACGGCGACGTCGGCCTCGCCCGAGTCGGGATGGGGTGCCCCGGGGGCAGTATCCCCGCACCAGCGCAAGCGCACCCGGGGTGCGGCCGAGCGCCCCCCTGCTCGTGGGGGCGCCGTCCGGCGGACCACCCGCGCAGAGCCATCCCCCGTGGGACCGGCGACCCGCCCGACGTTTGCCCCTCCCGGGGTACAGTACTACCCGGCCCTGGGGGCGGGGCAGAACCTCAGCTGAGTGTACGTTACCCTTCAGTGTGCGCGCGCCCTGGCGACTACCTACCCGATTGCGGCGGGGACGCTTCGGTTGGCCCACGGGGAGGTGATAGTGGCCTCCCTGGTGGACACCCTGGCTTGGGTCATCCGGGGCGCGGGGACCGTACTACGGGGATCCCCGTCACCCCTCTCGGCGGCGGCCGAGCAGCTTCTCGTGGACACCCCCCCCGAGGCCATTGGGTACCAGATGGCCTCTCGGATGGAGGGAAATGGCCACCGGGTGGCGCCGGGGTCCGCGGCGACCGCGCCCGGAGGGGGCTCCACTCGAGCCCCGTACGCCGGGAAGCCCGCCGCAGCCGCTGCACCCTATTATGGGGGCAGCTACTCGTACTCTGCCGGGGGAACCTCGGCGGGGGCACACCTCCTACGCCGGGGGTTACTCCGCAGCGGAGGCGGCGCCGAGTAGGGCGCCGCGCTCGATGTGGGTGCCGGTCCCCACGTGCCGGGGGCCGGCCCACGAGTACCCCTTCGACCCTCCCGTTCGCGACCACTACGGGGGGTACGCCCGCGACGACCTCCCGCTGTCGCCGGACCGGGGTTAGCGGCCCGTGTCCGTGCGCGGGGCGGGGGAACGCCAAATTTGGTTCGTCCCGCCCTCCCCTTTCTGTCTGTCCCTAGTTGTGTCGGTCGCTCCCCCCGAGTAGCGAGCGAGCGGCCCGTTGTTTGTTATTGTCTGAAGGGCCCCGTCGTAGGGGGGTGGGTTGTTTCTTTGTCGGGGTTGTGTGACGGGTACCCTGTACTAGGGGTTAGTTGTTTGATATCCGTCTGCTCACCGAGAGTCGGTGTCGCATACAGTGCATGCGAACCTTCTCTGCCGGGAGGTCCTCCACATAATGCCAGGAGTCCTCACGGGGTCCATACCCGAACCATCGTACCTTGAGCATGAGTCGCTTATGTTGCTCGTACCCCTGTCCGACAAAGTTTTCGAAGTCAGCCTCAATCGGTTTACTGGCCGATGAAGGAAGGGAGGGGACCTGCCGCGCGGCCAGTGCCCGTTCCCAGGCCGCGTCACCCTCGGGGCGTTCCGGGGCCTGGGTGGCGTGGTTCCCGTTGATGGTGCGTATACCATCGTCACTTTCGATGGAAACCGGCGCCCGTCTGTCTTCAAGAACTGGTAGGGTCCGAGCGTCTTGAAGAAGAGTTTGCCCCCCTGGCTCTCATGTGACTTCACAAATACCCAGTCTCCAACTCGGAGGGCTTCGCGTCGAGCCTGCACGCGCTTGTCGAAGGCCCGTTTGTACCGGGCCTGAGCCTTTTTCATGGTATCCCGTACTGGGGGTATCAGGGCGTCGAGGCGCTGGAGGAAGTTCTCCATTGCCCGCCCGGGGGTTTCTATTTCCCCGGTGTCGGCGCCCGCTGGAAGTCGTTCAATCGCCACGGGAGTAAGCCGTCGTGAACTCACGTACGCGAATGGGACCTGCCCTGTGCTACCATGCACTTGAGAGTTATATGCCGTAACCACTAGGCTTAAATACCAGGAGCACGTAACTACGTGGTCACTTACGTAGTGTCGTAATTGCTTAACTAAAGTCTTGTTAAACCGTTCGACTTGCCCGTTAGTTTGGGGGTGGTACGGCGTGGCATAATTGGTGTCAACACCCAGCGCCTTGAGCACCCCTGGCCTGAGTCCGGCGGCGAATTGGGGCCCGTTGTCCGATGAAACTGAATCGGGGATCCCATAACTAGCAACCCAAGTGTCCAGGAAGGCCCTGAGGACATCCAGAGCCGAGATGACCTTCAGCGGGTCGGCCCGCGTGACCTTAGTGAAACGGTCACAGATGACTAGGATATACTCATATCCTTCGAAGGTTCGTGGCAATGGACCAAGTAGGTCGATGGCCAGGGCTGCGGATTGTTCCGTAGCGGGGAACAATTGCATGGGTGCGGCGGTACTCTGCGTACCCATGAGGCGGTTCTTCGCACAGGTCGGACACGCCGCGACCCAACCGAAGACGTCGGCGGCCAACGAGGGCCAATAGTAATGGATCCTCCTGGTATGGTACATCCGGGAACCACCGGGCTGTGCCGCCAAGGGGGACGAATGCTCCGCCCACGACACGTCCTTTACTAGGGACCGGGGTATCAACAACGGTTGGGAGCCGGCCCGATGCCTTTCTCGGCAGAGCAGGCCATCCGCATTCTGGTAGAAGCGGGTGGGCTCGGGGGTATCAAGTAACTTCTTGAACTCCTGGCAGAACTCATCGTCCGCCTGCTTCTGGGCTAGTTCGCCCAGGGGTATGCGGGCGGTCTCCCTATTCTCGGGGAGTCTGGGGTCGAGCACTTCCCCCGACCGGGTGGTCACCCCGACTGTGGGGGTCTCTTAGGAGATTGGTCCCGTACCCAGCCCCTCAGTCGGGAGGCGGGACAACGCGTTGGCCACCGCGTGTTGGGGGCCGGTCTTGTATTCAACATCGTAGTCTAACTCCGAGGGGAGGATGCGCCAATGATTGAGTCGATTGTTGCTGCAGGCCGTCGTGGTTCGTATCCACTTCAGTTCTTTATGGTCACACCGGATGAGGAACTAAGTGCTTTCGATGTACGGTCGTAGTAAACCGACAGCCCACACCACACCCAGACCTTCAACTTCGGTGGCGGTGTAGTTCTTCTCTGCCGGCAGTAGGCCCTTACTGAAGTAACCTACTGACAGGTACTTATCATCGGGTTGCTGCTGTAGTAGGCAGCACCCCAGCTGATCGTAGCTAGCGTCTACATCGATGATGTACTTCTCCTCCTTGCGCGGTATCGCAAGGATGGGCGGATGGCATAGCTGTGTGCGCAGTTTGTCGAACGCGGCCTGTTCCCCCGGAGAAGGGGGACTCATACGCTTCGGAAGCTTCACGCTGTTCAAGTCATTGAGCGGCTTCGCTGTATTCACGAAGTCTGCCGTGAACCGGCGGTAGACATTGCACATGCCCAAGAAGCTCCTTAGTTGGGTTTGGGTCTTTGGGAAGACGGCCTTCTTGATGGCCTTGAGGTTCTTCTCGTTCCCACTCAAGCGTCCTGGCCGCACTACATGGCCAAGGTACTCCACCTCGTTACTAAAGAGGTGGCACTTCTGTGCCTTGAGGGTGACCACATGCTTCCCGAGTAGGGTGAGGAACGTGTCCAAGTGGGACAGGTGGGACTCTGCATCGGCGGAAAAGATGATGAGGTCGTCTAAGTAGACGAGCACATTTTGCCACTTGAATCCGGATAGGATCATGTCAATAGCCCGCTGGAAAGTAGCTGGGGCATTGCACAGGCCAAAGAGAAGACGGGTACACTGGTACGTCCCACAGGGGCTGGTGAACGCCGTCTTGGGCGTATCCTTCTCGGCTATGGGGATCTGCACGTACCCTGCGTTACAGTCCAACATGGAGAAGAACTGGGCATCCCCTAAGGAGTCGAGGCAGTCGTCCATCCGGGGTAGCGGATAAGAGTCGCGTACTGTGCGCTCGATCAACTGACGATAGTCGATGCAGAACCGGGACTCCCGTCGGGTTTCGGGATGAGTACCACTGGACTAGCCCATTTACTCTGGCTGGGGTCTATCACTTCGAGCTTGAGCATTCGGTCGACTTGGGCCTTGTTGAGTTCCCTAGTTTTGGGACCTATCCGGCAGGGGCTGAGACGGACGGGCTGGGAGCCCGGCTTCAACTCGATCCGGTGCTCCGTGGCCTTCATGGAGCCCAAGTGCCCCCTCCATAGGGCCCGGTGCTTCTCTAGGAGGGAGAGCACTTGGGGCCGCAACCCCTCGGGCGCGTTCGAAGTATGAATATGGGGCTCCTTCACAGGGTCCGTCGCGTCCGGCGCTGTGGCCGGCGTGGGACGTACTTAGTGAAGCCCATTCCTCTCAGGATATGGCGGCTTCTGTACCAGAGTACGCCGGCATATGCCCCAGGACCATACCTTTGGGGACTCGCTTACGCGTACTCCCCGTGTTGGTTACTTACACCCACCAAGTCTGGTTGGCGGTACAGTCCATGGAGCCAGTTGCCACATGCAAGCGATCGCGCTCATACACTTGATGGCGCTGGTGATGACCCCAGTCCCTTCGAAGGACGTCTGTACTGGGACGCACCCCCTGGATCGCGGGGGCAGAACTATCTCGCGGGCCAGATGCACCTTGGCGTCCGCCTCACTAGCGGCACCAGCCTGGCCGGGTTGGTCCGCCTTGGCATACGACACCGTCTTACCCCGACGGAGGATGGCGACCTTACATCCATCTAGTACCTGGATATACCCCTCGGGCCCGCAGATGTTGAGGACATGAAAGTGGGTGTAATCGGTTCCCAGGAGTAGGGGGGCCGACATGCCACGCAATACTCCACACGTGGCTGGTGTGGAGTAGGTGCCGACTCGCACAGTAAGAGTCACGGTGCCCGTGATGGGTAGGAGTCCCCCATTCACGTCAAACAACTGGGCGGTCGCCGCGTCTAAGGGCGCCACCTTCATTTCCAGGGAAAGTAGCGCCTCTCGTACTAGAGAGACGCCGGAACCCGTGTCGACAATGACGCGGAGGGCTAACCCACGCCCCGCGACCAACCAGATGGGGCTGGCCAACTGAAAGTTGGACCCCGTCAGGTTGGCCACCACATTCCGGCCGTCCAGTCCCTTCGGGAAAGGTGCAGCTCGAGGGCGGATCCCCTTGGGTCGGGAGTGGATGTGCTTTGGCATCACATCCGCCCCCCGGGTAGGGTGCACCGGTCGCCGTGGGCAGGGCTCAACACCGGTGGCTACTAGTTTCCCTCCTCGGACTCAGAGGAGGCAGCCGGTCCGCACTCGGGCCAGGCCCGAGGTCCCCCGTTCTCAAGCGGCTTCGACTCATCGCCGCTTGAGCTGGAGTCCTCGTTGGGGGCGGCAACTGCCACCCGCCGGCCCATCCGCTGGGCTTCTCGGGAGACCGAGGGCGCCCCGAGAGGGGACCAGCGACTGGCCGCCGCCGATCGGTCACGTAGGCGTGCGTCCAAAGTTGGGCACACCTCGGCCCAATGACCCACCTTGCCACACTGCCAGCAAGGGTACTCTCCCGTCCTGGGTTTGGGACGGGGAGGGTCATATCTCTGTCTGAACCGGCGGCGTGAGCTGTCGCCGCCACCGGGACTCCGGCCTTTCGGTGCGCCGGGTCGGGCCGCATCGTGCCGTTCCCCGACGACTTTAGTCGGGGCGTCCACTGCCCCGACGACCTGCACGGGAGCGTCTCGCGGCGGGTAACCCCGAGGTCCCCCCGACACTCGCGGGCAGGCGGCCAAGAGAGCTTACAGCCGGAACCGCGTCTTCTCCTGGAGCACTGGAAGCTCCCAGTTTTGCTCCTTACGCTGCTTAAGTTGTAGCTAGCGGTACTCGTCGCCCTTAGTCTGGGCGACGCGAGCTAACTCCAGCATGGTCATGCCAGGGGTGTTCCGCTCACAAATGGTGGGGCGCGCGGCGCGGTGGACACCTTCCACAAGGCTCACCTTGAGCGCGCCCTCCCCATTCATGAAACGGCACTCGGTCTTGAGGCGGCGGAACCGTTCGGCGCAGGACAACTCGTCATCTTTGTCCAGCCGGACCGCGACGTTCAGGGTCTCGAAGAGGGCAGCCACTGAGGCCTCGTCGACGTGCCGTTGGAGAATCCAGATGATGAGCTCCAAGTAAGAAGTGACCTCGCCGTGGATACCCTCCCGGCGAGTCGGCATAACCATCATCACCTCCGACTTGAGAGTTTCCTTCGTAAAGTCTTGAAGGATGTAGGAGGCTTCGCCTTCGGAGATGTCGTTGTCGTCACAGGCCTTGGCGAACTGACGCAAGAACTGTAAGAACGTGTCCGGGGGAGAACCGTACCACTCGTCGTGTACCCCAAAGGACTGAGCGACGTCCTTCTTGCGCCAACCCAGAGTATGGGCCTGGCGCCGTGTGTAGTCAACCGACTTCTTTTCCAACGCGTAGGTCTCGCAATCGAGCATCGCCCGGTAGGACGAGTGGCTCACCACAATCACGGGCGGCACCACCCCATCCGGTGGCGGCGGGGTCGCATTGGCCGGCCACCCCTCCGCCTCCGTACTGCTTGTCAGGGGGAGTTCCGTCGGGAACCCAGGGTCAACACTCCGGGGCAACTCTCGCGCCCCCACCCCCGCCTCGCTTACATTCCTCCGAGCCAGGAGAAGGTGAGGTCCTCGGGTCAATACCCTGAGTAACGCCCCTCACCGTTGACGACGCGGGGGTAGCGCGGAGCGCACCTAGTATGGCCGCAACGGCCGACTCGTCCCCCGAGCCGGAGACGACCTTTGTTGACGACGACGACGAGGCGTCACGTCGACGCCGACGGAAAGAGCGCCGGGCTGTGCCCCTGCGCTAAGCGGGTCTGGGCGTAGCGCCCCTCAACATCGTAACTAGCGACCGGGTAACTTCAGTCAGAACGACCTCGGCCACGGCGTCTCGCCACTCGAGGCCTGGCCTTCCTTGGCACCCCGTGAGCCTGGGGGATCACAAATAGAGTTCCAACCTTCAGACTCCCGCGCTGGGTCTGGCATCGCCCCCTCCTGAAACGCACCGAGAGGGGATCTCCGACCGAGCCCGCGAGCCGTGGGACCGATGCCGTCCCTGCCGGCGCCCTGCTCGCGCTCCGGGGCACCCTGGGCACTTCGTGAACCTGGGGGAGCAAGATGAGAGCTCCCACGCGCAGATTCCCGTGCCGGTGGTGGTACAGACCCACCGCCCCACGTGGTTGCGTCAAGCGGGTGTCCTCCGCCAAAAGGAGTGCCAGCACCCGACGGGGCCGCCTCGGGGTGAGAACTACCCGAGGGGGCGCCCGCCGGGGGGCGAGTTCCAGTCGCATCGAGGCCAGGGGGCAAGGGCTAGAACAAAGTCCGCTGCCTACAGGCACCCGCATCCGTGGTGCCTGCCCTGCTGTGGCGATCGTCAACCGAAGATTCGCCTCCGGGGGGGGGAGACTCATCCCCCCCGACACCAGGCACCTCGACACCAGCGCAGCGGTCCCAGAACCGTTGTAAAAAGCACGTCTGTTTTTTCCTGTTCTGAGCCGCTTCTTGGCCCGTGTTCCTGTTTGAAGAAACAGATTTCCTGTCAAAAAAACATATCGACCCCCCTGGACAGGCTGTCAGAGCCCATCCTATGTGAGGTCTTGGGATGGGCATAATTGTGTTTGCGAGAACACGAATCATGCCTTCCTCCACACATAGCGCCTGCCAGAAGAGCCACAGATGCTTCTCCCTTTCTCTCTCTTTCTAGAAGGGGGAGGTGCATACGTCTCATGCTTCGCTTCTCTTTTTACGAGTGGAGATGCATCGATGCCGGTGAACAGATTATTTTGGCGCCCTTTCTGGGAAAAACCAGACGTGATCGTCGGGAAAGTGGGGCGCATACTAGACGTGTACTAAGACGCGTACTAGACTAAATTGCATGTACTACAGGCCCGATTGCCTTACTGGCATCAATTCGGAGCGGCGGCCGTGAGGGGGGGGCCGAACGCACGTCATCTGGGGGGGAGGGGGGTCCAGAACGTGGGCTACAAGTCCCACGTGCTGGCCCCGTGGGGTGTACCAGGTAAATCGGTCCAGATTCGACGGCTTGTAGCCACTGCTGAAGCAGGCTACAAGTGACGCGCACACCAGGAAATCTGGTCAGTCGTCGTCGTTTCGGGGCGTGTCAGGGCGTGTCAGGACGGGTTGTCGCACATCAATCTGGGTCGGGCCTCCCTGGACTGTCACAAGCCACCAGCGTTCAGAACGTAGAAGCGACAGCTCGGGGGGTCACACATCACTTTCTTTGCTGCGACCCCGGACCCCAAGACTGCCTCCGTCCGCCGGTACCGCCCCCCCCCCCCCCCCCCCCCCCCCCCCCCCCCCCCCCCCCCCCCCCCCCCCCCCCCCCCGCGCCCC
>ENA-ORXR01004911-ORXR01004911.1-marine-metagenome-genome-assembly--contig:-NODE-4911-length-10934-cov-9.545455_pt1 | contig 10934 bp, 13 predicted proteins | sample MGYA00237866_ERZ511479 | MGnify/ENA metagenome assembly ERZ511479 | reverse complement strand
GGTCCGTCTGCTAGCCCCCTACTGGCTGGGGGGGCCCCCCCCCTCCTCCCCCCCCCCCTCGTCCCTGTGTTTTCCACCTCCCTCTGCCATGGACCATGCATCCCCCTACCAGCGGATGTCGCCGATGGAGTTTGTGCCCGTCGCGCTCGTCGTGGCCACCATGGTCGTCCTCCTCACCGTCGTCTACCGTGCGGTCGTGGCGGCCACCCGCCCCGCCCCCTGCTCTCGATGCGGGTGTGACAACTACAATGACGACGCCTTTTGGGCGGAACTGACCACCCGCTCCGACAGCCCGTCGTACGGCGCGTACGTTGTCGACGCGGGCATCCTCGGCACGTCCCTCGTCTGCTCGACGTGTGGCCACGGACGAGGCACGCACGCGGGCCTGCTGCCCCGCGCGCTCGTCGCCGACGCGTTGCCCAATGGCGGCGCCGTGTTGATGGAGCTCGCCGCCCGCCGGCGGGACGGGTTGGTCGACGGCGCGCGGCTGGCCGACGTGCCGCTCGAGGTTGGCGTGGAGTTGCGGCGGCCGAGCTCGGCGGGGCAAGCGGCAGGGCTGCTGCTCCCGGGTGGTCGGTGTCAGGTGCACTATGACGGGTACGTCAAGGAGGGGGGGGGGATGGCGGCGGTGCGCTACGGCAGCGCCGGCAGCGGCAGTGGCGGCGGCAATGGCGACGGCGACGGTGACAGTGACGGCGTGGATACGGGGGCCGACGTTGGCTTGCGGCTTTTTGAGAGCAGCCGCGAGAGCAGCTCTGGGCCGCTCTCCATGGTCCTCGGCGCCGGCGACGTCATCCCCGGATGGGATATGGGCATGCGCGGGATGCGCGTCGGGGAGGTGCGCCGCATCACCGTGCCGCCACACCTGGCGTACGGACGGAGCTGCGTCGCGGGCGTGCGCGACGCGACGCTGGTGTTTGACATTGAGTTGCTGGCGCTCGTGTGAGGGGCGGGCGGCAGGGCCAGGGTGGGGGGGAGAGGCGGGAAGGAAGGAATGTCGGCACGATGCGGCGCGCGAAGAAGCGTATATGGGCGGCGGTGCGTGGGAGGTCGGACGAGGCGTGGTCGTGCGGACACCGGGACAGGCGGACACTTTTTGGGGCGTTGCGACTGGAGCGAGGTGCCCTGCAGCTGTGTGCGTCGTGTCGGCGGTGCTGCCAAGTGTCGGCGGTGCTGCCAACGTTCGGCGGTGCTGCACGCACCTGACCGGGGAGAGCGGGAGGGTGACGGCCCACGATGACGTTGACGTTGTCTTTGCCGTCGTCCGCTGCTGTGGGGCTTGCGTCAGCACGACCGCTGGTGGCCGGGGGCGGCCTTTGTAGAGCCGTGCATTGCGACCGCCGCGGCGTTGCCAGACGGCGATCGTTGTCGACGCTGGTGACCCGTCGCGGTTTGCCTGGACAGCCGGGGGTGCGTGCGACGACGCTGCGGGCACCGTACAGACTGTGACGACGTCGGCGGCAGGCCGGCCGCCATCGAAGGGGGCGGTGTCGTGCGTGCCCCTGGGATGCTGCAGTTTGATCTACAGAGCGGTGGGGGTGGGCAGGTGTGGATACCAGCAGATGGCACCCCGAGAGCATCGGGCGTAGGGTCAAGCGTTCGCTCCTTATGTTCAATCGGCGAGCATGTTCTAGGCAGAGCCCCTCCCTCCACACATCAACCCTGGGTCTATCAGACGCCCCCCATGCAATGCTGTGTCCTGAGAAGTCCACTGGACGCCTAAAGGGGCGCTTTCCAACGTGCAGCGCACCGCCCGCACCACAGCCACCGTCCACGACGTGCGCGGGTGGTGTCACTGGCCGCCACAGACAACCGCAGTAGGGGCGGCGGTGCCAGTACTGGCAAGACACCGACGTGGTCATCGACGGTGCCCGAGTTGAATTTCACCTCGGCGAGCGCGCCGTCCAATGCGATGCACGTCGTCACGTCGCCGGCCGCGCCGGCCTGGGCGTGCTGCTCAAGCTCGCACCACTCGACGCACGACTCACAGTCGGCAACGATCAGCTGCTCCACACACGCGGAGTGGAGCGCGCGGCAGTTGGTGCGCGAAAACGGGCCACCCCGCGCCGGTGACTGCGCCGAAGCAAACCCGGGCACTGTCGCGACCGCGATGGGAGGGGCGGACAGGAGGCAGGCGCCCACCAAAAGTGTGACAAGATGTTGATATGCTGTATGGGGGGGGGACAAAGCAACGCAGGGTCGGTGTGGCTCGGTGGTGGGTAGTCAACTCTTGCGTCATGATGAGCTAAGAGAGCCTGAGAGGTCGGCAGGTAGCGGGCGAACGTGGATGAGACGGAAAGGCGGCAGCAAATCGGCGCCCGGGTCGTTTTACCGGTTTGTACGGGCTGGCGGGTGCCCAGGGGGGGGAAGGGGGGTCAGGTGAGGAGGCGGGAATCTCCGTCAATGGAGCGGGTGTGAGGGCAGCACGTGACAGCAGTCTCTTTCTGTGACTGGTGCGTCGTGGTCGAGGGCGGGAGCTGTGATATGAGCGATGGGGTGGCTTGGTCGCGTCTTCTACGCCGCCGCTGGCGGCGATGGTCGTCGTCGTGGCGACCGCGGTCTGCGCGCTTCGCCTTGGCGTCGACCGGCACTGGTGGCCACTTGTTTCAGTAAATACGACCTGTATCAAATAAACAAATCAACACCCATGGAGCCTTCCAGGCCCACGACTGACAGCCAATCAAGTGGCACTTCTACTATACCTTCTTCTTCTGAGGGCAACTCTGAGCCAATCAAAGTCTGCCAGAACGCGGTTTAAACGCAGTTTTGACTTCGGCCGGGGCAGTGTTGACTGAGATCAGACTGTGACGATCGCCCACTCTCTTATGGAAAACATCAGTTGACTGCTGTGTCCTGATATCGGGGGTAGCTCTCGACGAGGTTTGGCGGGCGGGTTGATCCACGCCGCCCGTTGGCGGTATACCACTCGTGGGTACTCCGTAGCCGACGAGGCGAAGAGTCTCGTGATCCGATCATCGTGGGATAGTTGGGCTCGCGTCGTGCCCGTCTCGATTCCTCTCGTCCTTGCTCGTGCTCGCGCCAGGGTACACGCTGTGCACCTGTCAAGCGTGTACGCTGACGCTAGCGTCAGCTATCTGCCCCCCCCAACCTCTTCCATGCGCATGGGAGAAGCTGAGAGGGACAGAGGCCGAGACACGGCTGTCGACGGGGATCCGCCCCCTAGTGGGCCGGCGCAGCTCCCAGGCGCGCTCCGTGTCTGAGACGTGGTCGAGTGCGAGCCCAGGCGCACTAGGCATGTTGCTTCCACGAGCATCGCTTCGGGGCCAGGGCCTCTCGGGCGCACTCTGTGGGTCAGGAGGTGCATGCGCCAGTTGCGGGTTTGGGTGGGCGCTTGCGCTATCGACCGAGCGTATAAAGAGGCTGCGGACGAGGCCTGCGACAGTCATCTGGTCTGAGCATTCCAGCGACCAGTCTTGCCACACCACCCACCCAGCACCCGCACGGCTCGCGCACGGTCCCTGAGCCACGTCCCCTCTTCTTGCTACCCTAGCTAACCCCCCGCCCGACCCCCCGCGTGTCCCACCGTCCACTACCATGGCGCCTCTCAAGCACTTCCTCGCCGTGGCTATGGCTGGCCTCGTCCTCCTCACGGCTTCCGTGTCCACGGACGGTGCCGCCATGCCCGCCATGACCTCGTCCGTCGTCGACGCTCCCCGCACCGTGGAGTTGGCATCGGCGGTGGCGCGTGTGGGGGCAACCAACAACGCCGCCAAAGTCGTTAAGGGGCTCTCCGGCGCCGCCCCGGCCGCGGACAAGGAGGCGCTGGCGCTTGACGACGCATCTGGCCGCACCTACGGCCATGGCATCGTGTGCAAGAAGTTCAAGGTGTTCAAAGTGTGCAAGAAAATCAAGTTTGTGTGCCGTCGGAAATATGTGGTGCACAAGCTCGCCGCCCCTGACGCCAACGGCGGGGCTGCCGCGGTCAACCCGGCCGTTGCGGAAGCCGACATCGACGAGGCGGCACGCAACGTCAAGGTCGATACAGTCAACCGCACATTTGGCAAGGACGGCACCGTCCAGAGGTCGTATGTTTTGTACAAGAAGGCGATCTGCATCCGCCTTGTGTGCCGGCTTGTCAAGAAGTGCATCTTCTTCTACTAAACATCGCACGGACGCTGTGGTTTCTGCTCTGCTCGCCCAGAAGGCGACGGGCGGCGGTTGGCGGTCGGTTGTGGATGTCGCCGGGGGCTGGTCCACATCCGCTCCTTGGCGACAACGGGACCGAGTACCGAGTGCTACAATGATGTAGTGCCGGCGTGGCGAGCTCTTTGATGGGCCTGCACGACCGGCCATTGACGTTCATTGGTGGGTGACGAGGGGGTGTTTGCTTCTTAGTGGAGGTTCTGAGTCATCTTCATCGTGCAGCGTGCGATGAGGGGCGTGCGAGGGAAGCGCCAACATTCCTGTACAAACACACTCACTTTTCCTTCAGTGGACACTGCCGGCGGATCGACACGTTGGCGTCCAAACAGGACTCTGCTGCGTCCCGCCAGTGGTAGCTATCGCAAGCTGCGTGTCACGGGCCGCGCGGCTACATCAGTATCCAGTGACTGGTGCGCTTGCCGCGCGGACGGGTGCTCCCCTGGATTGTCCGTCGACGGCGCCAGGAAGGACAACATCCAGCCTCTGGATGCCGGCGTTTTGGGCGAGGTAGGAGGTGTCCGCACCGACGCACGTCGCCCAGAGTGCCGTTGCGTATGCGGGTTGAGCGTGGGGAGGGCATCCAGCGCTCCCTCCCGCCCTCCCACCTCCTACGTCGGCACTGCGGGCGACAATACTCGGCGGCGGACATGCACCGACACGACAGGCGGGGGCACACACGCGCCCGCCACGACCGCCGGGCGCGCCGGGTGCGTGCAGACACACGCCACCGTTGGGGTGCCACACAAAACGGAGGGGGGTGCCCGCAAGGCAGCGAGCGCCGTCGGTACCGTGAGCAGCCGCGGGTGCGCCGCGACCGCACCCGCAGCTCCGCCGGTGGGGCGCATCGGGGCGACCGCCCACCCCGAGGGGGGGGGGGGCGCCGCCAAGGCGCCTGCGGCCACCCGCGTGGCCGACGTGGCCGCGGGGAAACGCGGGAGCGCGTCGTGGACAACTGGCGCGACGGGGCGGGTGGGGGTCGTGCCCGACCGCGCCCGCTGGCGCTGCCGCCCCGCCTCGCCAGCTGGCTGGCCAGCCGCCGCTTCGACTGGCCCAGCGGGGGAGCCACCCCCGCCTCGTGACGGTCAAGTACCATGTCCGGGGACCGCCTCTCGGGCGGCAGTGGCTCGAGGCGTGCGCCCGCGCGACTCCCTGCGCGCCCCCTCGCGGCGGCCCCCTCAAGTATGGGGGAACGAGGCTAAATTCAGTATCTATTCTACAGACCGCATCATTTGATGCTTTTTGCATCAAAAGAAAAAATCATGCGGTATTTGCATCAACGGCTACGAGAGAACGGCTGCCCTGCTCCCCGTTTTGACAACAGAAATGGGTTTTGCCCAGGCGTTCTATTAATACCCCTCGGGCAGAAGGAGGCCGCCAAGTTTTTTTGCTTCCGTCCCGCACAGGCCACGTCGCAGACGCCACTTGGCCTCAACATGGAACATGGTGGGCTACTCTGTACCTGCCGACACACCAGGCGAGCGCATACTGCAGGGGCGCCGCCATGTGCTTGACGGCGTCGAGGCGAAAGCCGTCGAAACCGTCGACGCCCGCCGTGGCAACGAGCCACCGCCCCCACGCAATGATCTCCGCTGACACGCCCCGGCCACCACCCCCGCCACCGCCGCCGCGGCGCGCCGCCGGCCGCAGACCGCCCGCCCGCCGTGGCCGGCGGCAGCGGCGGCGGCGGCACCGTCGCGAAGTGTCCCCCGCGTCGCGAAGTGTCCCCCGCGTCGCGAGCTGTCCCCCGCGTCGCGAAGTGTCCCCCGCGTCGCGAACTGTCCCCTCGGGGTGCCCGACCGTCCCGCCAGCCACCACAAAGGGTCTCCGGCCAAACACCGAAGGCCCGTTGTGCACCCCGAAGTCCTCCCCCCCCCCCGCCGCAGGCGCGCGCCGCGTTTCACCACCGCGGCATCCCGGCCGTGTGGCCAGCGCGGCGCCCACCAAGTGCCCGCCTAGCGCACTGAGTGGACCAGCTGGGGGGTGGGGCATGCCGCAGCCTGCGAGCATTCATTGGCCACATGAGATTCATTTATTGAGCGGTAATTGGCTCTGTCACGTTGTCCTGCTCAACAACGACGGGGGCGATATCCAGCGCCTACCCGGTTAAGCTCCACTGCGCAGGGACTGCTGTCGAGACCCATTGAGAGCAGTCGAGACCCATTGTTCCGGCCGCTGCCGGGCATGGCGGGGAGAACCGTGCAACCGCCCGCCCGTGCCGGGATTGTACCCCAGCAAGATTACAGGCACTGGGGGTAGACGACTTGTGGGGAGAGTAGCCATTGAAGGTATGGAGGAGGGGCAGAGTGTCAGCACGTGGGGAAATTGGCGGCCGGAAGGTTCCCCGCTGGGCGAACGTCTGGCGCGGGGCGAGTGAGAAAAGTTGGTGGGCGCGCTGCGCCCAGCCACATGTCGGAATAGAGGTGACGCGTTCGTTTGACAACCACCCGTACTACCACCATGCCAACAAGCGGCCCTACTCTGCGGCGGCGCTGGGACCTCGACGAGGCGCTGGAGCGCCTCGGGTTACGGCCCTCCCCGCCGGCTCCGCGCGCAACGCCCTCGTCAATCAGCAAGGGCAACGCGGCGCATGTCAACAACTACAAGAAGCGGGCCAAAGAGCACATGGACCTAGATGAGGAGCGCATCCGCGCTGGGCTGACAGAGCTCTATCGTACGGACCTCCCTCGGGCCGCTGCTGTCTACGAATGGCTTTGTGCCCAGAAGCCGGCAGCGAAGCGTCTCTGTGCCAACAGCGAACGGTGGCCGCCGCTGCCACCGGTCGGGCAGCCGTCCACCTCTTCAGTGTCTCCCCCTGGTCCACCGGCGCCTGCGGCAGCGTCGCCGCCTCCTGGCACCTTGGCGGAGGCGTCGGCTTGACCCCCTCCCGGTCGGCCCGCATGTGCGACTGCGTCGCGTGCCTCCGGTGCATCCGCACCTGCGACGGCGTCGCCGCCGCCTGGCGTGGCGACGTCACCGGCGGCGTTGCCGCACCCCGGTGCGCTCGCACCTGTGGCGGCGCCGCCGCCCCTTCGTACGGCGGGCGTGGCGCCGGTTGCAACGTTAGCGCACCCCGGTGCGCCCGCGTCTGCGGCGGCGTCGCCGCCGCCTGGTGCGGCGGCGGCAACGGCGGCGGCAGAGTCCCCGTCTCCCCCCCCGCGGTCGCCATGCCGATCGTAGGCATCCGTCGTCCTTTGGCCTGAACAGAGTGTCTCACCGAGGTACGTGGCCGTGTCATACAGTCCAGGGGGTCCGGTTTTGTTTTCGGGGGGGCGCGGAGCGGCGGAGCGGGGGGGGGGACGGGGCAGCCGGGGGGGGGTGAGGGCAAGTGGGTGCTCAGTGTATGGCCGGAGGCGCGATTGTTCACGTTGTGCTGTTCGTCTCTGTGTAGTTTCATTGTAATATGCTGTCCGTCTCCCGTGTTTCCGCTCTACGGGCGGTGATCATGGTCATGTATCAGCATGAGGCCCCGCTACCCACTGAGGCTAGCAGGTGCATCTGGGAGTGTGTTCCGCCGGCAGCTGAGCGAAACCAACATGTTTCGACAGCCTCCGTACGTCGGACAGGACGACCGTACGATTCTCTCTGATGGCGATTGAAAGTCCAAATCGCCGCTTGTAGGGGCTCTGGAGGGGGGGCGGGATGGAAGGGCGATGCTGGACCCCACCAGTAGATGCCTCCTGAGTGTGCTTTAGCAGATTTTTTCATACTAGGGTCATCCTCAACGAGCCCTTTTCACGTTGGGCTGAAGTGAAGAGCGCCCGGCTCTGTAGCACTGATGAGAACAGAAACACCGTGCGTTCGTAGGTGCCAAAAGGCCCATGTTCCAGCTCAGATGGTCGGCAATCGCCGATTCCGGCAGGACATCATTCGATCCCCGGGCTGACCTCATTTGATCCCTTTTTCTGGTAAAATAGACACTAGGGTGTGGCCAAAGCCGCAAGGCAACTCCCCAACAGCGACAGCTCAACACCCACATCCACTGGGCTAGACTGCGGCCGAAGCCGCCAGCCAACAACCGCCAGGCCACCTCTGGAAACACAGTCCCCGGGCTACGCTCTCAGAGAGTCATTCAAGGGCCCCCACAAGCGATTAATTTATTTTCACAGCACGATCACAGCATTATGTGACTTGCTGCGAACTCTTCTCAGATCTGATCATTCTTTGGCGACGCGCCATATCCACGGATATCATCAACAAATGTCTATGCTTCAACCGCATATTCTTGCGAAATGTTTTTTTTTAAATTATGACTGCGCTGCACACCTGTACGGTGCGGGGCGCCGCCGTCTCTGTCGGTCGGCAGTTGCGCGACGCGGCATGATTGGCGAATCGAAAGCGGTTGGCGCGCCAGATGCACCATCTCGGGGTGGAGGACACGGCGGCCGGAGCAGCGGGCCCAGAACCGGCGTCAACAGCACCTCTGTTATGGTCGTGGTCGTCCGTCAAAAGCTAGTGAGACCCAAGTCAAGTCGATCGATGTCTGGGCCAACCAAAAGCAGAAAAGATCCTTTTTGATGCATGGACTCTTCACTTCTTGGCGCAACGACAAAATGGCCTGTTTTTTGCCTCTGGGGGACTCGTTTGTCTGTCTGATGCAGCAAATATTCTGTGCAAGAAACAGCTCGACCCCCCTTGACAGGCTCTGAGAGCCCATTCGATGCGAGGTCCTTGCCACTTTCTGTTTTGGAGAACAGGAGTCGTGGCTCACTACGCGCTTGGCGCCTGCTAGCAGAGCCATCGAGGCTTCTCCGCGTCACGCTATTTCGATTGCATACGTCTCATGCTGTATCTCTTTTTCTACGAGCGGAGATGCATAATTCTTGGCGGACCCACGCTTCCGTGTGCCGCGGTCATGGCAGGGCGACCCCGCATCGGATCCTGCAAGGGCAAGGTATCAAAACCCACGCCAACACAGGCCTAACGCAACATGATCGCGGCCCTCGTGGTACAGGGTGCCTCCGTCGCCATCATCTGCCGTGAGGCGGGCGTGACGCGAAGTGCCGTGCGGAACTTCAATGCGACTGGGGGCAAGTCAACCTCACCTGGCCAGCAGCCGTTCTTCTCCCACGCCGAGGAGGAGCTCCTGGTGCGCTTCATCAAGCTCCAAGCGGTCTTGGGGTGCGGCCTGACGCGTGTTGGCTTCCTGCGCGGGGTTGAAGAGTACGTAGCGGTGCTCTCCTCTCCGAGCGTCAGTCAACTGCACGGGCCTGCTTTGGTGGAAAGCTGGCTCCTGGCGTGGCGTTTTACCGCCTGTTTATGCGCCGCTGGACCGGATTGCGGGAGTACCGAGTCGGGACCATTGAGAAATGTCGGGCTGGCAATGCCAGGCCTGATATCGCTGCTCTGTGGTACGCTGGGCTGCGCGCCCTGATCCGTGACCTCAAGATTGACAACGCCCACCAGCTGTGGATCGTGGACGAAACACATGTCAAGGGGCGGGAGGTGCTACAAGAGGCGCGCACAACCATCATTGGACCTGCCGGGCTGCGAAGGCCGGAGGTCATCATGGCCGCCATTGACACCGGGGCGGCAGCTTGCACAGCGGCATTCACCGTTTCGCCGGCGGGCATCGTCGCGCCCCACTTTGTGGTCATGTCGGGGAGTGCCAGTGGGCACGCGTAAGTCAAGGTCACTGATGGAAAGGGCGAAAGGAAGGTGGTGCTGGCCTCGCGGCTCAACGACTCGGCCATGGTTGCCAGGCGCGACCAGCCCGGGTTTGACAAGCAAAGTTCGGAAGTATGTGCTGACCATATCGCTGGGTTTTTGAGCAATATGTACCCCAAGGACAACAAGTTGGTGCTTGTAGACGGGGCCAAGGTGCATTTGTCGGTGCCGGGCATCATCACGCTGATGAAGGCTGGCGCCACCGTCGTAGCAGAACCATCGAAGCTCTCGCACCTCCTCCAGGCCCTCGACAACAAGGCTGCTTTTGGGAGCTTCCATCCGGCTATCCGACGGCACGTTCGAAGTCGATCGGGTTCGTGCGTCTCGTCGGGGGGCCACTTCTCCGTTTTATACCCCATGGACTGCGTCAAGCTTGCATCAGACGACGCCTTTTCTCCTGCCCATTTGGCGGCGGCTTTTGCAGCCGTAGGTGCGTGGCCACCGGACCCCACCAAGTTTCCCGTCGAGGAGTTCAACGAGGGGGCAGACAAGCCACTCAAGGCTGTAGACCTGAAAGTATTGGCTGACCGGGTCGCACCTGTTGCAAGAAAGGCGTTGAACACACCTACCATTGTCCAGGGTACACTTTCTACGGCTGGAAAGCCGACGGCCCTGACAGCTCCGGACGTGCTGGCGGAATTGCAGCGGCAGGTAAATGCAAAGCGTGACAAAGAGGAGGGGCTTGAGAAGAGTCGGCAGGAGAGAGCGGCGCGAGTGGGTGTCAACAAGGCCAAGAAGGCCGAGCGAGACTCGGCGGCCAAGAAGGCCCGGCTGGCCAAGGCCTGGGGAGCTGTGTGCGCGGCGGCGGTGGAGGAGGCCCGCTACAGCCTCGCCCAGGAATACCCATCTCCTCAGAAGCTGCTGTTACGGGCTCGTGCGGCGAGGCAGCGCTCAAGGGTGCCTGCGCAAGTGCCCGCTGGGTTGGGTGCATCATGGCAATTTTGTTTGTAGTCTCTATCGTCCACCCATAGTCACTTTTTTGTGCTTCTCCTTGCTTGTCGTTGCTTGGCTGCTCATTGTCAAGGATTCAAATCCTCTGGTGACCGCATGAATAAACCCGTCTCCTGCAAGCATCCCCATCTCCCCCCCCCCCCCCCCCCCCCCCC
>ENA-ORXR01004910-ORXR01004910.1-marine-metagenome-genome-assembly--contig:-NODE-4910-length-10935-cov-194.345920_pt1 | contig 10935 bp, 9 predicted proteins | sample MGYA00237866_ERZ511479 | MGnify/ENA metagenome assembly ERZ511479 | reverse complement strand
GTTCAACGCACTCTATTTCTGATGGCAGAAGCGGCGATGAACGCGGTACCTGAAATTCAAGACGTGAATTTGAATATGCCCAACCAACATTGGTTCCCGTTTGATCTCGATAAAGTCGGCCGCGATAATCCTGAGGTTGTTTTTTATCCTGCTGCTACGCCTTACGGTGACATTGAAGCGACCGTTTCTCGGGATTAGTATCAGAACTAACCTGCAAGGAGGTCTTTTCGATGCAGCGGTGCCCCAATCGCCTGAAAGGCGAAAACGCCGTAGCGATGGGCAACACCCATCGGTCCGAATTGGTGGGCACGTGAAGTCTGAAAGACTTACACAAGTTGCAGAGGACTTGCATGAACTGCAAAGGGTTTGTGGAAGCCCTTCAGGCTTCAAAGGCTATACCAATTTCCGATGGGCGCTGCCCGTCGCTACGCTCTGCAAGCTTTTCAGGCTTGGGATCCACTTCGTAAAGCTTTGGCCGCAAAGCGCACCTTAGAATTAAACGGATGAGTTTTTATAACCCAAAACCTGCTGTGATACGGCCCCCTATGAATCGTGATCCCCTCCGAGGATCTGCTGCGGTTTCCAACCCGATTTGTTTCCGAACCGAATCTCGAATGGGTGTTGTTCATGACGTCAGCAACAAAAAGCGCGCCCAGTCCTTCTGCAACCACCACTGGGTGGGATCACCAACTGGGCTGGCATCCACTTCAGGGTAAACATGCGCCACCATCGTTCCCTCACAAATACAGCTTACCAAAAGAATATCGGGAATGTAGAACATCGGATAAACTCCACGATCGTTGGCCTTAAAATTTGCTTGACAATCCTGCTTTCGGAGAAGAGGAGAATTACATGCAGAACTTGCTTAATCATTCATTCTTTGGACCTCTCACTGTGTCCATCGTTACTGACCAATATGACCCGAGACGCGAAAACGTGGTCTACTCGGGAACCATGGACATTGGCGACTCACGACCAACCGAGATCGTCATCGAAATTTGTCAACGGCCCAACGAACCGGCAAAACCCATTCTCGGTTACTACTCAGATTTTGAGCTTGAGCAAAAGTTGGAAGATTTGGCAGAGCATCATAACAAGTTCATCAATGGTGAGTTCGAACGGCGAGTCGAAGGGCTCGACTACATCCTCTCAATGATCACCGAGGAAACGAAGGAGGGTTGGCTGGAGGAGTGGAAAATGAAAACCTTTCCCCCCACCGCAGAATTGGCGGAATCCTTCGGACAAATCAATCGCATCACCTATCGATCTGTAGGCAAATGGATGCATCTCACCATCATCTACGACAAAGCCTTAGATTCGTTAGACGCAGGCATGCAACTGCGCGGGATTGCAACAAAAATACATGGAGGAGAGCTCCTCTTTGATAAGGAGCCACAGGTCGACCTCAAACCGACGGCCCCCTTACCCAAGACCATCGAACATGCGACATTCGGAACCATGACCATCAGTCTTTCAGAGATTTCCAGGCCGCGCATCCATCTAGACGGAAAGGTCGATGTGGGATATGACCGCCCAGTCGATGTGTTTATTGGCTGCGCAATAGATTCAAACTTAGAGGACGTTCTCAATCGAGCCGAGGAATTTCACTTGAGGTGCATGGGTTGTGAAGAATCTATCGTACGAAAAGCCACCCAAACCATGATCGCGGACATGGACGAGTCGGAAATAGAATACCATTTAAATTACACCGACCACGATCAATTGGACATAGATGGCGTCACCCAAAAATTTATCGACTCCAGAATCAGCCGCCTGACATACCATATGGATGGAGACGAAGCCACGATCAATTATGAAGGTTATACAGAGTATCTAGACGCAGCCTTCGTGGTGTCGCTCAATCTAAGTTTGAGTATGGTCAATGGTTACTTAGAAAATTAATGACCTTCCGAATAGAAAGAGGTCCTTGCCATTGAGCAACAGGGCTCCTTTAAATCCTGCCATTGAATAGCAGAATGTTCCAGATTCCGTTGCTCAGTAATAGGCCCCCTTTGCCAAGCACGCTCGCTCATACTTGCTCGCGAACCCCCGATGGGACTTTGACGCTGAGGCTCACCGCGGTTCGCTCAAGGTCGGTTCATGTTTTTACTCGAACCGATTGACCACAATTCGAAGCCGTCTCGAAGGGTTCAGGCCCCAATGGCACTTAGATAAGCCGATTTGTATCAAAAACGAATGAAAATCCAGACGACTAAAGGCGCGTAGCGCTGACCCATTGATAGCCATGGTTGACGAACGAAGTGAGGAGGCCGTGGTCCCGGCGGATTCCACCTCTAAGCCGCGTAGCGGCGACACCCAACGTATGATAAACGATTCCTATTCATTTTGGAGGTCCCGTTTTAGTGGATTCCGGGCACAACAGGATGCAAGCAGGATATAAACTGCGCGGGGCTACGTTCTGCGCCTCGGTTCGAGTTCTCCTGCACTACAGCGCCTACCCCTCGTTGCCTTTTACGTCTGCACGTAACCCGGCGCTTCGGCCGCTTCGCGACCTTGCACACGGGCTACCATATCCCGCCCACTTCGGGGCGGATTCCCACGATGTCACATGTCGCAGAAAATACGCTGGACCGCTTATCCTAGTGCCATTGGGTTCTGGCCCGAAGGGTCGCCGTCATCATAGCCCGGGTCGAAGGCCCGGGTACGTTGCAGAAATTCTTAAGGCCTGAACGGTCGGGCACATATACTCGAGGTTGAAACCCCGAGCTATGAATCGTGATCCGCTCCGGGAATCTGCTGCGGTTTTCAACCGTCGGAATGAAAATATCTAGTAAAAGCCAAACCTCAACACCAGGGCGTTGCCCTTGGGCTAAATTGACTCAGTCCTTCAGGCTCGATGTGACGTTTGCAACTATCGAAAAAGATTCCAAGACAGGCTCGTTAAGGTTGTACCAGATAGTATCGCCCAGACTTTTTACTGCCGCGTTTTTCAATCAAGCCCGCCTCGAGCAGAGGATTGAGAATATTCATCGCGCCCTGACGGGAGAGCTTCAAATGCTCCCAGATTTCTGCCGGAGCCAAACTTCCATGATCTCGTAGCAGCCCGAGCAGATGTTCTTGTCTCGGAGAGAGGGTGAATTTCGCACTCGAAGTGGCTTGGAACTTTTGCAGCCGAAGCCAGACTCGCTCCAAGGTTTCCTTTAGACCGCGAGCGGAATACTCAAGCCACTCCGACAAATCTTCCCCCGCCTCCCGTACTTGAACCAAGGCTGCATAGTAGGCGGGCCGATCTTCCCAATAATATTCGTCGACGGAAAAGAGGTAGTGCGAATCAAAGCCTCGACGGTACAAATCCCATAGTGCGAGGGCGCGGCCACTCCGCCCATTCCCATCCGCGAAGGGATGAATGTCTTCAAAGCGGTAATGTAAAATGGCCGAACTTAAAATCGGTGACAACTCGTGGGACTCTGTATTCCACCACGCCAAAAGTTCCTGCATCAAGGTAAGGACTTGCTTGGAAGGGGGAGGGAAATGTTGCCCCACTCGAACCTCAATCGTTCGGTAACTCCCGGCATGCCCTTGATCCATCACCTTGTCGGCCAAGAGACGATGAAGTTTATAGAGATGCTCATGCCGAATCGTTTTGAGCATCGCGTTTTTCTCGATGAATCGAAGCCCGGCAAAATAGTTTAATACTTCGCGCTGAGCTCGCATATCTGATGCCATCAGCTCGCGCCCTTCTTCTAGGGCGCGCACCTGTTCGAGGGTCAGCGGATTCCCTTCGATCGCGGTCGAGGCATGTCCATTTCGGGTGCGCGAATCTTTCTGTAAAGCAGGAATCCATGACAGTGCAATGCTGGCTCCCTCGATGCGTTCCCGCAAGGCGGCAATCTCCGCCACCAAACCAAGGAGCTTTACCGAAATGGTGAATGTCGGTGAATAGGTCATGTTATTAGTCAATTGTAAGTCAACTTATCTGTCAAGTGCTCGGAGAGGGTTAGTCCACTGTTAGTCCATGGTTAGTCCATTTTTAGTCAAGTGATTGGTCAATGCCTATAGGTCGTGATCTTCATCTGCTAATCTTGCACCATGGCTATAATTTGGCTAAACTCGGGTAGGGTCATCATGAAAATACATCCATCTTTTGCCACATCGCGTGTTGGGGTCTGTGTTCTCGCACTCGCGTTTAGTTTACTGTTTCCGCTGCAGCGCGGGGTCTCCTCGACTGCACCGAGGGTCCCGTTGCAAGATCCGGTCATCGAGTCGTTTGAAATCACTGCGGGCGGAAATACGACGCTTCGCTACCGGGTCAGTGGGAGTCCGTTTACGCGCATCTTGCGAAGCGACGTTCTTGTGGATAATCCGCCTTTTGCTGGATTCAGTGCCTCCACTATGGGTTTAGGAGACGGCCTGTTCGAAGTTCGCTTTAATGTCGCGAGCCGAGATAAGCGGTTTTATCAAATCACGGTCGAGTAGGGGCTGTTGGCAATGGGCTGTTGGCAACGGGTAGCTAAAATTCGAACACCCATCCTTTCGCAACCCCAGAGGCTGGACACCTCTGCGATTTTTAGCGGCTTCGGGACTAGTACCGTACCATGCCCTTCCAGGGCGTGTTTGTGCCATCGCCTTCCAAAACGTTGTCCAGCGGGTTGCTTCCCAACTAGCCTACACTAGCCCGGTCATGGTGCTGTTGCTCGTGGCAAAGCGATCGGTTTCGATCCCAATTTGTTGCAGGGCGTTAACGTATAAATTCGGGAGCGGGTAATTCTTCTTCTGGTCAAAGGCGAGGTGGCGTCCGTGTTTAAAGCCACCGCCTGCGAACAAGACGGGCAGGTTCCGGTTGTCGTGCGCTGACGCGTTGCCCATGTTTGAGGTGAGCAAAACCATGGTTTCATCGAGCAAGTTCCCGCCACCTTGTTCGGAGGCCTTTAGCGCTCGGCAGAAGTTTGCCCATTCGTTAATGATGGCTTGTTCCACCAAAGCGAGTTGCCGCAGTTTCTCTTCGTCGAGCCCGTGGTGGCTGAGACCATGATAGCTTTCGTCCACGCCATTAATGCTGCTGACGCGGTTGCCTTTTAGATGGAGGCTGACGAAGCGAGTTGAATCCGTGCGAAGCGCGAGAGTGGTTACGTCGAGCATGGCCTTTTGAATGGACGCCAAGTTGTTGGTATCGATGTCGCGTGGCGCAGACGCCTTGATTTTTGGCTTAGGGTGTTTAACCCAGGCTTCATTCCGGGCGAGTCGAACTTCGAGCTCGCGGATGCTCGTGAACCAGCCTTCGAGTTTGTCACGGTCGCCCGCGCCAAGTTCACGGCTGAGCGATTTTGTTTCATCGCCGATTAAATCCATTACGCTCCGTCCACGGCGAATCAACTCGGCTTGGCGAGCTTGCTCTTTGACCGAGTCGTTTACGAACAGCTTGGTGTAGAGTCTAAGCGGATCGTCGAGTGCGGGAATCATGCTACCGTTTTCGGTGTAACAGGGGCTGGTTTCTCCGCCGGTATTGAGTACCAAGGATGGGAAGCGAGTGGTATCGCCCTTATGTTTTGCCATGAGCTGGTCGAGTGAAATGGTGTTCCGCGAGGTGCCACCACGCTGGTTTGGGCAGGCACTTAAAATGCTGCCCTCTGCGGTGTGCCCACCGGTTACACCCGGGTGCGAGCTACCAGAAACTACGGTGAAATCTTCGCGGATATCCTTGAGTGGTTTCAAGTAACGAGGCGCGGTGTACTTGGTGCCACCTTCCCCAGTTGGGGTCCAGTTTTCTGCGTGGAGGCCAAGGTAGAGGCTAACACTAACAAAGCGTTTGGCCTTCGCCTTTCCAGATGCTTCTGCGGCAAAGGCGGGTTGCATAGCTTCAAGGAAGGGGAGGCCGAGGGCAACCCCAGCGCCGCGAAGGACGCTTCGGCGGGAGAGATGTTTTCCAGAGGTGTATGTGGCGGATGGCTTCATATCGTTACTTGTGTTTAAAGAGTTCGCTCTCGATGGCGGCAATTAAAATGGTTCGGATGCCAAAATTACTTTCGCGACTATCTTCGACGATCTGCTCGATCGCTTCGCGGTCACTAAAGTGGGGTGGGGCGCCGGTTGCATAGGTCAGGAGTTGTTCGGCAAATCCTCTGGCCAGAACTTCTGGGCGTTTGAGATAAATCGCCTTCCATTCAGGCATATGTTTGAAGACGATCCCATCGGGCGTGACGCCAGACGGATCCACCGTCCTGGCTTTCTTATGGTTGCTGTATTTCGTGCGATAGACTCCAACTGGATCGAAGTTTTCCAGGGCAAAGCCTACCGGATCAATCTTGATGTGGCAGGAGGCACAGCTTTCATCGGAACGATGTTTGTTGAGTTGATCACGAATGCTCACCGCGCCACGAATGTCGGGTTCGATGGCGGGAATATTTGGTGGAGGCGGTGGGATGACTTCGCCTAAAATGCGCTCGTTCACCCAGACCCCGCGTGTAATCGGGGATGTAGCGGTTCCGTTGGCGGTGACTTTCAACACCGCACCTTGAGTGATTAGTCCACCGCGTATACCGTCTTTAAGCACCACGCGCTGGATACCTTTTCCAGGAATCAAATTTAAGCCCTTCATTTCATAATGACGCGCTAGTCGTTCGTTGAACATCCCGAAATCCGAATGAATTAAATAGCGAACCGAGAGGTCTTTTTCGATGAGTTCTTTCACGTAGGCTCGGGTTTCTTCGAGCATCGATTCTTTCACAATGTCATCCCACTGACGAAAGCGGTTTTGATCTGGAGAGGTCGCGTCAAATTCTCTAAGCGTGAGCCACTGGTCGGTAAAGCTTTTGATGAATCGGTCCGCTTTTTTGTCTGTGAGGAGACGTTTGATTTGCCGCCTAAGCACCCCCGACTGTTTGAGAATCTTTTGGTCTGCAATTTTACGAAGTTTGGCGTCAGGCACCGTATTCCAAAGCATATAGCTCAGGCGAGTTGCCAAGGCATAGTCATCTAATTCGCCGGGCTTTTCCGTAAGCACGAGGAAGCGGGGTGAACAAAGAATGGCGCGCATCGCGACCCGAACCGCGCTTGCAAAGCTAGGGTCTGTTTCCTTAAGGCGTGCTTCAGCGAGGGCGAGGTACGGCTCGAGTTGAGTCTCGGTGACGGGGCGTCGAAAAGCATTTGAGGCAAAGATAGCTAGGACCTTTTTTAAGAGAACGCTTTTATCTTGTGGGCTCTTTGCTTGCTCGATTTCTTGATAGGTTACACCTCCGTACACGCGTTTGCGAACCTCCCAGCGAGTGGCGTTTGGGTAAATCCGTTCTAGGGTCAATCCGGTAATGGAGAAGCCCGTGGTGCCTTGCTTGATCAGATCTCTTCCATTGTATGAAACGTCGCCACCCTCTGGGCTTCCGTTGCTCACCCTTTTTACCGTCGCGTCTTGTAGCGCGAGCTGGAGCAAGTGGTCTTCGCGGATCCAGGCATCGAAGCTTACAGTTTGAGGTTTCTTTGTCGCCTCAATGGTTGTGATCGGAAAGAGAAGTGGATCATCTGAACGCCCTGAGCCCGATTTTAGAATCCCCCAAACGGATGGGGTTTTTGCATTCACCGATTGAAGGTCTCTGATGGTGATTCGATACCAGCCAGACTCTGGAACCCGAGTGTCTGCCAACCTCCCATAAAATTGTAACCTGATGGGCCAGGTGTAGGCGCGGTTCCCTCGATGTTCGGGGCCGCGATAGTTACGGCCTCCTCCAGAGTTAATTCCCTTGCAGATCGCAGCCGAATCATAGTTTTTGTTCCATTTTTTATCGCCATGCCTCAGGCGCTTGAAGGCTTCTTCCAAAGCGATATCCGCTGCGTCTAAGTAGTAGCCTAAATGATGATACGAAAGCTGTTGTCCCGAGGCGACAGTCTCAAAGCCATGCGTGGCGGGGTCTTCAGGGAGTTGCTCGGAAAGCGGGAGATCGATGCCGAGTAGGTCATGCATGGAGTGCTCGTATTCACGTCGGGTTAGACGGCGACTCTTCACGCGGCCTAGGATTTTCTTATGTTCCAGGTCAACTGCAAGTAGCGGCGCTTTCAGCTTTTTGAGGAAGGCATCCTTTTCGCTCGCAGCCGGCGCTTTCTTTTTCTTCGGCGGCATCTCTCCGGTAAGCACACGATCATACACCCGTTCCCAGCGCACGAAATTACCGTGATGGTTGAGGTCAAAATCAAGCCCGGTTAAATCAAGGTCGCCTTTGCTCACATCATCGTCATGACATTCGAAGCAGTGCTTCTCCAAAAACGAATCAATTGCTACCGGAGGTAATTTGCCAGAAGCGGCATCAGAGCCTGCATGTGATTGGGCATGCAACGACGCGAAAGGGCCCGAAATAGCCATCAAGCCGATGGCCATTCCCAAAATGTGTCGCTGCATGTTCATATTTAAATACATCGTGAAACTCTTTATTTACTTACGTTGTTTTTATTCACTTTTCCACTCCGCCGCTTCGGAAAAATCCTAGAAACAGCCATTAGGTAGTCTCTATCTGTCAAACGTCGCCCAGTCCGCAGAGTTAACCAATTATTCGTAGTTTAACAGTTAAAGCGCCTTATTTGTGTGGATGGTGATGCGGGCGTAGGCCATTTGTTTTGGATCGGCTAGCGGGTTCAGACTGTCTCGCATGGCCGTTTCCGTAACCTTGGCGGTGTGAGTGCTTCTAAGCCCGTCCATGATGACGGTGATCTCCTGTGTGAGATCGATGAGTTTTGGATGAAGATAAAGCTGCAGTTCCGTGATTTTTTTCGCTTTGTCTTCTGCGGGTGCTTCGCTGCGAATGCGGATTTCTTGACCCTGTACTTCTGCCCAAATCGTCTGGCCTTTCTGTGCGCTTCCTTTGGGAAGCTGGAGCCAATAAAAGCGATCGTGCGTGACGTTATCTTGATGCCAAACGATCCGCTTGGGCCATGGGTTGCGTTCGAATTTTGTCATCCAAGGAATCGCTTCTCGATCTTCCCCGTTCATCCAATGCCCCGCCTCGGGGTAAATCGTTGTCTTGTGAATGTAAGCTCCTTTCCCCGCTTTGGCTTGAAGCTCATCGAGCTGCTTGCCCCAGGCCGCCGCAACTTCATTCCGTTTGTAAGCCGAGTCTTTGCCACCACAATAAATCGCAAAGGGGAGGTTGTAGAGGCCGAGGGGTTTGGATTCGTTTGGATGTCCTGCCATCATGGCGGCTGCAGCAAAGCGATGCGCGAGGCGCGGCGCCACTTGATAGACGCCGTCACCCCCAGCGGAATATCCGAGGAGGTAGACTCGATTGGGGTCGACCTCACCTGCGACTACAAAGGCTTCGATCAGGGCTTCAAAGCAAGGGTCGACATGAGCTTTGTGCCAGAGGTCCCAGGTGTTGCCGGGCGCGCGCGGGGCGACGACAATTCCCTCCTTTGGCTCGTAGAGGCGAATCTGATTTTCCCACTGCTGGTCGTTCACGTCTTTCGGCGCGCCACCTCCGCCATGCAGGCTGATGAAAAGGGCGTGACCCGCTTTCGGTTTGTCGCCAAACCGTTTTTCCAGCCACGGCATGGTCGCGCTGTCGACTGTGACTTGCTTTGCTTGCAAAACTTTCAACGCCTCCGGTTGCTTCTGCTGTTTGATCGCGGCCCAAACCGTCGCGGGCGTTGCAGCAAGTTGGGTTGGTGTGGCTGGTTTGGGAGAGGCGGCCAATTGGCTTAACGCCTGCCAATCAAGTTCGAGCACCTTCGTCGCTAGATCGCCTGGCGTGAGTTTGTGTTCGCGTCGCTCTAGGCCTGAATCGGATTCTCGGGTGAGGCGCAAGCGTCCCAAGCTGGGTTTGCTTTTATCCGAGCTAGGTTTCAGCGGGATCGTGGCGAGGTCGTTCCAGTCTGCCGTCCCGGCTTTACTCGTCGACTTGTGCAGAAGGGTGCCGTCAGAATCTAGCAGCTCGATGACTGTGATAATTCGATTTTTTGGGTCGCCTGAAATGACCCGAATTTGAAGCGTTTGCATGCCCGCCTTCGCAGCCTTCGTCTCATCCTTTGCGAGAGCAACTGGCACATAGCGACGCGTCACTGCTTCGGCGGCGACCGTCTTGTTTTTTAAATCCCAAACCATGGGGAAATAAGTGCCGGCCTGTTTCCAGGTCGTGGCGTAAATCGTATGCTGCCACTGGCTTGCATCCGCCTTGGCTGCATCGCCGCTAAACCAGCCTCGATTTAATCCCTTGGCGTCGTACTCATCTGCCCCCGTAAATTTCCACTCGCCCGCATCCCAGATTTCGACCCAATTATGGTTGCCGGGTTTGTTGGCCCAAACCGGAATGCCGACGATGCGGGCTGGGATCCCGACGGAGCGACAGGCATTGACCAAGATGATCGATAGCCCAGTGCATGAGGCTTTGCCTTGTTCGATGGATTCCTTCGGGCTCTGGTTGGCCCGCTTTCGCTCCCGCGAATAATGCACGTTCAGCGTATTGAAAAAATCCTTGTTAATCCGTTGGGCTGCTTCTCCAGCGCTTTTGCAGTCGGACACCAGGTCGCGGACCTGCGAATAGAAATCAGCTCGCCAGGGATCACGCGGTTCATCCAAGGTCGCATAGGGTAGGACGTGGTTCAGGAAGAGATCATCGTTGAGCTCCGTGGCCCAAGGAAACTCGTGGCGTGCCTTCATGGCCAGTTGCAGATTTTCAAATAGAAAGGCCGAGCTGAGTGAGGCCTTGTCGGTCGTAGGCATGTGCTGGATCAGGAAGTCAGCGGCGGCCTTTCCCTCTGCGCCAAACTTCTTTTCGGCCTTCTTCGTGAAATGCGTCAAGGCGTTCACGTCTGAATGGACCGGAGGCGCAGTGTCCTGTATTGTGTCCTGTGCCCCAAGGGCGACAGTGCAAATCATAAAGAGGCCCACAAGGTGAGAAGTGGACGTATGGCGAAACGCTTGGCAATGGAAGTGCATTCGTAGGTGCTAACATGCGTGAAAATCGTGGCCAACCGCAAAATATGCCTCTATCTAGTTAG
>ENA-ORXR01004909-ORXR01004909.1-marine-metagenome-genome-assembly--contig:-NODE-4909-length-10936-cov-4.032139_pt1 | contig 10936 bp, 4 predicted proteins | sample MGYA00237866_ERZ511479 | MGnify/ENA metagenome assembly ERZ511479 | reverse complement strand
CGAGCATGGCAGCCATGGTTGGCGGCGGAACGAAGGCCAAACCGGGTGAGGCGTCTCTTGCGCATCGGGGCGTGTTGTTTCTTGACGAACTTCCCGAATTCACACCGCAAGTTTTGGATAGTCTGCGCCAACCCCTGGAGACCGGCGAGATTTCTGTGGCCCGCGCAAACGCCCACGTTTCCTATCCCGCACGATTCCAATTGATCGCGGCAATGAATCCTTGTCGCTGCGGAAGCGGCGGCGCGGATGGTATTGCGTGTCGGCGCGGCGCGCGCTGCGCAGCGGATTATCAGAGCCGCGTATCAGGGCCGTTTATGGACCGCATTGATATACAGATTGACGTTCCGGCCGTGACCCCCGCTGATCTCGCTTTGCCGCCTGCTGCTGAAGGTACGGCAGAAATTGCGGCCCGGGTCGCCGCTGCCCGCGACAGGCAAATGCACCGTAATGACGGCGTGGTGAATGCAGCTCTTAGTCAGGTGGTTTTGGAAAAAGTCTCCGCGCCCGATGTTGACGGTCAGAAACTTTTGATACAGGCGGCGGAAACGCTCGGTCTGACCGCGCGCGGGTATCACCGGGTCTTGAGGGTTGCACGAACATTGGCGGATTTGGCCGGGTCAGAACAGGTCCATCGCCTTCATATTGCGGAGGCGTTGTCCCACCGCCGCGCCAGAACCGGGCTTGTCGGTGCGCCGCCCATGACCAAATCCACCTCCCAAACGCCCCGAAACCCGTTCTATAGTTAAGATTAGCGGGAATTTTCACGGTTTAAGTCTTAATAAAACCTTTAAAAAAAACCCGTAAAAATGGGGATTATAGGCCCTTCGGTAACCGTTCTTTTAGATTAGACCTGCAAAAGGATGAGGAAGCCTTAACCATAAGTGCACCTCAACGCGGGGTTAGAAACTGTGGTTTTGACAAGATCGAGGATTACTCATGTCACCAGACGACATTTTTGCCGCACAATTCTGGCCTTGGCCTGACCCCGCCATCAAGCGCGATGCGCAAGGGCGTGTTCTATTCGTCAATGCTGCCTTTTTGGGACTTTACGGCGGACAAGTCGAAGACTGGCGCGGCAATGCCGTCGGCGGTTGGCCTGCCCCGCAGGGTGTAGGCGCAGCCCCTTACCGATTTGAGACACGCTTACCGGGCGCAGATGGCAGCGAACAGGTCTATGATTGGATGGAACAATCCATGGCAGATGGCAGCGCGTTTGCCCTCGCGCGGAACGTAACGGTTTTCACCCAAATGCCGGAGCCTGACCCCGCACATGCCGCGGCGCCTTTTGAACAGCCTGCCCAAGTAGAGACTTCGGCGATGCAAGAGCAAAGACAGCACCCGCCCGCACAGCAAGCTGAACCTGCCCACGCGCAAAGCGAAATCTCAGAACCAGCCGCCGTGCAACAGGCGCCGGCTATCCCTGACGCGCCCATGCTCCAAGCGGAGCCTGAGCAAATCGCGGTGCCTGAGATAGAGATTCCAAACATCGAGATTCCATCTGATGACGCTTATGCTCTGACGGAGACATCCAATGACGACCCTGTCATGGGCGAGTCGTTCGCGGAAGCGGAACCCGTAGCAGAACAACCACGTGAGTTTGAACGCCGCGCCCTTCCGATTGAAGATGATTCCGCCGTCCTCGGCAATAATTGGAGAGATGCCGTCATTGCCAAAGCTGTTGGCGCAGATGAAGTTGCGCCTGACGCCGCGCCCGACATGAGCGCCGAGAAAGCCAAGGCATCAGACACTGAGCAGGCAGAAGGCGGCCCCGTTCGGATTCTGTTAGCCGAAGACAATGCGATCAACGCATTGCTGACCCGCACATTATTAGAGGCCGAAGGACATGTTGTCGACACGGTCGAAGACGGCGCATTGGCCGTTGAGGCTCTGAAATCTTCCACTTATGATCTTATTTTCATGGATATGCGCATGCCGAACATGGACGGGCTGGAATCCACACGGAAAATCCGGACTTTGCCGAATGTCAGCCGCGCTCTGCCAATCATCGCCTTAACGGCCAATGCGTTTGATGATGACAGAAATGCATGTTTTGATTCCGGTATGAACGACTTTATGACAAAACCTGTCAGCGCAGAAGAGCTCTCTGAAAAAGTCCGCAATTGGACCAGCCTGGAAGCCAAAGCCAGAATGGAGCAAGCCGCTTAGGCTTCGCCGCGTCTCGCCAATCTGATCCATTCGATCAGGGCCAACACACTGGCAATTGCCCCAAAGCCGGCACAAATGACGAAGGCAGTTGCGAAGCCGTCTTCCTCAATAATTGCGCCGACAGCGGGGCGGCCCAAGGTGCCCAATAGAAACACCAGGCTTGCCAAGAGCGCATATTGGATCACCGCATATTGTTTCGAAACAATTGAGGACAAATAGGCAATCGAGGCGGCGCTGGCCAAGCCGACGGCTATATTTTCGACCGCAATTACGCTCGTCAGCCGGGCCATTCGAATGTCCATTCCAAAAGCTTCAAACAAATGATCGATCTGCAATACCTTTAAAACGGGGTCCGTATAAACGGCTCCAATCGCAAGGTCAGCGAAGAGCAAATTGGTTGCTGCCGCGAAGACGGCTCCGAAGAAAAACACGGGCATTCGGCCAAACCTCAACATGGCCAAGCCTCCAATCGCAATTCCGGCAATCGTCGCGAAAACGCCAATGAGTTTCGACGCAAACGCCACCTCTTGAAGCGTATGTTCGAGAGCCCCGTAATTTGCGCCCAAATAAAAGGGATATGCGAAACCGCCCCAAATCAAATCGGTAAATCGGTAAGACAGGACAACGGCCAGGATCAAAATCGAAGCCCATTTTAGGCGTCCCACCAACTCCATCATAGGCTCGACAATTGCGGCATATAACACGGAGAGAACGCCGCTGCCGGTCTGCGATTCTACAGAATTTTGGCGCCCTTGCGCCCAGACCAGAACGGCGGAAACGACGCCCAACCAAACAACTGTAGAGAGGATAACCAAGGGACCTTGGTTCCGGATGAAATTACGCGGACTGTGGTTCTCAGGGTCGGTTAAGGCTCCTGCGGCAAAATTGATGATAAGATAGAACCCAAAACACCAACCTGCCAGAACCAAAAGCGTCCCAATGTTTTTTTGGCGTAAGCTAAGTGTCATCACGCCGGTCGTCTCAAAGTCCGGCTCTGCCACAGTTGTGGGCTTTGCGATGATCACGCCAACGACCGAAAGGGCCAATAGGGCGGTCATCGCAAAAAATGTGGTCTGCCACCCGAGTATGGCCGCCATATTCAACGCGACAAACCCACCCATGATAGATGCGGTGCGATATCCAAACTGTTCGACCGTGGATAAGATATCCAGATGTTGTCCGTCCCGGGCCGCTTCTATTCGCCACCCTGCCAGAACAATGTCAAAACAAGAGGAGCTAAAAGCGATCCCTACGGCGATCAAGGCAATCATTCCCAGCCCCGATGGCGGTTCGGAAAAAGACAAAAACGCCATGCCAATCGTAGATGTCCCCAAAAAGAGGAACATCCAAAAACGGCGAGGGCCCACATTCAATCCCAAAGGGGTCTTTCGGCCTTGAAGGGCGGCGGCCCACATATATTTAAAAGAATAGGCCAAAATCGCCCAAGACAGCAGGCCGATTTCGACGGGTTTAACCTCTGCCGTCGTAAGCCAGGCATTTAAGGTGCCCCCGACGACCGCATAGGGCAGCCCCGATGCAAGTCCCAAAATCAGCATAGCCAAAACCTGCCGATCCGTCATGGCCATTTTTAAAGCGGCGCGGGTTGAGATTTTTTCAGCTGTCTTGGTTTCGCTCATGGGGGTCTGCTTATGGGAAGCCGCGCTGGCTTCCAACCCTGATTATTTGCACGCCCAATTTTTGCATGGCGGAGCTAAACTCAAGATGTTGTTACTGACAATATAGGCGCGCCCGGTGCTTGCGGCGCAGGCGATTTTGCGACAGGTTTAACGCCGTTATGACGGCTCCAACCAAACCAGAAAAAGCCCATAAACTCACGCCCATGATGGCGCAGTTTTTGGCGATTAAAGAAGGCGTTGGGCCAGAGGCTGTTCTCTTTTACCGGATGGGCGATTTCTACGAACTGTTCTTTGACGATGCCGTTCGCGCGGCGGCGGCTTTGGACATTGCATTGACCAAACGCGGCAAGCATTTGGGCGAGCCTATTCCAATGTGCGGCGTGCCTGTCCATTCCTCCGAAGTCTATCTCCAGCGCCTGATAAAAAAGGGCTTCCGCGTTGCCGTTTGCGAGCAAACGGAGGACCCGGCGGAAGCGAAAAAACGCGGCTCTAAATCTGTTGTTCGCCGCGAAGTCGTTCGGCTCGTCACCCCCGGCACGTTGACGGAAGACTCGTTGCTGGATGCGCGCGGTTCAAATCTCATTCTCGCGATTGCGCGCACCGCGGCAGGCGATCACGGTTTGGCATGGGCGGATGTGTCGGACGGCACGTTTAAAACCTCGGCCTCCACCGCAAAAGACCTACCCGCCCAACTCGCTGCGCTCAGCCCGCGTGAGTTGGTCTTGCCCGAAGGATTTTATCACGACGCCGAAGCTATGGCGGCTTTGTCTCTGGACGGGATTGCGCTGACGCCTCAACCCGAAACTAAATTTGATATTCGCGCAGGTGAGCGCCGCTTGGCTGAACGGTTTAAAGTCGGTGACTTGGAGGGCTTAGGCGATTTTTCCAAAGCGGAAATTGCTGCCGCCGGGGCCTTGCTGGACTATCTCACCCTAACTCAAGCCGGTGCGCCCGTGCAGCTCTCCGCGCCAAAAGCGTCAAAGACCGGCGGCTTCCTCGCCATTGATCCAGCAACGCGGGCGAGCCTTGAAATTGACCGTACGCAAAAAGGCGCGCGGGCCGGCTCGCTCCTAGCCGTGATTGACCGGACTGTCACAGGCCCCGGCGCACGAGAGCTCTCCGCCCGTCTGAACCGTCCGCTTCTTGACGTCGCGGACATTAACGCACGATTGGACGGCGTGGCTTTTTTTGTGGCGGAGGAAAACCTGCGCCAAGCCCTGCGCGGGCATTTACGAGGAGTTGGCGATATGGCGCGGGCAGCCTCCCGCCTCGCTCTGGGTCGCGGTGGACCGCGCGATTTGCAAGCCTTGGCCAATACGCTCAAACTCTGCGAAACCATTGTCGCAGCTTTTGCCGCCAAGCCGGATGTAAAGCCGCCATCCGCTACGGACGCCGCGCTTAGCGGGGTCAGCCTATCCAATAAGCCGGACATCGCTGTTCTGGTCCGTGATTTGAGCAAGGCGCTGCAATCCGATGTACCCATGCTCGCGCGTGACGGCGGGTTTATTGCGACCGGATGGGCGCCGGAAATAGATACGCTGAAAACCCTGCGGGACAATTCCCGCCGTCTCATCGCAGGCCTGCAAGCGGACTATGCCAAATTGTCAGGCGTCCGGACGCTGAAAATCAAACATAATAATGTCCTCGGCTATTTCGTCGAAGTCACCCCAAAACATGCGGACGCCATGTTGAATAAGGGTCCGGAGAGTCCTTTCATTCACAAACAAACATTGGTTTCGGGCGTGCGGTTCACGACAGTGGAGTTGGCAGAGCTGGACAGTAAGATCGCAAGCGCAGCCGAACGCGTGACGGCGCTGGAGATTGACGTCTTTAACGGCTTTGTTGACCGGATCATTTCACAGGTTGATGTTATTCGAGACATGGCTGCCTGCCTCGCACGGCTCGATGTTCAGGCCGCTTGGGCGGTTTGGGCGGCGGAGAACAAGGCCGTGCGCCCCGTCATTTCGGACGGTCCTGATTTTAATATCAAAGGGGGGCGTCATCCCGTTGTCGAAGACGCTTTGCGAAAATCCGGCGCGCCTGCCTTTACATCAAATGATTGCGCTTTGTCCTCATCGGCTAAAAACGCGCCCCGCCTGACTTTAATTACCGGCCCGAATATGGCGGGTAAATCGACTTATCTTCGCCAAAATGCGCTGATGTTTATTCTCGCGCAATCCGGCGGATATGTGCCTGCGGACAGCGCCCAAATGGGCGTCGCGGACCAACTGTTTTCGCGCGTCGGGGCATCGGATGATCTCTCGAAGGGCCGCTCGACCTTTATGACGGAAATGATCGAAACGGCTGCAATCCTGAATCAAGCCACAGAGCGCAGTTTCGTCATTCTGGATGAGATTGGACGCGGAACCTCAACCTTTGACGGGCTCTCCATTGCTTGGGCAAGTGTGGAGCATTTGCTGACCGTGAATAAATCCCGCGCGCTATTCGCCACCCATTACCATGAGTTGACGGAGTTAATTGACGGTTTGGACGGGGCAGAAAATGGTTCGCTTCGCGCCAAGGAATGGGATGGGGATCTGGTGTTCCTCCACGATGTGAAGCCCGGCGCGGCTGACCGTTCCTATGGGGTGCAAGTCGCGAAATTGGCGGGCCTGCCGATCGCCGCCGTCGATCGTGCCCGCGCTGTGTTGGAACGACTCGAGTCGGATTCTGTTAATGCCGCTTCTGCGCCCGTCGGCTTGCCGCTTTTTACGGCCGCCGTGGCTGCGCCCATTGAGCCCAGTGCCTTAGATTTAGCCCTAGCCCGCCTTGATGTGGACAGCCTTTCGCCTCGCCAAGCCCTTGATTTGCTTTATGAGTTGCATGGTAAAGCCCAAGACAAGACCAAGGGTAAGACAGGATAAACATGGCTCGCTCTCCACAAAAACCAAAGAAAAAGATCCCCGATAGAGAGACCGCGCCGACCACCGGGTTTTCTTTGGATAAACTTTCGGCTGAACTGAGGGCTCTGGGAGAAACCGGCGGTCCAAAACTTCGCACAGATGTTCTCACCCATCTCAAATCTCACTTGGGCACGTCGAAAGATTTTGCGAGAGAGCGCTTTGAGCGCGGACGTTTGGACGGGTTGGAAACGGCCCGCGTCATCGCCGCCCTTCACGATGATATCGTCAAGGCGCTCTGGAATTTTACCACGGAGCATATTGTTGTACCGGAAAATCCGGAAGAGGCAGAGCGGGTCTCGCTTTGTGCAGTCGGCGGATATGGACGCGGGGAAATGGCGCCGGAGTCCGATCTCGATCTCTTGTTTTTGACGACGGATAAGAGCGTCTCGGATTATACCAAAGAGCTTACGGAGTATATCTTATACATGCTGTGGGATCTTGGGCTGAAAGTCGGACATGCCTGTCGGACGGTGGATCAATGTTTGAAACTTGCCAAAGAAGACCAAACGATTTTGACCAGCCTTTTGGATGTCCGTCATTTGACGGGCGACGAGGATTTGTCGGAAACCCTATACAGGCAATTTCGAAAGAACATTACGCGGGGTAAAGGCCGCGCCTATATTTCTGAAAAATTGGCCGAGCGCGATAACCGTCACACTCAAGAAGGCAACTCTCGTTACGTCATTGAACCCAATATCAAAGAGGGCAAAGGGGGCTTGCGCGACCTTCATGTTCTCTATTGGATCACCCGTTACGTGGACCGCGACGGAAAAATTACCGATCCTCAGCGCGCGATGGATTACTCCAAAATGGGCTTGTTTGATGAGCGGGCAGCCATGCGGTTTCGGCGCGCTGCAGATTTCCTCTGGCGGACCCGCCATCATTTGCATTGGACGGCGGGACGCCCGACTGAGCTGCTCAGCTTTGACATGCAAGTTCGCCTCGCGCCCAAAATGGGGCATGCCGTCGAAGAGGTCGAAGTTGCGGTAGAGCGGTTCATGCGGGAATATTTCACCAATGCGCGTGAAGTGGGTGCATTGACGCGGATTGCTTGTGCGAAATTAGAGGCGGAGAAAGCTATTCGCTTGCCGAAAAGTCTGGATGCCTTTCTGCCGGGGTCGCGACGAAATTTGAAAAACACAGATTTTTTTATAGATCACGGACGCCTGAATTTTGCCGATCCCCTGACAATTCGGGAAAAGCCCTCTCAAATTCTGCAACTCTTTGAGACAGCCGGGCGGCGGAATATCGATATCCATCCGGACGCTTTTTCCGCGATAGACTTTCGCCGGAACCTCATTGATCAGGATTTCCGGCGCGAGCCCGAGCATTCTGAAATTTTCCTAAAGATGCTTCTCTCTGCAAAAGCGCCTTATGCGACGTTAAAAACGATGAATGAAGCGGGCGTATTGGGACGGTATCTCTCCGAATTTGGCGGGATTGTCGCCCGCACTCAATTTAATATGCATCACGCCTACACAGTTGATGAGCATACGCTGCGCCTGATTGATAATTACGACAATTTGGCCAAGGGGCGGCTGGAAGAAGACATTCCCATTGCAACGAAAGTTGCCGCCCAATTCAGCAAAACCCAACGCCTGACGATGATGCTGGCCTGCTTGCTCCACGATACGGGCAAGGGGAAAGGCGACCAGTGTATTGAAGGCGCGCAATTGGCCCATAAAGCCTGCCGCCGCTTAGGTATTCCGCAAGACATCACGGACGATGTGGCTTGGCTGGTCCGCCGCCATTTAGATATGAGTGAGACCGCCCAGCGCCGCGATATTTCTGACCCGGAGACGATAGAGAACTTTGCCAAGCTTATGGGCTCAAAGCGGCGTCTCGACCTGCTGTTGGTTCTGACCGTTTCCGACATTCGGGCCGTGGGTCCGGGCATTTGGAATGATTGGAAAGCGACGCTGCTGCGCAGTCTTTATCTGGCGACAGAAACCTATTTAGACGGCCATACCGATTTGGCGCCGTCGTCGAAAATTGCCTCACGCAAAGAGCAATTTTTGGAACGTCTCTCTGAAAACGAGGTCAAATTCATTGCGCCAATCACCAAGGAGCTCCCGGACGAATATTTGCTTGGGTTTTCGATGGAGAAAATGGTTTTGCACGCGCAGTTTTTCGAAACTTTGCTCAAATCCGGACATGATCCAAAGGCGGATACGGCGACGAAAACACGGGTCAATCCGCGCCGTAGTGTGACGGAGCTTTGGGTCCTCACTCGCAACCGTCCGGGCTTATTCCGGGACCTGTCCTTCGCGATCACAGCGAGCGGTTCTTCCATCACCGGCGCGAGGCTGAATACGGGCGAGGATGGCCTCGTCATGGATGTATTTTACCTCCTTGGTCCGGACGGCGAAGCTTTTGGCTCAAAGTCGCCGCATCTTTTAGAGGCCCTGCGGGCTACGGCGCACCATGCGGCCCAAGGCCAGACAGCTAAACTTGTTGTGCCGAAACCCCGCAAATCGCGCCGGGCGGGTGCCATTCCCGTTCGCCCCAAGGTTCGGTTTCCCAAGACTGAGGCAGAGGACACCTGTATTATCGAGGTGCAAGGACGTGACAGGGTTGGCTTGTTGAACGAGCTTTCAGCTTTTCTGACCGAAGCCGGATTTGATATTTCCACCGCACATATCGAAGTTGTTGGCGCGATGGCGGTTGATGTTTTCTATGTGCGCTGCGCGGAGCTGGATGATAAAACCAAGAAACGTCTGCGAACCGGGCTTCTGGATATTCTGCGCGACCCGGACATAAAGTCCAAAGCCGCCTAATGCGCCTTCTTCGCTCTACAGCGATTATCGGGTCTTTGACCCTGGTCTCGCGGCTGTTGGGGTTGGTGCGGGATATTTTAATCGCGCGCTTCTTGGGTGCGGGCATTGTGTCGGATGCTTTCTTTACAGCGTTTAAGCTTCCCAATGTTTTCCGCCGCATGTTCGCAGAAGGGGCTTTTAATGCGGCCTTTGTTCCGCTTTACGCCAAACGCATAGAACAAGACGGCGAAGCGGCGGCGGATAATTTTGCCTCGGAGTCGGCTGCATGGCTATTTGCTGTTGTTGCGTTTTTGGTCATTGTGTTTGAGCTGACCATGCCGTGGTCGCTTAATATTATCGGTTTCGGCTTGGATAAAAGTTCTGCGACCGACGGCATCACGCCCTATGATTTGGCCGTGCTCTATGCCTGGCTGACCATGCCATATTTGCTGTTTATGTCGATGACGGCCTTGTTTTCAGGCGTTCTCAATACACGCAATCACTTTGCCCTCGCGGCGGGCGTGCCCATCGTTTTAAATGTTTTTATGATTGGCACGTTGACCCTGTCGGGAGGATTGGAGTGGTCGCAGCGTAATATCGGACTGGCTCTTTCTGCCGCAATCACCCTTTCGGGTGCGGTGCAGATGGCGATGGTGATTTGGGGCTGCCGCATGGCCGGCGTGAAATTCGGGTTCCGCCGTCCGCGCTTCACCCCCGGCGTGCGCCGCCTCGTCACGCTCGGCGTGCCCGGAATTATAAGCGCGGGCATAACGCAAATTAATTTACTCGTCAGCCATGTCATCGCGACTACTCAGGAAAGCGCCGCCAGTTGGCTCACCTATGCGGACAGGCTCTATCAATTGCCGCTGGGGATGATCGGAATTGCGATGGGTGTGGCTTTGCTGCCGACGCTCTCTCGCTCCATCCGTGCTGGCCGTATAGAAGATGCCCGAACAACGCTGAACCGCGGCATTGAGATTTCGATGTTTCTTACAGTGCCCGCTGCGGTCGCGCTTTACGTTATTCCGGACTTTCTCATTTCCGGACTTTATGAGCGGGGCGCTTTTACATCCGAGACGACAATCCAAGTCGCGAAAGCGCTAAAATGGTTTGCCTTGGGTTTGCCCGGTTTTGTTTTGCTGAAAGTTCTGACGCCGGCGTTTTTCGCCCGGGAGAACACGCGCACGCCTATGATCTGGGCGGGCATTTCCGCCGCCATTAATCTCTCGCTCGGATTTACCTTGTTTCATACCATCGGATTTCACGGCTTGGCGCTCGCCACATCTATTGCCGCTTGGATCAATGCTGTTGGCTTGTCAGTCTTGCTCCTTAAATCAGGCGACCTCGCGCCTGACGCGCCTCTCAGAAAGCATCTCCCACGTATTGCATTGGCGGCTGCGGTGATGGGCATCGGGCTTTGGTGGGGGGGCGCCTTTATTCCCGATTTGAGCGCTTCAAATATTCTGTTGGACTT
>ENA-ORXR01004908-ORXR01004908.1-marine-metagenome-genome-assembly--contig:-NODE-4908-length-10936-cov-10.357584_pt1 | contig 10936 bp, 6 predicted proteins | sample MGYA00237866_ERZ511479 | MGnify/ENA metagenome assembly ERZ511479 | reverse complement strand
TACGTTCAAACAACACCTACTATCCCTTACGCAAGGGACGAACAATCGCGAGGCAGAAAAACGAACAATCACGGGATCTGTCAAAGAACCATTTTTTATAAAAATTTTAAACCGCGTTTGACGCGATTTTTGTCAACTGAAATTTAATTGTCATAAAGGCTACATAGCTTTTAAAATATTTAGCAATTATTTTTTTATTGATTAACATTTTATTAACATTGTGACTTAGTTTTACTCTATACTCCGTTTATTTGAAACCCCTTTATCCTTAATGTATTTTATGATTTAAAAAAGCATATAATACTATCGATATATAAATTGTTAATCAACGGATTACGAATATAAAAAAGTTAAAACCTAATTCAAGCTTATGACACGTTACATTTATCTGGTATTAGCTTGTATGCTAATGAGTACGGTGGCTTACACTCAATCTCAATCCATACAAGGAAGAATTTACGATGCAAAAACGAATGAAGGGCTACCCTTTGCCAATGTAATCCTACTCAAAGACGGGATACAAAAATCAGGAACAACGACCGATTTGGACGGTAACTATTCTTTCACCGGTTTTGACCCCGGTGCCTATGATGTAGAGGCGGTCTATGTGGGTTATCCCAATGCCCGTATTACGGGAGTCAGTGTGAGTGCGAGTCAATCCGTGCCACTTGATATCGAGATGAACGAGGAACAAGGTGTCTCGCTTGAGGAACTCGAAGTTGTAGTAAAAGCCTACAGAATTCCGTTGATAAGGCAGGACGAAACCGCCTCCGGTAATACACTCGGTGGTGAGGATATTAAAAAATTACCAACGCGAAGTGTCACCACACTTATTGCCACCACAGGTGGTGTGTCACAAGACAAAGAGGGGACAAATGTGAGTTTTCGTGGAGCGCGTGAAGGCGATCAAATTATTTATGTAGATGGTGTGCGTGTACGCGGACGCTCCGTACCTGCCCAAGATATTGAGCAGATACAGGTCATCACAGGTGGTGTGCCGGCAGCTTATGGTGACGTGACAGGTGGTGTGACCAATATCATCACAAAAGGTGCTGCAAGTAAATTTACCGGCTCAATAGATTTGGAAACTTCCGAGTATCTTGATGGCTATGGCTACAATTTTGTTACAGGTAGTGTCTCCGGTCCGATTTGGCAAAGACAAGTTGCCGGAGCTAATGGTGCCGGACGAACCGAGACTATTTTGGGTTTTCGCGTGTCCGGTCAATTTAGCACAGTTAAAGAGCCTTTCCCATCTTATGTGGGAGCATATAGAGCCAAAGACGCTTATGTAGATAACTTATTGGCTAATCCTGTAGGTGCAAATGGCTTGACTATCAACGATATTACTTCAGGAGATGTAGATGAGATAAAACATCGCCCGAATGCACGCGATACAGATTGGAGTGTCAATGGTAAACTTGATTTCGTACCTTTAAGTGGAATGAGTCTGACTTTTGGTGGACAGTACTTTAATTCAGATGCCAAACAAGCATATACTTCTTATCGCTTAGTCAACTATGATAGAAACCCAAATTCAAAAGAGTCGGATTGGCGGGCATTTGCTCGCTTCCGTCACAAGATAGGTGGCAATTTATTAGACCTTTCTGATGAAGAAAGAGAAGCACGCACCAGCGCATTGATACAAAATATCAACTATTCATTGCAATTTGATATTTCTCGAAATGTTGATATGTTACAAGATAATGAACATAAAGACAATTTGTTTGCTTATGGATATGTAGGGCGTGTAGATAAAGCTTACGGACCTGATTATCAGTTTATACAGGATTTTATAACACCAGAAGGTGACACCTTAGATATAGCACGAGTCCATACTACTCTTGCTGATACACTCATTGGTTTTGATGCCTCATCATCTGCAAATCCTGCTTTGGCTGCATATTTTGAAGGTGATATTCTTAATGAAGAATTGAACCTCGTAAATGGTAGTTTTTTTGGTGATAGATACAACCCTTTTGGATTGTTTATCAGTGCCGGCTATCCGCTCAACCAATACTTTGAAACGCAATACGATCAATACGGTGTGAGTGCCAGTGGGGGATTCGATATAGTCGGAAAAGGTACTGAAAATCCAAGTAAACACTCTATACAATTTGGTATATCTTATGAGCAAAGAATAGATAGATTTTATAATGTAGGTACAGGATTTAGTGTTGGACCAAGTGCTTTATGGACGCTCGGACGACAACTTATCAACGGAGAAGGTGGCATGAGAGTGGACAGCTCAAATCTGATTCTTCGCGATGTATTTATCACACCACAGGGTGATAGCATTGATAGGTTCACTTATGATTATTTTAATGTCGAAACTACATTTGGACAAAAATTTAGAGATAGACACAATATCGCTTATAACGACTATGTCAATATTGACAGCTATGGACCGGATGACTTGTCTTTGGATATGTTTACTGCAACCGATTTGATAGGTGATATCGGACGTATAAATATGTCATATCAAGGTTATGATTATCTCGGTAATCAGCTTGGTACAGACGTTACTTTTGAAGACTTTTTTACAGAAGAAGATGGCAGAGGAGAACTGACCCGCCCTATCGCACCTTCTCAACCAATATACGCAGCAGCTTACCTTCAAGACAAGTTTTCTTTTAAAGAAATGTACTTCAATATTGGTGTACGTGTAGATAGATACGATGCCAATCAGAAAGTACCGGAAGATCCTTATTCTTTCTACAAAACAAAGACGAGAGGAGAAGTAGGTGGAGATGAAGATCATCCGGAAAGTATAGGTAATGATTTTGTTGTTTATGGTGACCAAGGCACCAATACTATTACAGGTTATCGCGATGGCGAACAATGGTACACAAAAGAAGGAAACCCTGTCAATGACGGTACAGTTATCTTTCCCGGAGGGCTTGCACAACCATACCTTCAAAATCAGGATGATAACTTTCAGGCAAGAGACTTCGTTCCTACCGGTTTTGTAGATTATGAACCACAAATTACTGTGATGCCGAGAATCTCTTTCTCCTTCCCGCTTTCCGAAAGTGCGGGTTTCTTCGCTCACTATGATGTACTTTCGCGAAGACCCTCCAATTCGCAAGCCAGTGCATTGGACTACTACCGATTTGTGAGAAGCAATGGAGGTACTATTGAGAATCCTAACTTGAAACCATCCAAAACGATTGATTATCAGGTAGGTTTCCAGCAAAGAGTGTCAGAAAGTGCAGCCATTAAAATCTCTGCATATTATCGTGAGCAAAGAGATGAAGTCAATCAAAGACAATATCTCCTTGCTGCTCCTATCTCTGTATATACGACTTATGACAATCGCGACTTTGGTACTGTAAAAGGTTTCTCTTTCGCTTATGATTTGAGAAGAACCAATAACCTTGCACTTAAAGCAAACTATACCTTACAATTTGCAGACGGTACAGGTTCCAACTCCAACTCTACCAGAGGATCTACCAGTAGAGGTGATTTGAGGGTCATTTATCCCTATGATTATGACCAAAGACACAATCTAGCTTTGAGTATGGATTATCGCTATGGAGCAGGTAAAGGACCAACATTATTCGGTAAAAGTATCCTTGCCAATACTGGTTTGAATACCTTACTCAGCTTAGGATCTGGACGACCATTTACACCTAAGAGTCAAGTTACTCCGGGAGCTGTAGGTGGGACTGACGGTAATGCACGAGGTGGATTGGAAGCCGTAGGCGGTCAGTTTAATGGCGCACGCCTGCCTTGGTCAGCAAGAATAGATATGAGATTGGATAGAGATATTCGTATTGGTAAAGCCGATAATAAAAAACCCATGTATTTGAATGTATATGTGAGGAGTCAAAATGTATTTAACTTACGTAGCATCGTTCAGGTATATGGCTATACGCAGTCTCCTTCGGACGATGGTTATTTGGAATCCCCTGAAGGGCAAACAAATAGCAGTACACAAGCCAATCAAGAAACCTATGAATATTTATATGGTTTGAGAATGGCAAATGGCGCTCACTACGGACTCCCACGCAGGATTCGTATAGGTGCTTCGCTCACATTTTAAAAAGCAAATTCGAGAAATTAAATAATTAATGGTGTTTAATTTCTCGATATTTAAAAAAAATATTATGAATAAAAATAAATTCTTAATAGCTTTATTTTTGGTCGTGAGCCTCGTACAGTTCGCGATTGCCAAAGAAAAAGCATTACCGGAAGGCGTTTCTCCGCAAAACGATGAAGAAACCATATCGTTGCGCGAAAGTTGCTTTGCCGGAACTTCACAAGACGATCTGGAAATCAATAATGTACGGGCAAGACTACTCGGAGGTGGAGATCTATGGTGGGATTTGAGTGACGGACGTTACATCATCCCTAATGTAGGACCCGGAGAGCGCGAAGTTTCCTCTATCTTTGCCGCGGCTATCTGGATTGGTGGTTATGATAGTGGTAATAACTTGAGAATCGCAGCACAGACCTATCGCCAAAACGGTAATGATTTTTGGCCCGGACCTATTATTGACGAAGAGAATTTAGCAATAGATCAGGCAGACTGTTTGAATTGGAACGAACACTTTGAAGTCAAAGGAGATACGATACAAAAACTCATAGATGATTATCTTAGCGATGATGATGGAGATGGAGTCGCAGATGAAATTGTCAATAAAGATTTAGACATCTCATTGAGAAGGTGGCCCGCAAGAAATAATCCTTATTTTGAAGAAGCCGTAGGTTTTGCACTGCCTCAAGATAGAGACCTCGCTCCTTTTTATGATGAAAACGTAGATGGTATTTACGATCCTCGTGATGGTGATATACCACAGATAGGTGTGATAGGATGTGAAGCACAAGGTATTAGTGAGGTGGCTTTTGCCGACCAAATGATATGGTGGGTATATAACGATATAGGCGATGTTCATTCCGAATCGGGTGCGCCACAGATTGGTATGGAAATACAAGCCCTTGCTTTCGCTTTTGCCACCAATAATGCCATTAACAACATGAGTTTTTACAAATACACCTTGTTAAATAAAGCAACAACTACTTTAAAAGATACTTATATTGGACAATGGGTAGATCCTGATTTGGGTTGCTATAGCAATGATTATGTAGGTTGTGTAGTTGATGAATCGCTTGGTATCGTTTATAACGGCACAGAAGCAGATAATGATTGTGATGGAGTCAACGGTTATCGAGATAGAGTTCCGATGCTTGGAGTAGATTATTTTAGAGGACCAAAAGATGAAAATGGTGAAGAACTGGGCATGTCCGCATTCATTTATTATAATAATAATATAGATCCTGGTAATAATCCTGCCACGACTAATCCAGAGGAAGCTCAGGATTTCTATGGCTACTTATCAGGTTTTTGGAAGGACGATTCGCCAGTCGAATTTGGTGGTGACGGTTATGGAGAAGGAACTTTTCCTACGCCATACATGTTTCCGGGTGATCCGACAGATGGAAGTGCTTGGTCAGAATGTGCTGTCAATAACGCCCCCGATGATCGCCGTTTTGTTCAATCATCTGGACCTTTTACACTCACCTCTGGAGCGACCAATGAGATCATTGTTGGAGCAGTATGGGTAGATGATGTTGATTACCCTTGCCCATCTTTCTCAAGATTATTGAATGCCGACCGTGTCGCACAAGCTTTATTTGACAACTGTTTTGATATTGTTGATGGTCCTGATGCACCGAATATTTCTATCATCGAATTAGACCAGGAATTAATACTGACTTTATCTAATTCACCGGGGTCTAATAATGCCAATGAAGATTATTTTGAAAAAGACCCACTCATTCCACCGGGATTCCAAGATTCGGTCTATAATTTTCAAGGTTATGCCGTTTACCAATTGGCAGCACCGACTATATCTTGCGATGACATCAATAATTGTGATGAGGCAAAACTGATTGCTGTTGTTGATATTAAAGATGGAGTAGGTACGATTGTTAATTACGAACCTTTTGACGAGTCATCAGGTATATTTTCGCCAAGTATTAAAGTACAGGCAAACAATTCTGGTATTAAACATTCCTTCCGTATTACTGATGATAGATTTGCTACGGATAACAGTACTTTAATCAATAGTAAAAAATATTATTTCAGGGCTATTGCGTATGCTTATAACAACTACTTACCCTTCGACCCTACGGATTTTGAGAATACACAACAATTACCATATCTACAAGGTCGTCGAAATATCAGAACATACACAGGTATTCCACACAAAAATGCGCCGGAATCAGGTACGGTCATTAATGCTGGATACGGCGATACACCTGAAATAACACGGATAGACGGAGAAGGTATGGGCGGAGAGTTCTTAGAGTTGACACAGGAGTCTCTCGAAGAAATCTGCCAAAATGGAGAAGCCGAAGAAATTACTTACCAAAAAAATGCCGGACCATTTGAGGTTAAAGTATATGATCCGCTCAATTTGAAAGCCGGTACATATACCGTCAGATTAGTTGATACATTTAATGGAGACTTGACTGACTCCATTTACTGGACACTCGAAGGAGAGGGGGTTTCATTCAGCAGCGATAAATTTATTTATTCTGCTAATGAACAACTTATACCAGAACTGGGTATCTCTATTTCCATTCAACAAACAGATGAGGTATATGCCGACCCACTACAGACAAATGGTTTTGTAGGAGCAAAAGTAGAATACGCCGATCCGGCTGGACCACAATGGTACGGTGCAATCGGTGATGACGCTTTTGGTTCATCACTAACTAATTACATCAAAACCGCAACCGGAGAACCGGATGCTGCGGAAGACCCGAACAGGGTTTATAGTAATATTTTAGAAGGGGCATGGTGTCCACTTCATTTGACAACTTTTACCCCATTTAGCCCAGATCCTAATACACCGGATGTTTTCCTCACGCCACGACCAGACTTCAATAGTTTTATTTTTGATAGAGGGAAAGAAAATCTGCCCAATGTGGATATTGTACTTACCTCCGATAAATCAAAATGGAGTAGATGTCCCGTAGTCAATACTTTCTCTCCTTTCTATACTTCGCAGTCTTATATTCCAAATCCCGAACCGGATTATTTCCGTATAAGACAATCGCCATCAAAAGGAAAAGATGGACAAGAAGATGGTACAGGAACAGGTATGTCATGGTTTCCCGGCTACGCTATCAATGTAGAGACCGGAGAACGCCTCAATGTATTCTTCGGAGAAAATGTATTCTTTGGCGGACTATTGACTGATACCGATGTTACGGGTTACGATATGCTCTGGAATCCATCTACCGAAATAGCAATCGTAGATTTTCCGGGACCCTTGCCGGGGTCATTGCCCGAATTCTCTTTTGGCGCACAACACTATATTTATGTATCCAATACAAAATATGATGAAGGAAATGCTCTGGTGGATGGTCTCGCAGTAGGTGCGGGTACTACGGCAAGAGCAGGTGCTTGGGGTTCAGTAGGTTGGACATCCTTCCCTTTCCCGAATATGGAACTCAATTCTATTGAAGACGGACTCATTCCGAATGATGTCACCTTCAAATTAAGAGTCGATAATCCATTCCGAATCACTCAAAATGGCGGTAGTGAAGGCGGTCGTCCGACTTATAAATTTACTATTGATTCGGAACTTGTAGCAGATAAAGACAATAGAGATGTTGCCGAAGATGCACTGGATTTGATACGCGCAGTACCCAATCCATACTATGGCTACTCTGCTTATGAGTCGAGCAGTTTTGATCAAAAAATAAAAATTACGAATCTACCTGCCAAGTGTAAAGTCAGCATTTATTCGCTTGACGGGCGACTCATTCGTACCTACAATCGTAATGCTCAAGCCGATCCGTCAAGAGGTTCCGACCAATTGATTACCTCTGAAGAGTGGGATTTGAAAAATGAGCAGGGAGTTAATGTAGCAAGTGGCGTTTACATCATTCACATTGATGCAAGCGAATCTGGCTTAGGAGAGAAGGTCATCAAATGGTTTGGTGGCGTTCGTGATTTCGATGCTACAGGATTGTAGAAAAAATGGTTGAATGGTTTGACTGTCGGATTGTAAACTTGTTAATGATTTTTGCTACGCAAAATTTTATAACAATCAAACAATCAAACCATTCAACAATCAAACAAAAAATTAAAATGAAAAAATATTTAATACTTATTATATTAATTGCGGGTTTTGCTTTTCAGGCAGAAGCCGGCAACCCGGATAGACAAGGGCAAGCAGGAGCTTATGAGTTGCTGCTCAATCCTTGGGCAAGGAGTGCGGGATTATACGGTGTTGGTATCGGGCATGTACGCGGTATTGAGGCATTACGTATCAATCCGGCAGGGCTTGTAGGAGTCACACGTACAGAATTGAACGTTGCTCATACCTTCTACTTACAGGGTTCGGATATTGGGCTTAATGGGCTTGGTATTGGACAGCGTATCGGAGAAAATGGCGTAATTGGACTGACACTTATGGCGGTTGACTTCGGAGAAATACCAGTCACTACCGTCAATCAACCAGAAGGCGTAGGAGTGACTTATGAACCATTATACTTCAATCTTGGTATTGGCTATGCCCACGCATTCTCTGAGCGTATCAGCGTCGGATTTACCACGCGCCTCATTTCCGAACAATCTACAAGCGATGTGAGTGCTGCGGGTTTTTGTTTTGATGCAGGTATTCAATATCAAACGGGCGGTCTGCGTATAGGTATTAGCTTACGCAATATCGGTACACCTATTAAAATGAAGGGAACGGGTTTTGCTTTCTCGACCAATTCTCCGCCCAGTAACCTCAACCCTGCAAGTGGTAACGATGCTTATACTGCCGAAACACGTATCAAAGCATTTGACTTGCCTTCCGTATTTAATATCGGAGGTGGTTATGATTTCAAATTTGCCGAAACACAACGAATTAGCATCATGGCAGCGTTTGTATCTAATTCATTTACTAAAGATCAATTTGGTGCTGGATTGGAATATGCCTTTAATGAAATGTTCATGGTACGCGTAGGCTACCGTTATGAAGATGGGCTTTTGGATGATGCTACACGTACTAATGTGCATACCGGAATTGCTGCGGGTGCTACTATTCAAGTACCATTCGGAAAAAATAGCGATTCTAATATAGGTATAGATTATTCGTACAAAACGACCAGTCCATTCAACGGTACTCATGCTATCGGAATTCGATTGGGGATTTAATAATGTGATAGAATAAGTGGACAATCAATGATTTACTTATTTAAAAAACATTCATTTGTGCATTAATTTGGCATAATACAAATATTTTTTGTACATTTGTAAAAATGAGAAGAACATTTCGAAAGGAATGTTCTTCTCATTTTTTGTAAAGTAGCGCAGACATATATCTGCGTACTGCTTCAATTCAATAAGTAATTGTCAAGTATTTGTGAATTGAAGCAGTACTATTTTTGATTAAAGAAAATGATATGACAAATTATCTAACACAAGAAAAATTTAAGGAATTAATAGCTGAATTAGAATATTTGAAAAGTGAAGGCAGAGCCGAAGCCTCTAAAGCGATAGGAGAAGCGAGAGAGAAAGGAGATTTATCGGAAAATGCAGAATACGACGCAGCTAAAGACGCGCAAGGATTGCTCGAACTCAAAATCAGTGAACTCAGCAAAGTTTTGTCCAATTCAAGAGTACTAAAAGCAGGAGATATTGACACTTCAAGTGTGCGTGTACTTTCTACGGTAAAAATAAAAAACACGAAAAGTAAAAAGGAATTTACTTACACATTGGTATCAGAAGCAGAGGCGAGTGTTGCCCAGAAGAAAATCTCTGTGACTTCTCCTATTGGCAGTAGTTTGCTCGGAAAAAAAATAGGTGATACGGCTGATGTAACTACGCCAAGAGGGTCAATGAGCTTTGAAGTATTAGACATTAGCATAAATTTGTAATGACGATATGCCGAGTATATTCACACGCATTATCAATGGAGAAATCCCTTGCTACAAAATCGCGGAATCTGATAAATATCTTGCGTTTTTAGACATCAACCCTGTAAGCAAGGGGCATACCTTAGTTGTTCCCAAGCAAGAAATAGATTATATCTTCGACCTTGAGGATGATACACTCGCGGGGCTACATCTATTTGCAAAAAAAGTGGCGAGAGCGATTGATGCTACTATTCCTTGTGAGCGTGTAACAGTGGCAGTAGTCGGTTTAGAAGTTCCCCATGCTCATATCCATCTGATTCCTATTCAAGCTATGCGAGATTTTAGTTTTGCTAATCCCAAACTTCGACTATCTAAAGAGGAATTTGAAAGTATCGCAGAACGGATTTGCGATGCCTTAAATCATAATTCATAAAAAATATAAAGAGACTACGATTCAACCTCATACGAATCACGTATCAAAAGATGAGGGTCTACCACATACCATTGTGCGCGTTCTACGCTATACCCAAAAGTAGCATGAGGCAAGACCGGATTAAGCGATTCGGATAAGGCTTGTACCTGTCGGCGTGATATGCTGATATTCCACTCACCGCCATCTATCAATTTAAAATACATCACGGCATGACCAGAGACCTGTAAACCATAAGGTGAGGTTTCCACGACTTTTGAATATACCCACACGATATCTTTGGGGTGTTGGGTCACTTGCTGCCACAAAGGGTGTTTTTCGGTCTGCCACACGGTTAGAGTGTCATAGAGAAATTTGAAGCCCAAGACTATCAGACTCATCGATGCCAAAGCGCAAACCAAACTTAGACTGACCGTATTTGCCAAAAAAATTAAGACCATAAAAGTAATTCCACCGAACAACATCAGCATTGTAGCCAACAATTTTAGGTGGCGTTCGCGACGCAAAGCATGATATAATAGTATGAAATCATCACTTTTTGACATAAATAATTTTATTTATTAAGGGCATACAGTGAGTATTCGCGTCATTTTTGATTCGATTCATTTCAAAATAAACGTCAAAAAATGTAAATAAATTTATAAA
>ENA-ORXR01004907-ORXR01004907.1-marine-metagenome-genome-assembly--contig:-NODE-4907-length-10940-cov-11.705514_pt1 | contig 10940 bp, 14 predicted proteins | sample MGYA00237866_ERZ511479 | MGnify/ENA metagenome assembly ERZ511479 | reverse complement strand
GAGCGCCGCCAAACGGGCCTGTTTGGACCTCGGTGCCGTTTCGCTGCCGTTTAAGCTCCAAAACTAAGCGATCGCGCCGGCCCCACACGAGACCGATTAGAAGACTAGAATATGTGAGGAAGGGCTATTTTTGGACCGTCACACCCTAGTTTTGGAGCTCGACCTGGCCACCAATGCCCGGTTGGCCAAACGGTGCCACGTTTAGCCACGTTTGGAGTTTTGGGCGGTTGGCTCCATTGCGGGATACGCCCTAAGTTCAGAGGACAAGGGCTGCAACCGGTGGATTGGATCGGATCGGGCATTTCGAATCGTGCCTGTTGATGAAATTATGCATGCTACTTCACGTGCATCCGGTTTTGTGATTTCGGTAGATGAATCAGTTAGGAATCGCCCCCATCCATGGAATCCATTGATTCATGACGCGATGAATCAGTAATAAATGCATCATTTATCCTAGCAATACGTTCGGTCAGGACGTTGCGGATCGAGAATTCCAGGTGATCTGCCCGCTTCAGTCGACTGTGGCGTGGGTGCCGCGCGTCAGCCGCTGTCCCACCCTTTCCCCCCGCCCTCCGTCCCGTCACTGCTCACACTCCTGGCCCGTAGCACCCGGCCACTGTTTTGCGGGTTTCTCCTTCGGGGCGTCTCGGCTTGGCCAACGGGTACCGTTTCCCTGCCTCCTCCCCCGCTCCCTCCCCCCCCCTTTCATCCACGCGCTCCCTCGCGCGGCGTTGTTACGTTGCCTCGCGGTGTCGCGAGCCCACCACGTGCCATGAGCTTGGTCGATTCTGGCCCGCTTGTTCCGCTACCAGCGGCGCCTTTTATCGAGGCCGCGCAGCACTGCCGCCAAATGGCGTGTGCCAATGGCGGTCACGACTTCCTGGTCGCCTTGGTGGTCTCGCGTCGCGGGGTCAACCCGCTGTACGTGTACGGCACCGGTTTGACTGGTCGCAGTGACTTGAAAACTCGGAGGTCCCTGAAGTCGGCGGCAACCCTGCTCTTCAACTCCCTGCCCGTCGCTCAACGGCAGCCGATGGTCGTGTCCCGCAACCCGAAGACCGGCTTGATTTGGGCGGGCGCGCCGGCCTCAACCACGGGCGGGCGGCCTCTCAACATGGCATCTTCCACTGCCATCACACAAGGGCAGAACAACGCTTCCGCTGCGAGCGCAGCTCAACAAGGTGGCGGGCCAGCAGCGACTGGAGCTGTTGGGTGTGTTGGTCAACAAGGCGGCGGAGGCGCCGGCGGTGGTGCAACTATGGGCGGCCAAGGAGGAGGTGGCCTACCGGGTGGGGATGTCAGTGCAATTGGCTCTGTGGGTGGGGGCTCGGCGGCAGTTGGTGCAACGACGAATGATGGCGGCACCCCCGCCGCCGCGGGCGCGACTCCTGCTCCAAGTGCTGGTCCCGTCCTGCGGGACGACGGCTTCATTTTCCCGTCGGCCGATGGGACCGCCGAGTATCCCCCTCTTCCTGACCTTCCGATTGTCGTGGGTACCGCAGCGGCCTCGTCCATCACAGGGAAGAGGACGCGTGCGGAGAGCGAAGCGGGCAACCCACCCGCTCCCCAAGACGCCGCCGGTGATGGCGCCGCACCAAAAGAGGTTTTCTTGATCACCGAGGAGATGAGTAAGCAGCTCAAGGACAAGCTGTCCGCCGCAAGGCTCTCCTTCACCCGCAAGCACATGGCTGATTACATGGCGCTCGTCAAGCTCTTCTACGACTGGCGCCTCAAGCGCTCAGGCACGAAAACACCTTACGAGCCCCTTTTCCCGCGTGCTTGCGTCGGCGTGCTCGTCAACTACAAGGCCATATACCCAGCGGCCATGGAACCATTGCAGCTGCAGCTGCAAAACTCCGGGCTGCAGACCAAGTACGCGACCGCCTGCTTCATCATCTACATGATCAACGCCACGGACGACAAGGCCTACGAGTGGATCCTGGACCGTTACTGCAGCGGGATGCGGACGGGAAAGCCGGGGGCAACTGCAGGCAAGCCGCGCAAACCGCAGGCTAACTCAGGGATGCCCAAGATCACTGAAAAGGCGGGTGGCGTCGAAGCGGCGGGTGCATTGGGGGGGCAAGGACGCCAAGGTTCCGGTGGAGGGGGTGGGTCCTTTTAGACTCCGGGTAGAGGCCCGGGATCGCTGGCGGCAGCACCGGGCGACCGCGGCCGATTGGCTCGATATTGCTCGGTGACAACCCCTCCTCCACTACCACCGATTAGCAACGAGCTGCGCATTGACGGCGTCGTTGTCGGCACCGGTGACGTCCATCTAGAATTTCGGCAGCATCACGGCGCTGACGTGCCAGGCCACATGGTGTCCGTGTTCTGCCGCAGCTCCAAGGTGTCCGACCCCCCTACTCGTTACCCCTTTGACGTCGACCAGTCGTTTTGTCTTGAGCGGGGGCACGCCCAAGAGACGGAGCTGTCCCTCTGTATCAATCAACGGGTCGTGTGGCGCTTGACTGACATTGGGTACGTTGGTTGGTTGTGCTCTTTTCTCATTGTATCTCGTGTTCGCGTCCCGATGGCCACCTCTCTCTCGGTCAATCATCCTTTGTGTCACTCAGTTATGTCCTGGACGACTACTCACGCATCCCCTATGTTCGTGACGCTGTTTCTGTTTCGTGCACAGGCCGCGCGTCCATTTGTGGAGTGGGTTACCGGGGCCTTCATCACAGGTGTTGGGCACGGCTTTGATATTGCGTGTCGCTCCACCGTCAGGACAGCGTATGGAAGAGCTCAGTGCTAACTCTTTTTCTACTGCAGTGGAGGTCTACGATGCCGTCTTTAACGAGGGTGCAATACAAGCCGACTATGAAGCGTCTGACCTTATCTATTGCACTGACTTGTGTGGTGGGTACAAGACCGACCACTTCGATCAGCTCGGGGTGCCATCTACATTGGGCGGCTTGGCCGACCTGAGGCTGCTGTCTGAGTATCCTATCCGATTTCTTTGGTGTGCAGCGTTTGTAACAAAAAGCACGTGACCAACTATTTATCACACAAGCCACACCAGAAGGCCATGCACGCCACATTCGTCTTGATAAGACGATCGTTCAAACCCCGCACACACAGGGAGCCAAAGGAACGAACCCGGGAAAGTGCAGTGTACACAAGCCCATCGCATGCCCACTGATCCTTAGTAAGGTCGATGCAGACACTGTCCAACTCTGACCCCTGGGCACGATGAATGGTAACAGCCCATGCAAGCAAAACAGGGAGATGCAAGCGTTGCCCAACGACTCCGCCCGGCTCATTGTGCACCACCCACTCCATGCGTTGCAGCGTGATGCGCTCGCCCTTGAACAAGCAAATACACCCACTTGCAGTCAGCGCCAGTACCACCCCGACGGTACCAGTTGGCACGGTCTTGGACAGTCGACGCGTTGCAATGATGGGCGCCTGCTCCTTGATCAGCAGCCGGGAAGGCCCTAGTCGGCGAAGCTGCTCCCTCGCCTTGGCATTGTCCTCGTCCGTGGCACCCATGGCGCGGTCGGCAGCGTCAAAGGCCATCGCCGCACAGGGAAGGAGCTGCAGCTGCTCGTTGTTGTAGGAGTCGACCGACGTGTTGAGCGCCCGTAGCTGGGGCATCTTCAGCCGCTGCTCGTGTGTGAAGTTGTGCCACGTGTCGTTGATGGCGTGGATGTCAGCAGGCTCGTGCCGACCGAGGCGCAGCCGCTCAAGGGTGGCAGCGTACTGCTGGTCAGCCGCTTGACGATGATTACCGCGCAGAATCCCCATCGAGCCCCGCCACGACAAGAACAAAGACCGCCACTCCAAAGAAGAAAAGACAACAGCGTCCGTGGGGCGGGATGACAAATCAACCGGAAGCGTTTGCATTGGGTCACCAGCAACTGCAACAATGCGAAAGAGAGAGACACAAATGAGCAGGGTCGAGACGAGTCAGAAGGCGCTCAACGAGAAGATGGACGGACGCTGAGCATAAGACAACACCACAGCAAAATAAGAGCAGCAACGTACCAATGACCTGGACGCCGCCAGCGGGCTGCATTTGCATGTCCGACGAGGAAACACCGCGAATGATTCGGAGGAAGACACGAAACCACGCCGCCGACAGGGTGAAGATCTCGTCAATGGCGAGCACACGGATCTTGCGCAGCTTGGCGACCAGGGCGGGTCGTTGCAGGGTCTCGCTCAACATCCGCTTGGGCGACGACAGGTGCGTACTGCAAAGGAAGAAGGAATGAAGCGTTTGCCCCCCGACCAGGTCCGCCGCGGCGCCATACCATGACAGCACCCCGACGGCATCTTGTCCATGGCAGGCGACGGCATCGTTGATGATCGCGCGAAGCACGACAGACTTGCCGCAGCCGGCAGGGGAAAAGATGCCCACATTCTTGCCAGTACGGTACTGCGCAAAGCCCTCCTCCTGGTACAAGTCAAGGACCACCCCGGCAACCATGCCACTCAGGTCGGAGGACGAGAGTACGCACCACCCCACCCACGTCCGACCCAAAAAGCGCGCCACGACACCCACCCCGCTCCCCCCGCCCCTCTCCGACCACGCTCCACAACTCTGACAAGCCTTGCAACGATCCCGGAACGTGTGCGATACGCACGTCACCCAGAGCGCCCCGCCCCGTGCGGTGGTCACCGTTGTACAGGCTCCACGTCACAGACGAGCCCAGTAGAAAACCGTGGGGGCGTAACCACGCGGCAACCAGCACTAGAGCCGATGTGCGCGACGCCGCAGGCCGCGTGCGCGTAGCTAACGACGCTGTCGCGGGGCGCGGATATCACGCAAGCGCGGACGAGCGGGTGGGAGGAGCAGCGCGCGCGACAGCGGGTGGGTGCAAGCAGCGCGCGCAGCAGCGGGCGGGTTCGAGCAGTCGGCACACGGGCAGCACCGTACAAGGTGACGCGGGCAATGGGCCCACGGCGTGTCCCCACAGGCGCGAACGGAAAAGGGCGGGCAACGCGGGCGGGCAACGCGGGCGGGCAACGCGGTCGGGCAAGCACAGGCAACGCGGGCGGGCAAACACGCGGGTAAACGTGGGCACATCGCCCCGTTGCTGTCGGTGTCCGCCCGATGCGAAACGACTGGAATGGCGCGCGGTCAGATCGTTGCATTTTAACACCACGGTGGTACTCTCACTAATTCGTAATTACCATTGTAGCCCACCTTTCATTGTGGACGATGCAAGGTCGCAGATATACAGCGATGGATGAGCAGGTTCCACCATCGCTTGACCTTGTTCCATGGCGTCGCCTGGCCCGCGGCAATCCGCTCTTCATGGTTACTGCGTTGCCGCTCCCTTGTGACAGCGAGTTCAGCTGCGATTCTCAAAGGGGCTCTTCCGTCTCTTCCGCGGAAAATAGATCCGAAACCTCAGATACAGCGTCAGTTGGTGGCCGCAAAGGACGAAAAGATGACGGGCCCAGAGTGTAACGTGTTCGAGCACGGCAGCGAACATGTTGCAACGTTTGCGTCACGCGGTGAGCGAGGAGCGCATTGTGCAATGCAAGGGGAGATGGGGATAGCCGAGATCCTGAAAGGATTGCTGACGGGAACCTGTCAAGCAAGCGGTCATGCTGGCAAAGTATGTAGCTGAGTGTCGACAGAATAAGATTGTGAGAGAGGAAGGCTCCACGCACACTTTTGAAGTGGGACACACAGTATGAGATTCTCCTTCCCGCAGAGTGTGCAGGCCCGATGCAGGTTTTGCACATCATCTGTCATTGTGTGCGAGCATGCGCGTCCCTGCACTTGGGTCACACGTCCGACCTGCAGATCACGCGGGAGGTGGCTATGACCCCAGCAGCTTTGGGGGCGGCGGCGGGGACTCACCCCGCGCCTCTACCACGTCGGCTTTAGCGGCTCGGGTGGCGCGAGACACCCAGACGCCTGTTGGCGTAGTGACGAGCGGCGGGCGCCTCCGGGACCTGTCGTCGGATTGGGAAGTCCCGGCAACCGCGGAGGCGGCAGCCACCCTTGGCCTTTGATCGGGGGGGTGCAGCGTCGCGGGTCAGGCGGTGGGAGGGGCGGGAGGGGACGGACGGCCGAGCAGGAGAAGTGCGCGGCGAGTCGGGGTCGGGGGTGTTGAGAGGTCAAAAACCAACTACGCCACATGACCGGTGTGACTGGCCTGGGGAGCTGAACATCACCAGTTCAACACAGGGCATGGAGGACATTACTTGAAGAGAGGGGGGTGAAACATGCGTGAGGGAGCCACAGGCACGGAGACGAGACTGTCGCTGCCACACCTCTGCATGTTTTCTGCGCTTCAATCTGTCTGCATTGCGACGCCAAGAGTGACCGCATCAGCTGCCGTTGCATCTGTGACCCAGACTCATACAGAACCGCAGTCATCGGCTTCCGTACAGGTGCATGCACCGGGGGTGTTTTGTGTCACGTTCACAATAGATGAACAGTACGAGTGGAGCTCGAGAAAAGACAGTTGGGACGCTCGAAGCTTGGCCACGGTTGCTCGATGGATGCGCCACTTGACCAGCGTGGTGACATGCCCATTCTGAATACATTCTATGCACTATGGCGGTCCGGAAGGCCAAGTATCGCAGAAACCGTGGGAGTCTGAAGTATTCCGACCATTGCAGAAACCACCACTACTCTCTGTCGCTGCTTCCACCAACCCACTCGGCAGCCTCCCTCGGGACGTCCCACTCCTTCGCCACCTCGTGTCTCCATCCTGGTCCATCGCTCTCCCTGCTCCGGCTGATTGCTGCGATTCTATTGCAAGCTTAACCCACCTGGCCACGGTTCATGTGAGCGTACAGTCGCCTTTATGTCGGTCCCAACAACGGTTGAAACTCGCTTCTCTGCCTCATGAAGGAGCTCTTTCAGTATGCAGGTCCCTGCACCTGCAACAGGCCGGGGAGGGTAGCGACTTTGCGACGGTTCCCGCACGGTCGCTGTTACCTCCTACTCAGAGACGCAGCTGGACCCCGGCGTCCTGGGGTACTATGCACCATCGACAGGCCCCGGGCCGCTGCTCTTCCAGGCCGGTTCTCTCATGCGGCAAGTGAAGCCTGTTGCCCGCGTGCGAGCACTCGCGCAGAGAGCAGGCGCAAGTTTTCATGTCACTTCAGTGCTGCTGCACTACGTGCTCAGCATTGCATACCGATAGAGGCTCTTGGGCAGGCTTCATGCAGCGTCTGTGCTGGTGTGACTAGGCCGTCGGGAGGCGATGGGATGGATAGTGCCGTTTGTACCTACATCGCCCTCGCACTTAAATACCTCCAGATGCATCTACTGTCCTGTTCAGATCAGATGGAAGATTCTGACGAACAGCCAACCACAGCGTTCCACTCGCACCCGGACCATGAACGGCTATCAACGCTTTGCGTGGCCATCACTCTGGGCGCGAGCTCGAGACCTTTCACAGTCCAATGAAGATAGTTCACTAGTGCCTGACTGTCCTGTGAGGGCGGGCCCCTGTCACCTGTTGCACCCTTCTGCCTCTGCCGCTTGGACCCTGAACATACAGCCACGCGGCTGCGACGCTACCCTTTTCTGGCCAATTTGCGGCGCCTACGAAACGGATGAACGTAGGGCATGTCGCTTCAGCCACCATAGTAGGGGGTAGGACCTCCTCTGCCCCTGTGATGCCCGACTGTCCATCGAGCATTTGCTTCCACTGCTGTCCTTACTGCTCCCTCCCGGCCAATGCTTTTCATACTGCTGTAGAAGGCAGCCTCCAGTGAGAGAGGTGCTTCGGAGGCTTCAGCTTCTCCAATGTATGACTGGCTTATTTGCAGCGCCTCTGTATGCCATGTCCATTGTGCTTATTGTCAGCGCAATGTGGTTTCAGTAGACTGGCTGCCGTGTGGTCGCACCGCGCGTCTTGCCTGGCAATAAGAACGATCCGTCAGCGAATTTCTCCACTGATAAACATAAACAATAATGAAGGTAACACGTATTACCTTTCTAACCGAACGCCTGTCGGCTCAGGCTAACAGAAATAAAGATGCACCCACCACTAGTCACTCACCATCCTCCCCAACCTTCATGACCGCCGTCTTCTCCCATACAATAAAGCTGTCGTGCAACTCACACATCGGTCGCGTGTCGCTCGTCGCCGGCCGCTCCTTTGGGAAGCGGCGCTCATGGAGGTAGATGTGTCCAGGTGATAGCACGACGTCAACGCACACCGCCACCATGCCTGACGGCACTGGATGCCCATGCAGCATCGTACGCTTGAAGAATACCTCGGCCTCCGCGACGGGAGCGCCCGTCGTGCTGACCAGTATGCACGAGCCCGACGTCGTGCATAGCATGCTGCTGCTCTTGCTTCCAGCGGCCCCCCTGCCATCATCACCATCACTCACCGTAGAAGGGGTGGCGCGTGGCGCCGTCGGCACGTCAACTCGGCGGCGCTTGGCATTGGCCGCCCCAGCGCCCCCACCAGCGGCAGGCACAGCTGGGTCCACCACCGCTAAGGCGGCGGCCTGCGCCGCAGCCGCGCGGGCTGTGCGGCGCGCCTCGGCTGCCGACGGTTGACGGCCGCCCGCAGCCCGGCGGGACGCCGGCGACGCACGGCTTGTGGGCTTGGCAAGCGGCTTGACACCGCGGGCGAGGTTGCCGAGCGCTTGGAGGGGGGATTGCCTCGACGGAGGAAGAGCGTCAGGAAAAGGGTTGGCCGACCGCACGCCGCTCGCCACCGGTGCGGGAGCAATTGGAAGGACGCGGCGTGCTGACGTAGCAGGGATAGCGGCGTCCGCTCGAGCAGCAGCTCCTGAGGCTTTAGCCGCCGCCAGCCGCGCAGCAACCGCAGTCGCCGCCTCTGCTGCGGACAGGTGCTCCGCCTGTTGCGCCATGTACACGCAGTTGGCCAGCGTCTGCTGCGTCAGGGGCTCTTTGTCGTGCAGCAGCATGATGCCCGCCACGAGCATGTCGATTTGCCCCGCCATGGACGGCAGCGCCTCGAGTGTGATGATCTTTTCCCCGTCAGCGTCCTTGTCGCGGCTCCTCTTTGTGGTGAGCGTGAGCCGCTCCGGCACAACGACTTGGAGGGGCCAGATGAAGTCCGGATCGAAGATGACGTTCGGGTCCGCCGACACCTTGTACGGCCACCATGGTACCAGGCAGAGCTGGATGACCTTCAATCCGAACTTGTGCTCGGCCGCCACGACGCTGATCATGGACTTGAACGCGTCGCTCCCGCGCTGCGCCTTGCGGCCCTTGAGCGCCAGCAGCTTGGTCAAGTAGCGGATGACCATCTTGGAGGGCTTGATGAGTGCGGGTGCCTCGTGAGACTCGATGAGTTCAGGAGGGGGCGGCGCGCCGACGCCCGGATGCACATTTACAGGCCCCTTGTATGCTTCAATGTTGCAGCCGCCCTCGACGGGCACCATGTCGTCGTCAAAGTCCATTTTTCCGTACTCGAGGCCCCCCACAGGAGGCACGTCACATACGGGGGCCACGTCACCAGCGGCAGGCGCGTCACCAACGGGGGGAGCATCACCAACAGGGGGCACGCTAAAAACGTGGGGCACAGCCCCCACGGGGAGCACCTCCGGGGCGCCGCGCGGCCGCGTCTACGTGGCTCTGCCCTGGGAGCGCATCAGCTCGTCGACGCGAGGATGACCAAGGATCTCGTCCAACTCCTCGTCGGTGAAGGTGTACGGCGCGTCGGTGGGAGAGGCAAGAGAAGAGCTCGCGCCAGCGTTTCCGCTTGGCGTCGCCGACAAGGAATCAGAAGGAGAACTCGCCAGCGCTGGCGCCGTCGGCGCGACGGAGCCCGCGCTCGTGGTGAGCTGCACAGTAGCGTCGGCGACAGAGCCGGCAGGGGGAGGCACAACGTGTGCGTTGCCAACCGGCACACCGTCCCCAATGGAAGCAGCGGGGGGGCAGTCCATCGCCGCACCTGCCTTCACCAGCCCCTCCAGCGAGCGCCGCGCATGCTGCAGCTGCCCCTCTAGGCGGAGAATCTCGGGGTTGCCCGCCATGCCGGAGCCGTGAAGGATCATCCACTTGATGTCGCCGACGTGGTTGACCCCCGACGCGAAGACGCTCATGCGAACATTGGAACAGCCTTGCTCGATGATGCGCGCCGCGCCAATCACCGTCCCCGCCGCCTGTGCGACGTGAGTGGGCACACGCGCCACCCCAGCCACAGCCGCCATAAATCCGCCCAAACGCACGACCTCGCCGTCGGCAGCTCGTACGGCGACGGGAGACACACCGGCGGCGGCGCGGCTGCGCGTCGTCGTTCCACGCGATGACACAGCAGGGGAGGTCGTGATGGGAGACGGGGGGGGCACGGTCGCTACAAATGCACGAGCCGCCATTGTAGTGAGGAGGTGGGGGGGGGGAGCGGCGGGGGGGAGGACGCAAGGAAGTGTGAGAAGAGAAGTAGGGGGGTAGCGCGAGCAGAGACGAAGTGGACGAGTTGGGTTGCAGTGGAGGACGGGCGGGGATGGATGTGAGGTCGCCGCACCGGAGCATCGCCCACCAAAGCAGGTGTCAATATATACAGGCATGGTTGTCGCGCATGCCGTGACAGCGGCCGTCATGCATGGCGCCAGGGACGCCGGGAAAAGAGCGGCAAAGGTGTCGCGCGGGGGACGGGCCTCCAACAGTGGTTAAAGAGACGAGATGCGAACAGCCCTCTCACCCACTCGAGGCAACGTACGCTCATGGAGCAACGCAGGATAAAAAAAGGCGCCACTACCCGCAGGGTCCCCACCATGCGCGGCAAAAGGAACGACGAGAGGCGTTCAACCGCCCCCCGCGTCAGCGCTCGCTAGGAGCGTCGCCAACGGCACGTAACCGCCCCAGACGGGGCTCCCGATGGCGCCAGCCGTCGGTGCTCCGAACAGCCCCAACCGATAGCGCCCGCTAGCGGCGACGGGAGGGGCGCCCCACCGCCCCAGAAGCCGGTCCCAGGGACGGCGGCCGCCGGCGCGCCAAACCACCCCCCCCCCCCCAGCGCCCGCTAGCGGCGACGGGAGGG
>ENA-ORXR01004906-ORXR01004906.1-marine-metagenome-genome-assembly--contig:-NODE-4906-length-10942-cov-10.553797_pt1 | contig 10942 bp, 15 predicted proteins | sample MGYA00237866_ERZ511479 | MGnify/ENA metagenome assembly ERZ511479 | reverse complement strand
ACGGCTTTGCCGCGTCGCTCCTCGGTGTCGTGCCCAACAGCGAGTTCCTCGAGCGCTGCAACCTGACGCCCGCCGCCTTCATGCAGCACGCGACGGGTATCGGCGCGACGGACGTGTTGCTCGAGCAGGAGGACCACAAGCGGCTGTGGACGCTCACGCACGTGCACCTGCCCGACGGTCCGTCGGCGGTGTGGCGGCTGACGTCGGTTGTGGAGGCGTCCCGCATCCGCGGCCACGGCGCGGCGCTGCCCGACCGCCTCGAGGTGCACCTCAACAACGTTTCGACGGTCCTTGGCCACCGCATCGGGCGGATGCTCGGCGCCCTCTTTGGCGGCGGCGTCGGCGTTGCGGGGCGGGCCCGCCAAGCGGTGACGTGGCACAACCAGCGGTATTTTGTCTCTTTCCGCTTCCACCGCTACGTCTTCAAGGCGGAGGGGGAGAAGGTTGCGTTGCAGGAGCGCGGGCCCCGCTTCAAGCTGCGGCTGAACCGGCTGCTGTGGGGGGCGTGGGCCGCCCGCGCCAAGGGCGTCGGCGGAAATAGCGTGGCGCCGGCCGTGCAGCCATGCGTAGAGTCGGCGGCAACCGCGGATGGAGACGAGGAGGAGGAGCGCGACGACGAGGACGAGAACGGAGAGGCGGTGGCAGCCGACGCGGCGGCCGACGAGGCGGCGCGCGCGACGGACGCGATGGCGCGTGGCGCGGGCGCCGCTGCTGGCAGGGCGGGGGTGTTGCGGGAAGACGCCGCAGAAGTGACGGACGGGGCGCTCCCGTCGGCAGCGCGGGGCGCGGGCGCGGCTGCCTGCACCGCGCAGGTGGCGGCGGCGGATGCGGGCGCGGCGGCGACGGACACGGCGACGGCGGAGCGGGGCGCGGGCGCGGCGGCCGGCACCGCGCAGGTGGCGACGGCAGATGCGGGCGCGGCGGCGACGGACGCGGCGACGGTGGCGACGGACGCGGTCATTCGCGGGCCGGAGGTGGCCGTTGGGACGGCGGTGGTGGCCAAGGAGCGCGCGGCGGCCTCTGCGCACCAGGCGGCCGCGTCGGCGGTCGACGCGGCGGGTGATGCCAAGTAAAAGACGGTCGAGGGGCTTGGCGCGGCGGCCGGCACGGCCGCGGCGGTCAAGGACCAGGCGGCGGTCGCAGCCGACCGCGCGGCGGGCGTGGCTGCCGCCTTGGCGGGGGTGTTGCGGGAAGACGCTGCGGAAGCGGCGGACGGGGTGCTCACGTCGGCATCGCGGGGCGCGTGCGCGGCGGCCGGCACCGCGCAGGTGGCGGCGGCGGGTGCGGGCGCGGCGGCGACGGACACGGCGACGGCGGCGCGGGGCGCGGGCGCGGCGGCCGGCACCGCGCAGGTGGCGGCGGCAGATGTGGGCGCGGTGGCGACGGACGCGGCGACGGTGGCGACAGACGCGGTCATTTGCGGGCCGGGGGTGGCCGTTGGGACGGCGGTGGTGGCCAAGGAGCGCGCGGCGGCCTCTGCGCACCGGGCGGCCGCGTCGGCGGTCGACGCGGCGGGTGTTGCCAAGTAAAAGACGGTCGACGGGCTTGGCGCGGCGGCCGGCACGGCGGCGGCGGTCAAGGACCAGGCGGCGGTCGCGGCCGACCGCGCGGCGGGCGTGGCTGCGGACTCGGCGGTGGTGGCAAAGGACGCGACGGTCGGGGGATTCGGCTCCGCGCTCGGCACGGCCGCTGCCGTCAACGTCCAGGCGGTGGCGGGGGCGGTGGCCGCCAAGGATGCGGCCGCCGACGCGGCTGTGCGCGCCAAGGAGGCGTCCATTGCGGGGGTGCGCGCGCCCGTTGGCACGGCGGCGGCGGTCAAAGACCAGGCCGTGGCCGCAGCCGTGGCGGCCAACGACGTGGCGGCCGAAAAGGCGGTGGCGGCCAAGGATGCGACCAGCCAGGAATGGGCGCTGCCGCGGCAACGGCCGCGGCGGCCAAGGACCAGGCCGTGGCGGGCGCCATCGCCGCCAACGAAATGGAGGCCGAAAAGGCGGCGGCGGCCAAGGACGCGACGGTTCAGGGTGTCGGCGCTGCCGCGGGTACGGCCGCAGCCGTCAAGGATTAGGCCGTCGACGGTGCGGAGGCGGCCAAGGACGTGGCCGCCGAAAACGCGGCGGCGGCCAAGGACGTGGCGGCCCAACAGGCGGCAGCGGCGGTCGACGCGGCGGCCGGCGGCGCGGGCGCCGTGGCCGGCACGGCGGCGGTAGCCAAGGCGCGCGCGGCCGACGCGGCCGCCGCGAGCGCGGAAATGACGCAGTGCGCGGCGGCCGGTGCGGCGGATGCGGCCGCGCGCGGCACGGGCGCCGCCGCCGCCGGCACTTTGCAAGGCGCGGCCGACGCGGCCGCACCGGCGGCGGCAGTGCCGGCGGGCCTGTCGGATTACGAGGCGGCACTCAGCCGCGCGCGGACGCTCGAGTCCAAGGCGGCCGAGCTGGGCGTGGCCGCCCCGACGCCCGTGGCGGCGGCGCCGGCGATTGGTGCGGCGCCCGTGGCGGTGGTCGTCGAGCCGACCGCAACGGTCGAGCCGCTCGTGTCGCATGTGCCGGTGGCCAAGGCGGAGCCGGGCTCGGGGCGCCTGGAGCGTGGCGGCTGATGGGCGTGACGACGTGTGGGCGAACCGCCCCTTGCACCTCGTTGGCGCCGCGGTCAGCCGGACGATCCGCTCCAACGCCACAGTCACCCTCATCGCACCGGTCAGGCGGGCGCAGCAGTGGTGGCTTCGGGCGGTCGACGGCTGCACCGAGTGGTGCATCCTGCTGCTGAGTTCGTAGTGGCGCTTTCTCTTCCATACTTTGCGGTAGGCATGCTCCATGGCTCGTTCCACCTCGCGCCTCTTTATTTGCATAGGCTCACTAAAGCCCACAACACGTCTCAGTACAAAAGACCCACATTCTACTCAAGAAGAAGTTTTTGGCAGCACGGAGGCTGTCGCCAACACCGCGGCTTCCTCCTCCTCAGCAGCGATGGCCAAAAGCTCAGCGTCATGCTCGTGCGCCGGAGGTGGCGGGCGCGGTTTGCCAGCACGATCGGCGTCAAGCGTCGGCACCCATGCCTTGGCCTCTGCCAGCCACTCCGGCCACGGAATGGAAAATGACCCGGCTGTCCGCGTGACGTGCTTGTACCGCCGAAAAAGATCGCTCATCATGACGGCGTGCAGGTCGCGCACGTACTGGAGCGCATCAGCAGCAGAGCTCACGCCCGGCTTTGTCAGGGCCAATGCGTGCAGCCGGTCGTACGTCCGCTCCTCGCCGCCCTTGTTGCCTCTGCGTGCCCACCTCCAGGAAGACACCTTGAGGCCAATTGAGGCTTTCGACATGCCCTTCAACACTCGAGGATGCATGCGTAGGTACATGTCGTGCACAGAAGGCCATTTCTTGGTCTCCGGGTTGTAGTACTTCAGCATGATGCCGACAGCCGTCATCATCCGCACCATCGTGCGGTCGTGCCGCCCCTTGGCATCCGAAGCGCTGCCATCGGCAACACCAACTGCGCCATCCATCTTGACATCCGCCTGAGCCACCGACTTGCCGCTTGTCTTGAGCGCCTTGGCGCTCTCGGCGTCCGCGCTGCCAAGCTCCGCGACAGAAGCCTGTCGTTTTCCACGACGGAGCGCGGTTGGCGACGACTTCGAGCCTGAGGGCATCTGCACTCTGCGCAACACGTTGGCCTCGTCGCCCTTCCCAGGACCTGGAGAAAGCGCTGCCGGTCGGTCGTGCACAGAGTCCGGGAGACTGAAGCCGTACTTGGCGTACGCCGCCGTAATCGCCGTAAGCACGTGCGTGCGGCGTACACGGCACAGTGGCTCCGCAACCGCGTCGTCAACACCCTGCTTGGTGACGCTGAGCATGCGCGAGAACCAATCTTGGAGGCCGGTGCGTGTTGCCGGTGCGTCTGCCGTCACCTTGCCCGAAGCGAAATGGATGACGTAAGACGGTGTGACATCGCGCGCCCTTGTGAAGAGCTGCACCATTTCAGCGTGCACGTCACCCTCCCAGGAAACGCCCCACTCAGAAAAGCAAGCGCGCCACGCGAGGCGATCCGCGGCGTACTTGCGCTGTAGCACCGCGTCCTCAACGGGAGGGAAGTCAGGTGGGGCCACCGAAAGCACGTCGAGAGCAGGTCGCGACTCCGCCGCTGTCCCTCAACCACGAGCTGAGCCCGATTGTGGCACATGTGCGAGACCGCCACCCTCCCCCAAGCAATCGGACAAGAAGACATCTCCAGGAAAACCTGAATCGTCGAGTCCGGGCGCGTCCAGTCCCATGCCTCCATCACGAGAAGGATGCGCCGACGAGCTTGGGCTGCTCTGACGGTACTTGTCCTGCACTGTCGAGTCGCCGACAGCAGGTGAGGCGGGGGGGACGCTAGCGGCCGCCTCTGCATCTTGTTCCGACGGCAAAATGCCAAACGGCGTGCCCTCAACCGCCGCACATGTGGCCGCCAAAGCCGCCGCAACAGCATCCTGATCCGCATCATACAGACGCTGTTGTGCGTTTGCCCCGTCGTTTTGTGTCGGCCATGCAGTTGTCGCGGGCGGCGTCAATGTCTTATCGGCCGACATCTCGGGTGCAAGTGGCACTGGCGGCACAGCGCCCAGCGACGAGGCGGGCGCCTTGGCGGCCATGCTATAGCCGCCAGTCTCGCCGCTGGAGCCAGCGGTCCCCACCGGTAGTTGCAACCCGCCCACTGACGGGGAAGGTGCACTTGTCCCAGTCCCGTCGCCTTTTGGGTCGGTCGCCGACGACCGCGAAGGCTTCTCGGGCTTGTTGGACGGCGAGTGATTGTTTTCCACGATGTTGGTGGTGTCCGCGTCGTCGGTCGCGTCCTTGTCCGTGGTCGTGCGGGACTCGCTGGAGACGTTCTCCTCCTCTGAGTCCCCCTCATCGCTACTAGCATCGCTTCCAAACACCTGGTTCAGTTCTTCATTCGTAGCCGCCGATGTCGACGCACGCGCGGTCTGGCGACTGTTGCGCGGCGCGGCTTCGTCGGCATCGATGATTACTTTGCGCAATCGAGTTGCCTTGGACTTGAGAGCGGCTGCAGCACGCGACGCCTTTACTTTCTTTTTCTTCATCTTGCGCTTGCTCTGTTTGCCCTTGGGCACGGCAACATGCTTTCTGGTCGTAGCATCACTCCCGGGAGAGTCACGAGCAGGCATCTTCCTGCATGCAACGTGACAGGTGAAAGCAGGTGTCGATGGATCACAACGCATGTGGAGTGCACAGATAGGTATGTAACACAGGCAAAACAACGGGGTCATCTCAGCTGTTGTAGGAGTAACGGTTCTTGCGTTAGTCTCTATAGTGGAAGTGTCCTGTCAAAGGAAAGAAAAGAGCGCTGCCAAGAGCGTCACCACGAGGGGCCGGAAAGAGTACCATGGTACGCATTATCAGATGACATAGACTTGTAGGACGCGCGTACCGTGAATGAAGGAGGTCACGCCAAGCACGTGAGGGAAAACCGATGTAGTAATACACACTCCGACCGAGGGACGCAGGGGCGCGAAGCCAATAGCGCAGAAAAACGCGGCAGAGCAGTCGAGATAAAGAGTCCCGTTCGAATATGGTCGTGTCAGTTCGAGGTGGCACGATGGGCACCGAAATAGGTGTTCCGGTGGAGACACGTCGAGGCACTGCGACGAGAAAAGACCCGCCTGAGGACGTTTTCGCTGCCACAGCACCAACCCCGGGCGACTGCAACGCCGAGCGCAACTCTCGCAGTAAACAAGCGTCCGCGCGGAGACAGAACCCCTCCGTACACGACGCCACAACGGCTCTGGCTTGGAGAAGTGCCCGGGCCCGCCTCGAGGGGCCAATACCGGAGGTCGTGGCATCGTTAGCGGCGTTGTGGCACGCACGGGCGCGATGCACTGTCGACGCGCCCGGCACCGGAAGATTTGTGCAGTGTGAAGCGGGAGGTAAGTGGGTGAATGCGTTGCTGTACTCGAGACCGGTCGGACGCGCGAGGACAGCAGCCTCGTACCCCCCTCGTGTGCCCCTCTCGCAACGTCATGCAGACACACCCCCGCCAACGCAGTGACAGGGCCCACGACGCACCTTCCGAGGCAGAGCTCCTTCCCTAGAAGGGTACATGCTCTCACCACCCCACCAATCGCGACGATCCCTAAGGAGCCCACGAGAATCTCCCCGAGCTCAGCTGCAAAATGCGCTCCCCTCGATGTACAAGTACAAGTAATTACATCACCCTCATACAGCAATGCCTGTCAAAAGCACAGGCAAAAAAGCCGATCACCGCATATGTACTCCTGGATCTATCCAGGCTGTCGGCGGTAACTCCGACTTACCAGTGCGGGCTTGGGGGGCTGCCTCATCATGCAGAGCGAACGCCTGGTCCCGGAAGAGTCGGCAACTGGATGTGTCCCTAAGGGTTGTCGGACACCGAGTGGGGCGCTCCGCTGCCGAGAACAGCAGCTAGGCACACACCACCAGTGCGTTCTTCAAAGCTCTCGCGACGGGTTCTGGTCGATGCCTGCTCCTGACGCGCCGTCTCGTTGTCTCGGGCACGTCTCTCAATGAGTGAAATCGTGCGCCTGACATTGGCTGAATTGGAGTCGAGCAGGGTGGCCAATGCGTCCACCACCGCCGCCCCGTCGCCAACCGTCTTCACGAAAGACAAGGTACCACGACGAGTTGCGACACGTCGCGTCCTGGAAGAGAGATAGAAGTAGTCGGCGGGATGGCCACCTGTGCCATCTTTCGAAGCGTCGCTGCCGTCGCTGTCGTCGCGCCCCACTCATCGGTCCTGCAGCGCCGCATTAGCGGCGTCAGAAAAGCTCCCAACGCGGTCCTCCATGTGGGGCACAAACATGAGCCTTGGGGCATCCTCCACTCGCCGCCACGACTGACGCACCGGTACGTCAAACGCATACGTCGGAAGCCGCTCCACCGCCGGCAGGCGCGTAACACGTACGGTACCGACGGGTAGATTCAATGTACCAGCGAGCTGAAGCCGACCGCTGTCCTCGTGCCATTCGGTTCCACGGCCGCATGACCTTGCCGCTGACCCCGATTGCGGCCCCCCGCTGCAGTGCACGCCCGACTGGAACGCCGGACTCGCATCCGGCTTCCTTCGCCGCTATTTCTGCGGACTGGAACACGTCGCCCATGTACCGTCGCCACCTTCATTGTGGGGCTCCGCGGTTGATGATGACGGCACCTCCAGATGCCCACGGTCCCCACTCGACCCCCCAATTCCTCCCCTCCCAATCCGACACCGGTCGCCGCAAATGCGGTCAAGGGCATCTTCATCCCGACCAAGGGTCGTTGAGACGTCCACAGCTGCCCGTGTTCCAAAATCAGCCACTGGGGGAGTGCAATCGAGGTGCTCGATAGCAACGACGTCGAGCGTGGCTAGCACAGAATCTGTGTCACTGCCAGAGGTTGAGCGCCGTCCCAACACCAGTTGATGCACAACTGATGCTCGGTTCTCACGTATGGCCGTCTGCACCGCTGCGCGGCCGCACCGGAAAGCGTGCTGCCTCGTCAATTCGAGCACAGAGAAGACGGTCCGACCGATGCCAGACTGAAAGGGTGCCCCCGCGCCCGACACGGCACCACAGGCCGCGCCCGACAAGGCACCAGCGCCCGCGCCCGACGGGGCAGCACCACCCGCACCCGACAAATCATCACCGCCCACGCCCGACACGGCAGTACCACCCGCACCGGAAAGGGCACTACGCCCGGTGCCGGTCGGCACGTCATCGCACCACTCGAGCAGGTGGTCCACAGCGAGACACTCCATTTCTTCGTCGTGCGGCTCCGGGTGCCAAGACACGGCAAGACACGGGAGCCTGACGAGGCGCGCGCCTCAGTGGAAGGTCAGGCAGGACGAGCGTCGGACGACATCCCCAATGGTTCAACAGAAAACTTGTTTTCACGGCGAAGTATGCCGTATCTCACTCTGACAGAGCACCAACATGGGCCAATCAAAGGCGGTCCTGTGGAAAAGGCCCCCAAGTGTTGTCTCAGACTCCTTGCGAGTTGCTGGATCGATACGAATTCAGCCTGGATCCACCTTGACGCCTTTCCCCTCGCCCGTTTCAACCCGCCTCGTCTCGCCGCGCACATGCATCCCACAAATTCCACAAGAACTCTGTCCCCGTGGCCTGTTTCTGTACGCGATGTTTGCCCCAGCCCCAGACGTCGCTTCTCCGCCGACGACATCGTCGTGCGCGTCGGCTGTGCCTGTGCGTCCATCGCATGCACGGGATGGGCGGTCTCTCTTGCCCACTTCACCTGCCCCGCCGAGCCAGTCGCATTATGCGCCCGTCGCTTACTGTGCTGTCTGAAACGTGGCAGTCGCGTCGGCGGAGGCCGCGCGTACTGCTCACGGCGGCGGCCACACGAAATCGGTCGTCGCCGCATGCGCCGACGACTGACGACAGCTTCGGCTACTGTGGCGCGCGTGTCCGCACGCCACACGACGATGCGGATTGGGGCGGTCCTGGGAAGCGGGGGTTTCGCGAGCGAGTCGCTTCGCGCGCCCGCCGCTGACTCTGCTGTCTGCGACTTGGCAGTCGCGTCGGTCGAGGCCGCGGGTACTGCTCACTGTAGCGGCCACACGACGTCGGGCGTCGCCGCATGCGCCGACGACTGACGCCAGCGTCTGCTACTGTGGCGCGCGTGTGCCGCGCAGCGCGAGGGTGCGGATGCGGGGGGCGCTCCTAGGGGACGGGGGCAACACGAGAGCGGGCGCAGCTGCGGGGCGGCATGGAGAGACTGCCGTTGCCAGGGAGGTGCCTCTGGGGGGCGGCGGTAATGCGAACGCGGTGCCAGCTGGAGCGCGACTGGCAAGACGGTTGTGGCGCGGGGGCAACGCGAGTGCTGTCGCAGCTGGACGGTGAAACGTCAACACGACGGTGGCGCGGCGCAGGTGGAGCTCTTACAGGGTGGAGGTATTGCAAGCCAGCCGCAGCATGATGGTCGCATGGCAACACGGCAGTCTGGCGGCACGGGTGGAGCCCTTTCGGGGCGGACGTAGCGCAAGTGCTGTAGTCTCTAGAGGGCGGCGAGGCTCGCGGCTGTGGCGCTTGCCGCGGCTGGAGGTGGCACGACCCTGCTGCTTGCGTGGAGTGGGGCGACGGACGAGTGTCGGAGGCGGAAACTGGGAGAGACGCGCACGCGGAGGTGGGAAGGAGGGGGGGGGGGGGGGAAGAGGGGGGGGAGGGCTGAAGGGGGGGCGTCGGGAGAATCAACTGTGGCGGCCGGGCTTTACAAAACACACTCGGACCCACCCCTCGGGATTGCCCTCAACGTCCTCTCGTCACGCCTTCCTTGGTGCCTCCTCCTCATCCGCAGAGTCTCCATCGTCTCTCTTTCCAGACTTCTCTGCTTTTCCGTCTTCGTCGTCGTCGACGTCATTGACGCTCGCCGACCTCGTGCTACAGCGACCACCGGGAGGTGGACGGCCCGTCCCCCCCTCCGGCAACTCTTGGCGGCGAGATGTTGAGCCAGATAGCTCGGCGTTTCACGTCGACTCACCCCCCTGTGACACGCCGAGTACCTGCGAGGCCGCCACGTTCTCATCGACCTACTTCTTCCCCCAAACAGACACGAGGGACAGGCGGTTGGTGCTGGAGACGGTGAGGCGACGCGACATGAGCTGCTCCGCCTTGTCGGCCGGGGACACCACGCCGCAGGTGATGCTCATTCCATCGATCAGGACATTTTCGTTGGCCGGGTCTACAAACTGCTGCTCTATGTGGGAGAACGCCCCCGCCTGCTACCGAAGCGCACCCCGAAAATCCTAGCGTGCTAGTTGTTCCGCCATCAGCCCGCTGATGGCAGCGCACTGGAAGACCACAGCCTTATCATACTTGGTCCTCTCCCCCACCTTCCACGACAAGTGGAACAGAGCCGCCGCCGCGGCAACAGGAGCGGCAGCGGGAGCAGCCGGCACCCCCCCCCCGCCTTTCCCACCCAGGCCAGCAAGAGCTGTGGCACGTGGACCAACGCCCACCCCGTCAGTAGATCCCGAACGGGTCTCCAGGAGGCGCTGGACGCTGTCGGCAGCGCGCATCGCATGGGCGCGCATGAGGCCTGTTGAGGCAGCTCCCCAAGCCCGCAAAGGCAAGTCGGAGTTACCGCGGACTGCCTGGATACTTCCAGGAGTACTTATGCGGTGATCGTCTTTTTTGTCTGTGCCCTTTACTAGCATTGCTGTATGAGGGTGATATAATTACTCATCTTTGGATCTCGAGGGGAGCTCATTTTGGAGCTGAGCTCGGGGAGATTCTCGTGCGCTCCTTTTGGGGCGTCGCGACTTGTGGGCCCTGTCACTGCGTTGGCGGGGGTGTGCCTCCAGGACGTTGAGAGAGGGGCACACGAGGGGGGTAAAAGGCTGCTGGCCTCGCGCCTCAGACCGGTCTCTAGTAAAGCAACGTATCCACCCACTTACCTCCCGCTTCACAGGTTATGGGCCCAGTTGTTGCTGGTGGTCATCATTGTTCTCTTCTACGGTCGCAAAGAGGACGACGTTGCGCGGGTTGCGGTGCGTTCCGGCGTTGGAGCGGCGGGTCCAGCCGCTAGCGTCGACAGGGTGGTACCGGTCGGTGCCACGGTCGTCAACATGTCGGGCCACGGCCGCTTTGGGGGCGCGCGGTTCGCACAACTGGACGACGACCGCAAAGTGTCGGCGGCGTACCAACGTGCGCAGCTCAAGAAGGAGAAGCTGTAGAAGGCGGTCGTGACGGACCGTCCTGCTTCTGGGTCGGAAGACATAACGGCCGACCCCGTTGTCGAAGAGTGGGACGCCATGAATTCGGCGGCTCTTGCGACCATCCAGATGTCGGTCAAGTCCGTGCATCTTGACACGGTGATGTCAGTCGACACGGCCAAGGAGGCGTTGGACGCACTCAAGGTCATGTTTGAGGCGCGCGACAACGCTCAGCTGCTTCGGCTCATGGACGAGCTGAGCAGCTTGA